>Ga0070739_10001403_pt1 | contig 36575 bp, 29 predicted proteins | sample Coa_R1_7_FD_66445 | JGI IMG/M metagenome (GOLD analysis project Ga0070739, IMG submission 66445) | Surface soil microbial communities from Centralia Pennsylvania, which are recovering from an underground coalmine fire - Coalmine... | ecosystem: Environmental > Terrestrial > Soil > Unclassified ...
GTGAGCTGCTGGACGGCGGGCTTGCCGGCGAGCGCGTTTTCGTCGTCGCCCAGCGGTTGACCCATACACCGGCGATTATTAACAGGCCCACCGAATCTGATATTGAGGTCGGAAAGGCCAGAGAAGTCAGAGCTGCGGAGCAGATTGAGCAGGGCGAGCGCGGCGAGCAGGCCGAGCGGGTCGAGCGGGTTGAGCGCGTCGAGCGGGTTGAGCGCGTCGAGCGTCTGACGCTTGCTCAGGCAGCGGAGCGTGATGACTTCGCGGAGCCGAACGTGGTGCTGTGCCTGGATCCGCGGCCGCGATCGAGTACGAAGCGGTGGCTGGCCGGGTGGACCGGGCCGGCTGACGAATGGGCGATGGGCGAATCGGCTTTCGAGCATCGTGACGGCCAGATCACCAAGGCCGAGGTGCGCGCGCTGGTGCTGGCTCGGCTTGCCCCGCGTGTCGGTGATCTGGTGTGGGATCTCGGCGCGGGCTCCGGCTCGGTCGGCGTCGAATGCGCACGGTTCGGCGCGGCGGTCGTCGCCGTCGAACAAGACGCGGCTTCGTGTGAACGCATCGCGGCGAACGCTTTGGCGCACGCGGTGGAGGTGACGGTGATCCACGGACGCGCCCCTGGCGTGCTCAGCGGCTTGCCGCGTCCGGATGCAGTGTTCGTGGGCGGCGGAGGGGTCGACGTCGTGCGTGCCGCGTTGGAGCGTGGGCCTGCCCGGATCGTGGTCGCGTTGGCGAGCGTGGAGCGGGTGGGCGAGGTGGTTCGGTCGCTGGAGGCGGACGGCCGCGTGGTCGGCGGAGTGCTGAGCCAGTCCGCGCGGATGGTGCCGTTGCCGGATGGGACGCACCGCTTCGCCGCTCTCAATCCTGTCTACATCGTGTGGGGGAGTGCCGCGTGATCGGTTTGGTGGCTGCCACGGCTGCGGGGCGCGCCGCTTCGGTTGCGTTGGCTGCGGTGTGGGGCGGGGACGCACGCGTCTATGGTGAAGATGACCGCTCCGCCGGCGACGCGTTGCGGGCCGCTTTCGCGGAATGCGACGCGGTCGTGTCCTTCCTCGCGGTGGGCGCGACGGTTCGCGTGCTGGCTCCGCTGCTGCAGCACAAGTCTCAGGACGCGGCGGTCGTGTGCGTGGATGAGTCGCGCCTGTTCGCGGTCGCCGTGCTCGGCGGGCACCACGGCGCGAACGAGCTGGCGCGGCGGGTGGCTGAGGTCCTTGGTTGCACGCCGGTGATCACGACCGCTTCCGATGTCTCTGGCGTGACGCCGCTGGATTCGTTCGGCGCGGATCTCGGGTTCGTGGTCGAGAACCCGGAGAGGCTGGCTTCGGTCGGTGCCCGCGTCCTGTCGGGGGAGCCGGTGACGGTGTTCGGGGCGGAGCGTTGGCCGCTGCCCGCGTTGCCGCCGAACGTGACGCCGACTCAGGACGCTGCCGACGCCGACATCGTGATCTGCGATGAGAGCGTCGACGTGCGTGAGGGCGCGCTTGTCTACCGACCGGCATCGCTGGTCGTCGGCGTCGGGGCGTCGCGGGGCGTCGGCGAGCAAGAGGTGCTGGACACGATCGATGCCGCCCTCGCCGCGGGCGGCCTGGCAGCGCGGTCGGTCGTTCGGCTCGCCTCGGTCGATGTGAAGGCTGACGAGGCGGGGCTGGTCGAGGCTGCCCGCACGCGCGGCTGGCCGATCGTGTTCCACGCGGCGGCTGAACTCGCGGCGGTCGAGGTGCCGAACCCTTCGCAGGTCGTCGCCGCGGAGGTGGGGACAGCGTCGGTGGCTGAGGCCGCAGCTCGCTACGCGGGGCCGACGCGGCCGCTGGCCGATCTGGTCGTCGAGAAGGTCAAGTCGCCGAGGGCGACGGCCGCGGTAGCGCGGGTGCGGCCGCGTGGTCGGCTTGCGGTGGTCGGCCTCGGTCCGGGTGCGCGTGATCTGCTGGCGCCGCGTGCGGTGGAGGAGTTGCGGCGGGCGAGTGTCGTGGTCGGGCTGGATCAATACGTCGAGCAGATCAGGGATCTGCTGCGGCCGGGGACGCGGATTAGCGCCAGCGGTCTCGGCGCGGAGGAGGAGCGGGCGCGCAGCGCGGTGGAGTTGGCGCGGACCGGCCTGGCTGTCGCGCTGATCGGTTCGGGCGACGCGGGCGTGTACGCGATGGCCTCGCCCGCGCTGGATCACGCGGACGCCGATGACGTCGATGTGGTCTGTGTCCCGGGGATCACCGCCGCGACCGCGGCGTCGAATGTGCTCGGTGCGGCTCTCGGGCATGATCACTGCTCGATTTCGCTCTCTGATCTGCATACGCCGTGGGAGGCGATCGAGCGTCGGGTGCGCGCGGCCGCGGAGGGTGACTTCGTGGTCTCCTTCTACAATCCGCGTTCCCGGCAGCGCGATTGGCAGTTGACCAAGGCGCTGGGGATCTTGGCCGAGCACCGGCCGGGTTCGACGCCGGTCGGGTGGGTGCGCAACGCTTCGCGGCCGGATGAGAGCCACGGCCTGACGACGCTGGAGCTGTTCGATCCGGCGGTGGTCGACATGTACACGGTCGTGACGGTCGGGTGTTCGCAGTCGCGGATCGTCGGGGGCCGGTTTGTCACGCCGCGGGGGTACACGTGGGCGCGCTGATGCATGATCGCCGGGTGGCCTCGCTGGGGGCTGTTTCTGGCGGCCTGGTCGCTGAGGTCGGGGCTTGTCAGGGTTGCGGTGCCTGCCTGCTGACCTGCCCGGAGCACGCGTTTCGGCCGCGCGGCGGGCGGTTGCTGGTGGTGGCGCAGCGGTGTTCCGGGTGCGGGGAGTGTGTCGAGGTGTGTCCGGTGGACGCAATCGAGCTGGTCGAGAGGGGGAGTGGCCGGTGAGGAGCGTGCACGCGATCGAGCAGGAGTCGTACGCGATCTTGCGGGCGCAGCTGGCGGACCGGTTCCCGGGCGCGGCCGCACAGCCGCCGCTGGCGCGAGCCGTGCTGGAACGGGTCGTGCACGCCAGCGCGGATCTCGACTATGCCGAGGATCTGGTGCTGCCGCGCGAGCCGGTGCTCGCCGAGGCCGTAGCCGCGCTGCGGTCCGGGGCGCCGATCGTCGCGGACGTGGCGATGGTCGCGGCCGGGATCACGTGCCGCGAGGCACTGTGTCGCATCACGGACCCTCGCGCAGCGCAGTTGGCGGCTGCGGAGGGGATCACGCGCTCGGCCGCGGCGATGCGACTCGCCGCCCGCGAGGCCGGGCCGGGGGCCGTGTACGTCGTCGGGTGCGCGCCGACGGCGTTGTTCGAGTTGATCGAGCACTGCGACGAGTACCGGCCGCTGCTGGTGATCGGATTGCCGGTGGGGTTCGTGGGCGCGAGCGAGTCGAAAGCCGCGCTGCGCGCGCACGAAGGGTTGTCGGTGCGGGCGGTGTCGAATCGCAGCGGCAAGGGCGGTTCGGCGGTGGCCGCCGCCGCTGTCAATGCCCTGTTGTACTTCGAGTCGGGCAGCGAATCCGAGTGGAGCCGAGCGTGACCTCATTGCTGATCGTCGGGCACGGCACTCGGCACGACGAGGGCGCGGGCCAGTTCCGGGCGTTCGTGGAGCGCGTCGGTGAACGCGCGCGGGGACGGGAGGACGTGCCGGTCGAGTCGGTGGCCGGCGGCTTCATCGAACTGTCGCCGCCGCCGCTGCGGGACGCTGTCGCACAGCTCGTCTCGCAGGGGCGTCGTGACCTGGTCGCGGTGCCGCTGATCCTGCTGGCCGCGGGACATGCGAAGGGCGATATTCCGGCGGCGTTGGCGCGGGAGCGCGGCCGGCACCCGGGGCTGCGGACTCGGTACACGCGCCCGCTGGGCGTGCATCCGGAGATCATCGGTCTGCTGCGTGCGAGGCTGGCGGCCAGTGCGCAGCCGAAGCCGGACGCGGTGCTGCTGGTGGGGCGCGGGACGACCGACCCGGATGCGAACGCTGATTTGCACCGGGCGGCCCGGTTGCTATGGGAGACGACCCGGGATTCAGGTGTGGAGTTCGTCGAACCGGCGTTCGTCTCGCTGGCGCGTCCGTCAGTCGGCGAGGGGTTGGAGCGGTTGGCGCGGCTGGGTGCGCGGCGGGTGACGGTGCTGCCGTATTTCCTGTTCGCGGGCGTGTTGCCGGACCGGATCGTGGAGCACAGCGCGCGCGCCGCGGAGACGCTAGGGCTTGATGTCACCGTCGGACGCCTGCTGGGAGACACCGGACTCGGGGACGGCGACGTGCTGACCGACCTGGTCTTGGACCGCTACGCCGAGGCACTGGCCGGTCCCGTGGCGGTCAACTGTGACGCGTGCATCTACCGGATCGCGATGCCGGGATTCGAGGACCGGGTCGGCGCGGCGCAGCGCCCGCACGATCACCCGGACGATCCGGCCGGCCACCATCACCATGGTCACGGGCACGATCACAGCAGCGGACACATGCACATCCATGCACACCAGCATCCTGGCGAACAGCTGCACGAAAAGGAGCACTCCGCGCAGGGAACTCAGGACTCGCACTCGCCGGTAGTTAGTCACACGGGCCCGGCATCCGTGCGATGATCGGACGGCCATGGGATCGCAGAAGTTGAGCGGGCGCAGCGCGCGGGTGACCGTCCTCGGGTTCGACGGGTCTCCCCCTTCCCCTCAGGCGCGCCGGGCGCTGGCGGAGGCGACGCTTGTCGTCGGGAACATCAGGCATTTGGACGCGCTGCCGATCCCGGAGACGGCGCGGCGCATCTACATGGGCGGCCTGGGTTCCGCGCTGACGCACCTGGCGCTGCACGACGGGCCGGCGGTGGTGGTCGCGTCGGGCGATCCCGGGTTCTTCGGGGTGGTGCGGGCGCTGCGGGACCAGGACATCAGGGTTCGTACACTCCCGGCGATCTCCTCGGTGGCGGCCGCGTTCGGGCGGATCGGGATGGCCTGGGAGGACGCCCTGGTGGTCGCGGTCGACGCGGCCTCGGACGGGGTGGATCCGACGGAGCGGGCCACGGCGGGCCGCTCGGTGTTCGACCCGGCGGCCGGGCGTCCGGTCTCGACGCTGCGTACGGCGGCGAATCTGTGCCGGGCGCATCCGAAGGTGGCGGTGCTGACCGGCCCCGGCGCGGGCCCGCGGGAGCTGGCGGCGGAGCTGCTGGGCCCGGACAAGCACCCGCTGGAGCGCACGCTGATCGTGGCGCAGCGGCTCGGGGAGCCGGAGGAGTCGGTGGAGTGGCTGAGCCTGGAGGAGGCGGCGGGCCGGCACCACTGGGGCGAGCCGAGCATCGTGCTGTGCATCGACGAGGACCGCACCGCGCCGCCGCGTCCGCCGCTGCTGGCCGGGTGGGGCGGGCCGCCCGGCGGCTGGGCGCTGCCGGAGAACGCGTTCGTGCACCGCACCGCCCGGATCACCACCTCCGAGGCGCGGGCGCTGGTGCTGGCCCGGCTGGCGCCGCGTCCGGGCACGCTGGTGTGGGACGTGGGCGCGGGCTCGGGTTCGGTCGGCATCGAGTGCGCGCGGCTGGGCGCGGCGGTCATCGCGGTGGAGCGGGACGCGGACTCGTGTGAACGGATCGACTTGAACGCGACGATGCACGGCGTCGAGGTGCGCGTGGTGCGCGGACAGGCCCCGGCGGCGCTGCTGGACCTGCCCCAGCCGGACGCGGTGATGGTCGGCGGCGGCGGAGTGGAGATCATCCGCGCGGCGATGAACCGCGACCCGCGGATCGTGGTGGTCACGCTGTCGGCCATCGACCGGGTGGCCGAAGCGAAGCAGGCCCTGAAGGTGTCAGGCCGCAAGGTCGACGGGGTGCTGCTGCAGTCCTCGCGGCTGGCGCCGATGCCGGGCGACGCGCACCGCTTCGCGGCGGTCAACCCGGTGTTCGTGCTGTGGGGCGAACGGCCGTGAGCGACGCGGGTGCGCAGGCCGGCGGGGGTCCTTACCGGTGCAACGGGTCGTGGGCGCGGGTGCGTCAGTCTTCCGAGTGGAAGGCGTCACTCACTCGGACCGCGTACTGGTTCCGAGGGTGGCGGGCGGTGGCCAATACTGGCTCGCGGACGCTGCGCGCGGCCGACGGGCTTTCCCGGCCGTCGGTGAATCCCGATAGGGTACGTGATCGCCTCGCCGGCGGCGGGGGCGGGCAGTTCGCGCCTACAGCCGGGCCGGTTTCGCGCGTGGTGTGCGCGGGGCGCCGGGCGGCGTGGGCCACTGGGATCGAGGAGGCGTGATGAGCGGCACCGACGAGTTCGGGAACGGCGGCTACGGCACGGGTGAGTTCGACCGTGCCGGGGCCGAGGCCGGGCCCGGAGCGGCCGCGCGCACCGCGCCTCCGACGGGTCCGCGGGTACCGGCGGCGGGCGTGCCGCATCAGGGTCCTGCGGCAGGTGGCGACGCGCCCGGCGGTGCGGTGGCGGGCGCGCCGTGGCTGGCGGCTGGGAGCGTTCCCTATGCGGAGGCGGTGTTCGGCGGGGCGGGGCAGCCCGACGGTACGGGCCAGCGCGCGGCGGGGGCGGGCCGGCGTGGTGTCCCGGACGCGCAGCAGCGGCCGGGGGCCGGGGCGGTAGGTGCGCAGGTTCCGCCGCCACGGGCGCAGCAGACGCAGGGTCAGGGGGACGCCGGGTACGGCGGTGAGGTGTACGGCGAGGGGTACGTCAACGGGTACGGGTCGCGTGCGGGCGGGATGCCGCAGGTCCCGCAGCAGCGGTTCGACGCCTCGCCGTTCGATTCGGGTTTCACGCAGCAGGGCCGGCGCTTCGAGGTGCGTGATCAGTCGCGCCCGGGCGGATATGACCCGGCGGCGGGCGGTGTGCAGCCGGGGCAGTCAGGGTTCGAACGCGGCGGGTACGACCCGGCGGCGTCGAGCGCGGGGTTCGAGCGTCCGGGTTTCGAGTCCGGCGCGTACGAGCAGGCAGCGCCGCCGCCGGGATTCGACGCGCCGACCACGGAGTTTCGCCCGGGCCCGATGTTCGACGAGCCGACGGTGCGCCCAGGCGCTCCGGCTCCGGTGGCGGGCGGTCCGCAGCAGCCAGGCGCGGGGGCGGCGCCGAGCGGACTGAACGGCCGCGGCTCGGTGTTCTCCTCGCGTCAGGCCCCGGTGAACGGTTCGGCGCCGCAGGCGGCGGGTTCGGGTGCTCCGGGCGCGTCGGGCACGACGCAGCGCCCGTCGATGAGCGGACCGGGGACGTGGACGGCGGCGCCTCCTCCGGCGCAGCAGGGTTCTGCACCCGGGGCGCAAGGCCGGGAGCCAGCTGCGGCGGCAGCGCAACAAGGGCAGCAAGCCCAGCAGGGACAGCAACCGCAGCTACCGCAACAAGGCCAGCAGCAGCCTGCGCAGGATGGCCCACAGCCGACGTCAGCCGGTGGCAGCGGGCAGGTTCCGATCGGGCAGTCGCCGTCGGTGTCGGGTATCCCGCGGGTGCCGTCACCGACCGCCGCGGGTGCCAGGCCGCCGGTGCCGGACGAGCCGTTGCCCGGCCCGCCGCCGTTGCCGACCCGTCCGCCGCGCGCCGAACGCCAAGCACAGCAGGCCGCGCAAGCACAGGCCCAGGCCCAGGGCCGGATGCAGGGCACCGTGCCGCAGGCAGCGGCCGCACGCGAGACTCTTACTCCGCCGCGCCGCCCCGTCGCCGCCGCACAACAACCGCAGCCGCAGGCACCTGGAGTGCAGCAGCCGCAGACACAAGCACAGGCCCCTGGAATGCAACAGCCCCTACAGCAGCAGCCGAGCCCGCCCGCGTCTGCCGCCGCGCAGCCCGCGCCAGCCGAGGCCGCGCGGCCCGGCCAGATCGCCGAGCAGGCCGGTCAAGCCGGTCGCCCCGGACCGGAACGCGCAGCCGACGACCTGAGCAGCGAGCGCCTGCGGTCCGTCGCTCCGGTGCCGCAGCCGCGGGCTGCCGCGGGCGAGGGCGCGGCCGCGACGGCGACCCGGCCAGGATCGTCAGGTTCCTTCGACGCCGTCGCCGAGGAGAGCCCATCGCCCAAGGGCGAAAGCGGCGAGGAGATGGTCGTGCCGTGGCAGGCCGCTCCGGCTGCCGAGGCTGTTGACATCGAGGCCACACAGCCCGTTCCCCCGGGGTTCGGGCAGGTCCCGCCGTCCGTGCAACCGCACCCGCAGGGCCCGAACACGGCGCAGCAGGTACAGCAGCAGACGGCAGCGCAGGCGCCGACTGGCGCGCCGTCGCAGGCCGTACACAGCGCGGCGCCCAGCCGAGCCGAAGCCGCCGCCGCGCATGCCCGCCATCAAGCGGCTGATCAGCAGCAGGCGCAGGTTCCGGCCCAGGCGCAGCCGCAGGTTCAAGCGCAGCCGCAGGCCACAGCGGCGCAGACGCCGGCACCCCCCGCACCCGCCGCCACCGCCCAGGCTCAGGGCCCTGCGGCACAAGGCCCGAACCAGGTGCAGGCGCCTGCCGCACAGCAGCCCGGCCAGGTCCAGATGCCCGCCGCTACCACTACGGCGCCGCAACAGTCCGCGCAGCCCACCTCAGTACCGGCCGCCACAGCTCGTGCAGCCGCACCTCAGCAGCCCGCGCAAGCACCAGCCGCGGGCACCCCTTCAACGCAGAGCGCTCAGGCGCCGGCCTCCATTGCTGCCGCCGCACAAAACGCCGCAGCGAGCATGCCCGCGCCGCGCGGAACCCGCCGCCGCGTCGCAGAGCCCTCACCCGAGGAGAAGGTCGCCGCCCCGGCTAGCGCCCCGGCGCAGAATCCTGCCGTCGCACAGCAATCAGTCGCCAGCCGCACCGCAGCGACGACCACGCCCGCCGCCGCTGCCCCCGCTCCGGCAAGCGCCCAGGCCGCGCCTTCGGTGCAGCAGCAAGCCGTGTCCGCCGCCCCCGCCCCAGCCGCCGCGCGGCAGCAACCCCAGCCGCAGGCTGCTGTCTCGCAGCAGCAACCCCAGCCGCAGGCTGCTGCCGCGCAGCAGCAGCCCGGCCAAGAACCGAACCGCGCGCCGGCCTACGAAGACGACGCGCTCGCCGCCGTCTACCGGGTCATCCACGAGCGCCGCGATGTACGCAACGACTTCCTGCCCGACGAGGTGCCCACCGAGACCCTCACCCGCATCCTGGAAGCCGCGCACACCGCCCCCTCCGTCGGGTTCTCCCAGCCCTGGGACTTCCTGGTCATCCGCGACGAGGCGATGCGCCGGCGCGTGCACGACCTGGCCGTGCGCCAGCGCCGCTCCTACGCCCAGTCCCTGCCCAAGGCCCGTGCCCGCGCGTTCGCCGCGCTCAAGATCGAGGCGATCCTCGACACCCCGGTCAACATCGTGGTCACCTGCGACCCGACCCGCGGCGGCCGGCACACCCTCGGCCGCTACTCCCAGCCGATGATGGCCCCGTTCTCCTCCTGCCTGGCGGTGGAGAACCTGTGGCTGGCCGCCCGCGCCGAAGGACTGGGCGTCGGCTGGGTGTCCTTCTTCGACGAGCGGGAACTCGCCGCGGTCCTGGACCTGCCCGATCACCTGCAGGTCGTGGCGTATCTTTGCGTCGGATATGTCAAGTCCTTCCCCCAGGAGCCGGAACTGGCCGGAGCCGGATGGGCCAAACGCCGCCCGTTGGCGTGGGCCGTGCACGAGGAGCGCTTCGGGCGCCGCGCGCTGCCCGGCGCGCAGCCGATCTCGCTGCTCAACGAGACCGTCGACGCGATCCGCGGCCTGGACCCCGAGGCCCTGGCCGCCGCGCGGGACCGCCAGTCGCGGATGACCAAGCCGCCCGGGTCGCTCGGCGTCCTGGAGGCGGTTTCCGAGCAGCTGGCCGGGCTCGCCGGAGCCTGCCCGCCGCCGCTGCCCGAGCCCGCGGCTCTCGCGGTGTTCGCCGCGGACCACGGCGTGCACGCCCAGGGCGTGACCCCCTGGCCGCAGGAGGTCACCGCGCAGATGGTCGCGAACTTCCTGGCCGGCGGCGCGGTGGTCAACGCGTTCGCCAAGCAGGTCGGCGCCGAGGTGTGCGTCGTGGACGTCGGAGTGAACGCGGAACTGACCCCGCAGACCGGCCTGATCCCGCGCAAGGTGCGTTACGGGACCGCGGACATGACCCAAGGCCCCGCGCTCACCCGCGAAGAGGTCGTCGCGGCCCTCGAAGCCGGGATCGAGACCGCCCGCGACCTGGTCGCGGCGGGCAACCGCTGCCTACTGACCGGGGACATGGGCATCGCCAACACCACCGCCTCGGCCGCGCTCATCGCCGCCTTCACCGGGGCGTCCCCGGCGCAGGTGACCGGCTACGGCACCGGGATCGACGAGCAGACCTACGCCCACAAGGTCGAGGTCGTGCGCGCCGCCCTGGCGCTGCACCGGCCGGACCCGCAGGACCCGGTCGGCGTGCTGGCGGCATTCGGCGGTCTGGAACACGCGGCGCTGGCCGGATTCATCCTCGGGGCCGCGGCGCTGCGCATCCCGGTCGTGCTCGACGGCGTGATCGCCGGCGCCGCCGCGCTCGTCGCGCAGGCGCTGAGCCCCGAGGTGACGGTGGCGTGCGTCGCGGGACACCGCTCCGCGGAACCCGGGCACGCCCTCGCCCTCGAAGCCCTCGGCATCACGCCGCTGATCGACCTGGAACTGCGGCTCGGCGAAGGCTCCGGCGCGGCGCTGGCGCTACCGCTGGTCGGCGCCGCGGTACGCGCGTTGCGCGAGGTGGCGACGTTCGACGACGCCGGTGTCGCCGACGCCAGCGAGGCGAGCGTGCTACCGCCCACCGAACGGGAACGCACGTGACCGTCACCCCGCCCGCGACGCCCGACCCGTACCTCGCCGGATTGCGGCTCTTCGGGCGGCGCGTCGTCGTGGTCGGCGGCGGACCGGTCGCCGCACGCCGAGTCGCCGGGCTGCTCGACGCCGGCGCACACGTCGAGCTGATCGCGCCGCACGCCACCCCGGCGCTCGACGCCCTGGCCGCGGCGGGCCGCGTGACCTGGCGCGAACGCCCCTACCAGACCGGCGACCTGGCCGACGCGTGGTACGCCGTGGCCGCGACCAACGACCAGGCGGTCAACGCCGCGGTCGCCGCCGAAGCCGAAGCCGCCCGCGTCTTCTGCTCCCGCGCCGATGACGCCGCCTCCTCCACCGCATGGACCCCCGCGGTCGGACAACACGCCGGAGTGCAGGTCGCGGTCCTCAGCCCCGGGGTGATGCACGGCGGGGACCCGCGCCGCTCCCAGCGGGTGCGCGACGCCGTCGTCGAGGGCCTGCGCGAAGGCACCCTCAACGCCCCACGCTTCCGCGAACGCCCCGCCGGCGTCGCGCTGGTCGGCGGCGGACCCGGCGACCCGGACCTGATCACCGTGCGCGGGCGGCGGCTGCTGGCCGAAGCCGACGTCGTGGTCGCCGACCGGCTCGCCCCCCAGGCGCTGCTCGACCAGCTCGCCCCCGACGTCGAACTGGTCGACGCCGCGAAGATCCCGTACGGGCGGGCGATGGCGCAGCAGGAGATCAACCGGATCCTGATCGAGCGCGCGAAGGCCGGGAAGTTCGTGGTCCGGCTCAAGGGCGGCGACCCGTACGTGTTCGGCCGCGGCTACGAGGAGCTGATCGCCTGCACCGAGGCCGGCATCGCGGTCACCGTCGTGCCCGGGATCACCAGCTCGGTCGCCGTGCCGGCGCTGGCGGGCATCCCGGTCACGCACCGCGGGGTGGCGCACGAGTTCACCGTCGTCTCCGGGCACGTCGCCCCGGACCACCCCGACTCGCTGGTCGACTGGGCCGCGCTCGCGCAGGCGCGCGGCACGCTGGTGCTGCTGATGGCCGTCGAGCGTATCGGCGCGATCGCACAGACCCTGATCGGTCACGGTAAAGACCCCGCGACGCCGCTGGCCGCGATCCAGGACGGCGCGCTGCCCGGTCAGCGCGCCGTGCACACCACCCTCGGGAACGCCGCGGCGGACCTCGCGGCCGCAGGCGTGCGCCCGCCGGCGATCGTCGTGCTCGGCCCGGTCGTCGCCCTGGCCCGCGACACGGCGCGCACGGCGGGGTCCTGACCGAGGTGCCGCTGGACCTGACCGAGCGGCTGGTGCGCCTCGAGCGGGCCGACGACCCGCGGCTGCACGACTACGTGGGCCTGACCGACATGCAACTGCGCACCCGTACCGAGCCGGAAGCGGGCCTGTTCATCGCCGAGGGCGAGAAAGTCATCGCGCGCGCCGTCGACGCCGGATACCCGATGCGCTCGATGCTGCTGTCCGACAAATGGCTGCCCGTCATGGGCCCGGTGCTCGAGCGCACCAGCGCGCCGGTGTACGTCGGCGCGAACGACCTGCTGGAAGAAGTCACCGGATTCCACGTGCACCGCGGCGCCCTGGCTGCCATGAGCCGGCTGCCGCTGCCCGACCCCGCCGCACTCTTGGAGCGCTCGCAGCGCGTGGTGGTGCTGGAGAAGGTCAACAACCACACCAACATCGGCGCGATCTTCCGCAGCGCCGCCGCGCTCGGCATGGACGCGGTGCTGCTCGCGCCGGACTGCGCCGACCCGCTCTACCGGCGCGCGGTCCGCGTCTCGATGGGCACCGTGTTCGCGGTCCCGTACGCGCGTCTGGGCGCGGACCCCGACGGGCCGCCGTGGCCGCGCGCCCTGGACCTGCTGGCCGCGCACGGGTACCGGTGTTTGGCGCTGACCCCCGCGCCGGACGCGATCGACCTGCGTGAGCTGCGCCTCGGGCCGCAGGAGAAGGTAGCGCTGCTGCTCGGCTCCGAGGGCGAGGGACTCTCGCCGCGCGCCCTTGCGGCCTGTGACCTGAGAGTGCGCATCCCGATGGCGCCCGGAGTCGACTCGCTGAACGTCGCCGCGGCGGCCGCGGTCGCGTGCTATGCCCTGACTGGCTGACAGGGCGTCACCCGGGTTACGCGCCGACGGCCGCGAGGCGTTCCTTGCGCAGCCGCAGGTGCCAGTTGTCATCCACCGGGGACGCGGCCGGATTGCCGTCGGCCCAGGACAGGACCAGGTCCGCGAGCGCCGGGTTGCGGGCGAGCACCGGGCCATGCAGGTAGGTGCCCGCGATCTTCCCCGTGTGCGCGCCGTCCGTGCCGGCCCCGGCGCCGTTTCCGTTGCCGACCCGCACCGTGCCCAGCGGCCGCACGCCCTCACCCAGGTGCGTGGTGCCCATGTGGTTCTCGAATCCGGTCAGCGCGCCCAAGCCCACGCCGCCGACGATCAGCTGCGGGTCGGCGTCCGCGACCACCTCGCCGACGCAGCGCACGCTGCCGCGGTGCGAGGTCACGTCGATCAAACCCAGCGCCGGCAGCACGCCCTCCTGCTCGTCGTAGAAGGTATGGCCCATCAGCTGGAAACCCGCGCACACCGCGAGCACCGCCGCGCCACGCTCCGTCGCCCGCGTGAGGCCCGGGTCCTTGCGCAACCGCTCGGCCGCCAGCCGCTGCGGACGGTCCTCCCCGCCGCCGATCAGGTAGATGTCGCCCTGCTGCGGGATCGGCTGGTCGCTGCGCACGTCCACCCGCTCCACCGCGTGCCCGCGCGCCTCCGCCCGGTACGCGAGGATCAGCGCATTGCCCTGATCCCCGTAGGTGGACAGCAGATCCGGATAGATCCACACGATCCGCAGTGCACTGTCACCGGTCATGATCAGGCACCCACCCTCGCGCGCAACTGCTGGAACGCCGTGTAGTTCGCGATCACGTCGATCAGCCCCTCGGGCGCCGCGTCGACGGCGGCGTCCACATCGTCGTACACGGTGAACTCGACCCCGGCGACCTGCAGGCGCACCGCCAGATCCAGGCGCCGCTGCCCGATCACCAGCACCGGCCGGCCGGCCAGGCGCGTGTAGTCCACGTCCCACAGCCAGGAGGTGTCCGTGCCGTCCGCGGACAGGGCGTTGACCGACAGCAGCACCGGATGCCCGGCACCGCCGCCGTCGGCGCCGCCCGCGTCCGCCTCGGCCGCGACCAGGTCGAAGGTCTCCAGCCAGCCCGCGGGGTTCTTCGCCAGCAGCAGGCGCAGCCGCCGTCCCCGGTAGGTGACCGTGTCGTAGCGGCCGGCGACCGCGGTGACCTGCTCCATGCGGGAGACCGCGCGCTGCGGGTCCACGCCGAACAGGGAGGCAACTGCCGCGGCAGTGGTCGCGTTCGCGCGGTTCGCGCGGCCCGGCAGCCGCAGCCCGCCAAGCTCCACGCGCACGCCGAGCGGGTCGCGCAGCGCGTCGCCGTCCAGGCTCCACACGGGCGCCGGACGGCGGAAGTCGCACTTCGCGCAGTGCCAGTCGGCGCTCGGGCGCTGCAGCACGCCGCCGCAGCGCGGGCAGGACCAGGCGTCCTCCTGCCACGCCTGTCCGGCCGCGACCCACACCACGTTCGCGACCTCGCCCGCGGCCCACACCACCAGCGGATCGTCGCAGTTGGCCACCACGGTGGCCGCGGTGCCGGCCAGCCCGTCGCGCCAGCGCTGGGCGAGCATCCGGGTTTCGGCGGCGCGGTCGAGCTGGTCGCGCGAGAGGTTCAGCAGCGCGATCGCCCGCGGCTTGGTCTGCGCGGCCACCGTGGGCAGGTACTTCTCGTCGACCTCGATCACGGCGTGCCGCGCGTCGCGGTCGGAGGCCATCGCGGCGGTGATTCCGGCGGGCATGTTCGCGCCCAGCGCGTTGGACACCACCGGTCCCAGCGCCCGCAGCGCCTCGGCGATCAGGCGGGTGGTGGTGGTCTTGCCGTTGGTCGCGGACACCAGTACGCAGTCGCGTCCCGCGGTCAGCCGCGCCAGCAGTTGCGGGTCGAGGCGCAGCGCGACCCGGCCGCCGATCACCGCGCCTGAGCCGCGCCCGGCGGCGCGCGAGACCGCGCCGGTCACCTTGCTCGCCGCCACCGCGACCTTCGCCCGCGGCGGCAGCGGTGCGCCCGCCTCGCCTGCCGCGTCGTGGTCGTGCCCGCTCGCCACCGTCGTCGTCACCCGGTGCCCTTCCGTTCCACCGCCGCCGCGCCACGCCGAACCGGCCGGACCGCGTTGTTGAAGCGCGCCGCGGCGCACATGCTACCGCCCGCCATGATCCGCCGTGTTACCACCGGCCACCGCTGGCCACCACCGGGCATCTCGGGCGCTGCCGTCGCTCGGTGCTCGCTGCTCGCCAGCACCGGGATCCTGAAGACTGACCGGCGGGACCTGACGCCGGGTCAGAACAGCGCCAGGTCCGCGCACGAGCGCATGGTGCGCCGCGTCGTGCCGCCGCTGGGCGCCTGGACCTCCACCGGGTCGCCGAACTCGAACAGGTCCACGGTCACCGCGTGATCCGCCGTCGGGTCGTCCGCCGGGGTCCAGTGCGGCAGCTCCAGGCGCAGCCGCAGGATCTGCGGCCCGCCCTCGGCCGCCTCCTCGCCCGCGGTGCCGGAGAAGTCCGGGACGGCCTCGCTCACTCTTTCTGACTCGTCCACGAACGCGGTGAGCACCAGCGTGTTCGCGCCGTGGTCGCGCAGCTGCCGGGCCAGGCGGGCCAGCAGCCGGTCCGGGTCCGCGGGCTTCGGCTTGAGCGTGACCGTGTACCCGGTCAGCACCTTCCCGTCGAACTCCTGGCGTCCCGCGGCAGTCACCGCGCCCGCCGCGCGCACCCCGGCCGCCAGCACCGCGGGCTCCGCGTAGGCGTGCACGCCGCACGCGTCGTTCTCGCTGAAGGTCTGCCAGTCGCGCTGCGGCCCGTCCTCGTCCTTCTCGTCCTGCGCATCCAGGGACTCGTCGTCCTCGGCCGCCGCGTCCGGATCGTCGACGCCGTCGAGGTCGCCCTCGGCCTCGCCGAGCAGATCGGCCTCGTCCGCCTCGGCCTCCAGCTCCGCGTCGTCGTCCAGCTCGTCCTCGTCGTCGAGTTGCGCTCCGGCCTCGAGCTCTGTGTCTTCCTCGAGCTCGGCGTCTTCCTCGAAGCCCTCGTCTTCCTCGTCTTCGACCTCATCGTCGACGGCGGAGACGACCGGCGCCGCACTGCCCGCCTTCGCGGCCGTGGCGGTCTTGCCGCCACCAAGTTGCGCCTGCACTTCGTCGTCGAGGATCGGCGCGCGGTACACGCTGGAGCCGACGCGTACGTATTCGAACGCGTACTTGCCGCGGATCACCGTCGCGCGCGAGCGGCGCGTCTCGAAGTCCACCGCGCCCTCGCCGATCGCGGTGCCCGAGCCGTGGCGGCAGCGCCACGTGGTCGACATCGACGCGGTCTCGAGACCCGCCAGCAGCTGCGCGATCTGCTCGGCGCTGACCGCCGTGCCGCTGCCCGCGCCCGCCGCGCTCTTACCCCGCCCGAACAGCCGTATCGACGCCATCATGGCCCCGCAGCCTAGCGGTCCAGGCCCAGCTCCCGGTAGCCGACACCACCATCTGAACCCCGGGCGTGCCGCGCCCGCGCCCGTGTGCGCCGCCCACCGCCCGGGCCCCGCCCGCGCCGCGGCGAAAACCCGCCGCCGGCGCTGCGAGAATACCGGGCGTGGACCTCTTCGACCGGCTGCCCGACACGACTGACCCCGACGCGCTGTACGAGGCGTTCACCGGGTGGACCGACGCGCGCGGTCTGAGCCTCTACCCCGCGCAGGAGGAGGCCCTCATCGAGCTGTTCACCGGCGGCAACGTCATCCTGGCCACCCCCACGGGCTCCGGGAAGTCCCTCGTCGCCGCGGGCGGGCACTTCGCCGCCTACGCGCGCGGGCAGCGCTCCTACTACACCGCGCCCATCAAGGCCCTGGTCTCGGAGAAGTTCTTCGACCTGTGCGCGGCGTACGGATCCGCCAATGTCGGCATGCTCACCGGCGACGCCTCGGTCAACCCGACCGCCCCGATCATCTGCTGCACCGCCGAGGTGCTGGCCAGCATCGCGCTGCGCGACGGGCGCGAGGCCGACGCCGGGCTCGTGGTGATGGACGAGTTCCACTTCTACGCCGACCCCGACCGCGGCTGGGCGTGGCAGGTGCCGCTGCTGGAACTTCCGCAGTCCCAGTTCCTGCTGATGTCCGCCACCCTCGGCGACGTCACCCGGTTCGAGGGCGATCTGACCCGCCGCACCGGCCGCCAGACCGTCACCGTGCGCAGCGCCGAGCGCCCCGTGCCGCTGTCCTACTCCTACCGGATGACCCCGCTGCACGAGACCGTCGAGGAACTGCTCGAAGGCGGACAGGCCCCGGTGTACATCGTGCATTTCACCCAGGCCGCCGCGATCGAACGCGCCCAGTCGCTGATGAGCGTGAACGTGTGCACCCGCGCCGAGAAGGAAGCGATCGCCGCGCTGATCGGCGGCTTCCGGTTCACCACCAAGTTCGGCAAGACCCTCTCCCGGTTCGTGCGCCACGGCATCGGGGTGCACCACGCCGGGATGCTGCCGAAATACCGGCGCCTGGTCGAACGCCTCGCGCAGGCCGGGCTGCTGAAAGTCATCTGCGGCACCGACACCCTCGGCGTCGGGGTCAACGTCCCGATCCGCACCGTGCTGTTCACCGCCCTGTCCAAGTACGACGGGCGCCGGGTGCGGATGCTGCGTGCCCGCGAGTTCCACCAGATCGCCGGCCGGGCCGGGCGCGCCGGGTTCGACACCATCGGGTACGTCGCCGCGCAGGCCCCCGACCACGTCATCGAGAACGAGCGCGCCCTGGCGAAGATCGGCGACGACCCGAAACGGCGGCGCGGCTACACCCGCAAGAAGGCCCCGGAGGGCTTCGTCGCCTGGAGCGAGCAGACCTTCCAGAAGCTCATCGAGGCCGAACCCGAGCCGCTGGTCTCCCGCTTCCAAGTCACCCACGCGATGCTGCTGGCGGTCATCGCGCGGCCGGGCAACGCCTTCGACGCGATGCGCAAGCTGCTGACCGACAACCACGAGCCGCGCGCCGCCCAGCGCAAGCACATCCACCGCGCCATCGCGATCTTCCGCTCCCTGCTCGACGCGGGCGTCGTGGAGAAGCTCGACGAGCCGGACGAGACCGGGCGCACCCTGCGCCTGACCGTCGACCTGCAGCAGGACTTCGCGCTCAACCAGGCGCTGTCCACGTTCGCGCTCGCGGCCTTCGACCTGCTCGACCCGCTCTCCCCGAGCTACGCGCTCGACGTGCTCTCCGTCGTCGAATCAACGCTCGACGACCCGCGCCAGATCCTGGCCGCGCAGGAGAACAAGGCCAAGAGCGAAGCCGTCGCCGAGATGAAGGCCGCCGGCGTCGAGTACGAGGAACGCATCGAGCGCCTGGCCGAGATCTCCTATCCCAAGCCCCTCGCGGAGCTGCTCGCGCACGCCTACGACCTGTACCGGCGCGCGCACCCGTGGATCGGCGACCACCCGGTCAGCCCCAAATCCGTGGTGCGCGAGATGTACGAGCAGGCGATGACGTTCTCCGACTACGTATCCGCGTACCAGCTCGCCCGCGCCGAAGGTATCGTGCTGCGGTACCTCGCCGACGCGTACAAGACGCTGCGTCACACCGTCCCGGAGAGCACCAAGAGCGAAGACCTGCACGACCTGATCGAATGGCTCGGCGAGATCGTGCGGCAGGTCGACTCCAGCCTCGTCGACGAGTGGGAGGCGCTGACCAACCCCGACGCCGCCGCGGAACTCGAAGCCACCGCCGACGACACCCCGCCGCCGGTGACCGCCAACCCGCGCGCGTTCCGCGTCCTGGTGCGCAACGCCCTGTTCCGCAGGGTGGAACTCGCGGCGAAGGACGACGTGGACGGCCTCGCCGAACTCGACGCGGAGGACGCGCTGGTGCTCCAGGAGCTCGGCCTGCCGCCGACCGACGAGTGGGACGGGGCCTGGAGCGCGGACGACTGGGACGAGGCGCTGGGGGAGTACTACGACCAGCACGACGAGATCCTCACCGGACCCGACGCGCGCGGCCCGAAGCTGCTGTTCGTGCAGGAGGACGAGCTCAACAGCAACCAGGACCGGGTGTGGAAGGTCCGGCAGGTGATCGACGACCCGGAAGGCGACCGCGACTGGATGCTGCGCGCCGAGGTGGACCTGCCGGCCAGCGACGCCGCCGGCCGCGCGGTGTTGCGCGTGCTGGACTTCGCCCGCCTCGGCTAGGCCCGTGGGCGGGCAGGCAGTCGCCGCCGTTCGCACGGGTTTTCCCGGATTCTCAGCGTGATCACACCTATGTGTGATCTTGTGGTGGGTAGAGAAGGCGCCGTTCCCGAGACACGGAGGCTCGTCCATGCTGATCACCAACCACGTGCTGTCCGGAGCGCTGATCGGCGCGGCCGCCGAGAATCCGGCCGCGGCGCTGCCGCTCGGCGCCGCCTCGCACTTCGCGCTCGACGCGCTGCCGCACTGGGGCACGTGGCTCAGCAGGTCCCACTTCCTGCGCGTCGCGGTCGCCGACGGGCTGACCGGGCTCGCCGTCATGGGTGCGGCCGCGGCCGTCACGCCCCCCGCGCGGCGGGCGGCGGTGATCGCGGGCATGGTCGGCGCGGCGGTCCCGGACCTGGACAAGCCCACCCGGATCTTCTTCGGGTTCTCCCCGTTCCCGCGCCGCGTCGACGAATTCCACTCCCGCATCCAGGACGAGGCGCCCGGCAGGTTCTACAGTCACGAGTTGGTCGCCGGCGCGTTGTTCGCGGGCGGTTTCGCGGCGCTGACCGCCGCGGCCCGGCTCAGGGCCCGAAAGCGGGCGGCGGACGCGGACGCGGGCGCAGGCGAAGGTGCATCAGCTGAAACCGATGTTCCTCCTGAAATCAGCGGCCGAACCGGCGCCCGGGTTCGCGCCGGGCTCGGCGCGCGGGCCAAGGAGGCCGCAAGTCTGCTCGCCCCGCTTCGCCAGCGCCTGTGATACGCAGGTAACGGTCCGGAAACGCGGCGTAGCGAGACTGGCAGGGCCGGTCGACGGCGACGGCTTCTTCCGCGACATCCACTTCCGCCCGCCGGGCCGCCCGGCGTGGGCGGCAACGAGAGATGAGGAGGACGGCGTGCTGTTGCGGCTGCGGATCTGGGTGGCCGACAGGCCCGGGGCGCTCGGGCAGGTCACCCGGGAGCTGGGCGCCTGCGGCGCCGACATCGTGCAAGTCAGTGTCCTGAGCCGGGAACGCGGCCGGGCGCTGGACGAGATCACGCTGTTCCTGCCCGAACCCGAGCAGCAGGGCCGGCTCGAACGCTCCCTGCGCGCGCTCGGCTCCGTGGCCGTCGAGGGCATTCGGCCCTCCGGCGAGGTACCCGGCGCGTTCCCCGACCTCGACCTGCTCGGCCGCGTCGCCGCCGACCCGCGCGCCGCGCTCAACATCCTGGCCGACGCGATGCCGCGGATCCTGGCCGCGGATTGGGCCATCGCCGTGCACGCCGGAACCGCCGGGCCGCTGCCCGAATCCGCGGTGCTCGCCCGCAGCTGGGACGCCCCGCGAGAGCCGGTCCTGCCCGAACTGCCGCGCCGCGCCGCCACCGTCTCCGTCGGCCCGGCACGCTACGCCTGCGCACCGGTCGGCGAAACCGGGGTGCTCGTCGTCGCGTGCCGGATCGGCGACCCCGCGTTCCACCGATTCGAGGTCATGCGGCTGGCGCGTATCACCGAGGTCGCGGCGGCGATCGCGGGCTCGCGGCTCAGCGTGCGCGCCGCCGCGCCAGCGCCAGCGCCGGCCTCGGCGGCACAGACACAGTCCCCCGCCTCGAGTTAGGCGGGGACGAGGGCTTTCTGGCGCGCGGTCTGCTGCGTGCCGCGGCGCAGGAACCGGGCCTCGACGTACCGATACGACACGGCCGCGCACGCGAACGAACCCGCGAGCAGCAGCGGGGCGATCACCGGCCAGCCGCGTCCGGGCAGATTGTGGTGCAGCAGCCGGGAAATCGCGTCGTTGTACAGGTACAGCCCGTAGCTGACCGTGCCGGTGTACCGCAGCGGTCTGAGATTGAACACCGCGCCGAGCGCCCCGGGGCCTTCACGCAGCAGGCCGTGCAACACCAGTGCCGAGCAAACCGCCGCCGCTAGGTACGTGCCCTGCGTCCCTAGCGGCGCTCGCCACGCCAGGACGCCGAGACCGACCAGCGCCACCACAGCGACCGCACCCGGCACGCGTTCGAGGGCGCGCGGCAGCAGCCGGTGGCGCCAGGCGACCGCGAGCGCGCAGCCGAGCAGCAGTTCCGCGCCGCGTTCGAGCGGATTGAAGAAGGCGTCGGCGGACGGCGCCAAGCCGCTCGCCCCCACGGCCCACCCGGCCGTGGCGAGCACGACCGCGGCAGCGAGCACGGCGGCCAGCAGCCGCCGCGGACTCAGGCCACGGCGCAACGCCGCGCGCAGCGCGAGCGGCCACAGCAGGTAGAACTGCTCCTCGCAGGCCAGCGACCAGGTCGCGGTGAATGCTCCCAGCGGCGCGCCCCCCAGCCACACCACCGCGTTCGCCGCGAACGTCCACGTCGCGGCGACCTGCGCCCACAGCGGCCAGCGGTCCTGCAACTGATGCGCCGTCAGCGACACCGCCGCGACCGCGATCGTCAGCAACGCGAGGGCGGGCAGGATCCGGCGGGCCCGGCGCGCGTAGAAACCACGCAGGCTGATTCCGCCTGTGCGCGCGCATTCCTCCAGCAGCAGCGAGGTGATCAGGAACCCGGAGAGCACGAAGAACAGGTCCACCCCGATCCACGCCGCCCGCAACGGCAGGTGCGCGTGATCCGCGATCACCAGCAGCACCGCCAGGCCGCGAAACCCGTCGAGCACGGGACGTCGGCCCAGCCGCCGCACCCCGTCGACCGGATCGCTACTCGCCACCCGTGCACGATACGACCACCGCCAGAGCGCGGCTGAAGCGGGCCACGGAAAGCGCGCCCGGGGTGCGCCGCAGGCCGCCTGCGAAAGCGCAGGTCAGACCAGCGCCAGCGAGGTAGGACCAGGCAGTGTGCGGCACTTCACACATCTCACCGAACGGACGAGGGGTGATCGGGAATACCCCGGCGTGGCACACTCTTGGATTAGACAGCAACAGCGTGCTCCGGGGTCGGTGTAATTCCGAACCGGCGGTGATAGTCCGCGACCCGCGAGGGCAGCGCACCCGGCCAACAGGTCGAGCGCTCCTGGACGGTGGATCCGGTGAAATTCCGGAACCGACGGTGAAAGTCCGGATGGGAGGCAGCACGCGGGAGCGTCGGCTCGTGCACGCGCGCACGCCTGCCCGCCCGCTCCCGGCCGGTTCCACCGGCCGGAGCAGCACCCGCGGGTCCGGTACCGCGCCTGCCGCCCGGCCGCACGCCTCCTTGCCGCCTCCCTCATTCGCGCCCCGGCGCCCGCCAGCGAGCGGTCCGACGGCGAGAGGGAGACAAGGCACACGATGTTCACCGGAATCATCGAAGAACTCGGCGAGATCCTCGCCATCGAGACCCTGCCCGACGCCGCCCGATTCACCGTGCGCGGGCCCGTGGTCACCTCCGACGCCACCCACGGCGCCTCCATCGCGGTCAACGGCGTGTGCCTGACCGTCGTCGACGAGACCGGCGCCGACACCCTGGCCGCCGGCCGGTTCACCGCCGACGTCATGGCCGAGTCCCTGCGCCGCTCCAGCCTCGGCGACCTGGCCCCCGGCGACCGGGTCAACCTCGAGCGCCCCATGAGCGCGGCCGGCCGCTTCGGCGGACACATCGTGCAAGGCCACGTCGACGGCACCGGCACCGTGCTCGAGCGCATCCCCAGCGAGCACTGGGAACTGGTGCGCATCGCGCTGCCGGCGCACCTGGCGCGCTACGTCGTGGAGAAGGGCTCGATCACGGTCGACGGCATCAGCCTGACCGTCACCGACGTCAAGGACGCGCCCGACGGCGCCGGTGAGAGCGAGTTCGCCGTCTCCCTGATCCCGGCCACCCTCGCCCAGACCACCCTCGGCATCAAGCAACCCGGCGCGCGCGTCAACCTCGAAGTCGACGTCATCGCCAAATACACCGAGCGGCTGCTGGCCCGCCCCGCCCAGATCAGCGGCGCTCCCGCGGACCCCGAAGGCGCCGCCACGGACGCGCCTGCCCCCGCGATAGCCGCGCCGGCGGGGGCCGTGCGATGAACCACCTGTTCGGCTGGGCCGACCTGGTCGCCTTCCGGCTCGGCGGCGAGACCGTGCGCTGGTCCGACCTGCTGGGCAATCTGCTCGGCCTGGCCACAGTCGCCCTCGCGCTGCGCCGCAGCCTGTGGACCTGGCCGGTACAGATCACCGGGGCGATCCTGCTGTTCGGCGCCGACATGGCCGTGCACCTCGGCGGCACCGCCGCCCGGCAGCTGGCCGTCATCGCCCTGGCCGGCTACGGCTGGGCCCGCTGGCAGCGCGCCCGCGAGGGCGGCGCCGCGGCGGACACCGCGACCGGCGCCGGTGCTGGCGACAGGATGGGAAACGAGGCGGCCTCCGGGGACTCGCCCGCTGCGGGCCCGGCCGCCGGTGGCGTTCAGGTGCGGTGGGCCACCTGGCGCGAGCGCGCCGTGCTGGCCGCGGCGATCGCAGTCGGAACCGCAGCGTTCTCCTGGCTGCTCTCGGCCACCCACAGCTCCTGGAACCCGCTGCCCGACGCCTACATCTTCATCGGCACCCTCGCCGCCACCCTCGCCCAAGGCCGCGGCTGGGTCGAATTCTGGCTCGTCTGGATCGCCGTCGACGTCGTGGGCGTCCCACTGGCCTTCAACAGCGGCCTGCCGGTCTCCGGCTTCACCTACGTCGTCTACTTCGCGCTGGTCCTCGCCGGCCTGCGCCAGTGGATCCGGCTGGCCCGCAAGCCCCGTACCGCAGTCGCACCGACCACCGACCCGGCTGACACCACCACCGCCGAAGGGGTACCCGCATGAGCGCCGAAACGCTGGAACGCACCGCCCTGCTCGACACGATCGACGCCGCGATCGCGCAGATCGCCGCAGGCCGCCCCGTGATCGTCGTCGACGACGAGGACCGCGAGAACGAAGGCGACATCATCTTCGCCGCCGTGCACGCCACTCCCGAGCTGCTCGCGTTCACCGTGCGCTACTCCAGCGGCGTGATCTGCGCGCCCATGCAGGACGCCCGCGCGGACCTGCTCGACCTGCCGCCGATGACCGCCGTCAACGAGGACCGCAAGGGCACCGCGTTCACCGTCTCCGTCGACGCCCGCCACGGCGTGAGCACCGGGATCTCGGCCGCCGACCGCGCCCACACCATCCGGCTGCTGGCCGACCCGGCCACCACCGCCGGGGACCTGACCCGCCCCGGGCACGTCTTCCCGCTGCGCGCCCGCCCCGGCGGCGTGCTCGAACGCCCCGGGCACACCGAGGCCGCCGTGGACCTCGCCCGCCTGGCCGGGCTGCCGCCCATCGGCGTGCTCGTCGAAGTCGTCAACGACGACGGCACCATGGCCCGGCTGCCGGACCTGCTCGCGTTCGCCGCCCGCCACGGGCTGGCGATCATCTCCATCGCCGACCTGATCGCCTATCGGACGGCGCGCCTGAGCTGACCTTCGCTGCGATAACGTCAACGCAGCAACGCCCGAGACCCTGAACCTGGAGAGCGCGTGTCCGGCACCGGAGCACCCGAACTGGCCGTGAATCCCGCGGACCTGAAAAAGTGCGCGCAGCTGCGCGTCGGCATCATCGCCGCCCAGTGGCATACCGAGGTCATGGACGCGCTGCTGGACAACGCGCGCAAAGCGCTCGCCGAGATCGGCATCGACGAGCCGCGCGTGGTGCGGGTACCCGGCTGCTTCGAACTGCCCGTAGCGGCCTACGCGTTGGCCAGGCGCCGCTACGACGCGATCGTCGCGCTCGGCGTGGTGGTGCGCGGCGGCACCCCGCACTTCGACTACGTCTGCCGCGCCGCCACCGACGGCCTGACCAAGGTCGCCGTCGAATCCGGCATCCCGATCGGATTCGGCGTGCTGACCTGCGACACCGACCAGCAGGCGCTCGACCGCGCCGGGCTTCCCGGCTCAGCAGAGGACAAGGGCCGCGAAGCGGCGCTCAGCGCCGTGGCCACCGCGCTCACGCTCAAGGGGCTGGGCGAACAGTGAGCGGAAAGAGCTTCGAGCAGCTGCACGCCGAGCTGACCGAGAAGGTCGCCGCGGCCGCCCCCGGGTCCCGTACGGTCGAACTCGTGCAGGCCGGCGTCCACGCCATCGGCAAGAAGATCGTCGAAGAGGCCGCCGAGGTGTGGATGGCCGCCGAACACGAGGGCGCCGACCGCACCGCCGAGGAGATCAGCCAGCTGCTCTACCACCTCCAGGTGCTCATGCTCGCCCGCGGCATCGCCCTCGACGAGGTCTACGCCCACCTGTAAGCCGTCTCGGCGCGCGAATCCGCGCCGGACACCCCACCGACGACTCCGTACATCCCAGCTCCGAGACTGCTCAAGCGACGAAAGGCCGCCGCCCATGCTGCGCATCGCCGTGCCCAACAAGGGATCGTTGTCCGAGGCGGCCTGCGCCATGCTGCATGAGGCCGGCTACCGGCAGCGCAAGGACCGCGAGCTGCTCGTCGCCGACCCGGCCTCCGGCGCCGAGCTGTTCTTCCTGCGGCCCCGCGACATCGCCACCTACGTCGGCTCCGGCCGCCTCGACATCGGCATCACCGGCCGCGACCTGCTGCTGGACTCCGGGGCCGCGGCCGAGGAGATCATGCAGCTCGGCTTCGCCCGCTCCACCTTCCGCTTCGCCGGCCGCCCCGGCACCGGCTCCACCGTCGAGGACCTGGCCGGGATGCGCATCGCCAGCTCCTACACCGGAGTCGTGCAGGCCCACCTCGCCGCCGCCGGAGTCAAGGCCGAGGTCGTCAAGCTCGACGGCGCCGTGGAGATCGCCATCGAACTCGGCGTCGCCGACGTGATCGCGGATGTCGTGGAGACCGGCACCACGCTGCGGCAGATGGGTCTCGAGCTGATCGGCGCGCCCATCCTGCAGTCCGAGGCCGTGCTCGTGCGCCGCACCGGAGCCGAACCCGACCCCGCCGTCGACCAGTTCGTGCGCCGCATGCAGGGCGTGCTGGTCGCCCGCCGCTACGTGCTGATGGACTATGACATCCGCGCCGAGCGCCTCAAGGAGGCCGTGGCCGTCACGCCCGGCCTGGAATCCCCGACGATCTCCCCGCTGCACACCGAGGGCTGGGTCGCCGTGCGCTCGATGGTGCTGCGCGACGACGCACAACGCATCATGGACGACCTCTGGGGACTGGGTGCGCGCGCTATTCTCGTGACCGACATCCGGGCCTGCCGCCTGTAGCCGCGTCCTGTGCAGCTCAGGCGCCCGACCCAGTTTTGATCAGACGCCGCGACGAGACGGGACCGATGGCACCCAACAGCGAGCGCAGCGGCAGCGCGGTCGGCTCTTCCGGCGAGGACGGACTGCCCGTCCTGCCGATCACCTGGCGCCCCTCGCGCACCCGCGCGATCGTCTTCGCCGTCGCGGTGCTCATGGCCGCCTCCATGAGCCTGGTGGCGGCGCTGCTGCCCAGCGACGGCGGCGCGCCCTGGCCGCTGGCCGACCGCATCGCGTTCGGCGCGATCGGATTCGCCGGCGCCGCCGTGCTGTGCATCCTGGCGCGCCCGAAGGTCATCGCGGACCGCAGCGGCGTCACGATCGTCAACATGCTGCGCACCCACCGGTTGGAATGGCCGCAGATCGTGCGGGTAAACCTGCGTCCCGGCGACCCCTGGGTGCTGCTGGACCTGGACTCGGGCGACACGCTCGCCGCGATGGGCATCCAGCCGTCCAACGGACCCGGCGCGGCCCGCCAGGCGGTAGCCGACCTGCGTTCCCTCGTCGAGCTTTATTCCTACACCGGACGCGGCGACTGACCGCGCGTCAGGTGACCGCGCGTGATGTGTCGCCGCTCAGGCGGAGGCGCGCAGCGTGAGCGTGGTCGGCAGGGTCAGCGACTGCACCGCCGCGCCGTCCACCCGCGCCAGCAGCAGCCGCACCAGGTCCCGCGCCACCTGCTCGATCGGCTGGCGCACCGAGCTGAGCGGCGGATCGGTGGCCTGAGCCACGCCCAGATCGTCGAACCCGACCACCGCCACGTCCTCGGGCACCCGCCGCCCGGCCTCCCGCAGCGCCCGCAACGCGCCGCGCGCCATCAGGTCCGAGGCCCCGAAGATCGCGTCCAGCTTCGGCTCCGCCTCCAGCAGCGCGCAGGCCGCCTCGAACCCGGAGCGCTCGGTGAAGTCCCCGTGCGCCGCGCGGGTCGCGAACCCGGCCTCGGCCAGGGCCTGCCGGTACCCGGCCAGCCGGTCCTGACCCGCCGTCATGTCCTGCGGTCCGGCGATCGTCGCGATCCGCCGGCGCCCGAGCGAGAGCAGGTGTTCGGTGGCCTGTCGCGCGCCGTACACGTTGTCGACGTCCACATAGGGCACCGAGGAGTGCGCCGCGGTCGGGCGCCCGCCGTGCACCACAGGGACCCCGGCGCCTACCAGGATGCCCGGCAGCGGGTTCGCCTCGTGCACGGAGACCAGGATCACCCCGTCCACGTGCCCCGAGGTCACGTACCGTTCCATGCGCCCGCGCGCCGGCATCGCGCCGCTCTGGCCCTGCATGACCAGCACCAGCTGCAGCTCGGTGGCGTCCAGCACCCGGTTGACCTCGGTGACCATGGTGGTCAGGTACGGGTCGGCGAAGAAGAACGCGTCCGGCTCCGGAATGATCATCGCCAGCGAGTCGGTGCGCCGGGTCACCAGCGTGCGCGCGGCCCGGTTCGGCACGTATCCGAGCTCGTCGATCGCGGCCTCGACCGCCTCGCGCACCTCCGGGGACACCTTCGGGGAATTGTTGATCACGCGGGAGACCGTCGCCCGCGACACCCCGGCGTACGCCGCCACCGTCTCCAGCGTCGGCGCGCCACCGCCGCCCGTTGTCGAGACCATCAGCTCCCGTCCTGCCCTCGCCGCCCCGCTGCCGCCGGGGCACTGCGCCGCACCGTGGGCGCCCAGGTCACGGTACCAGCAGGCGACCTTCCCGTAGATCCTTCGACCGCTGCCATACCGCGCGTCCCGCCGGGTGCAGGGCGGCTCGGCTCCCGCGGCCCTGGATTAGCGGCCCTGGGTCAGCGGCCGCTGCCGCCGCCGGAAAGGCCACCCACCAACTGTCCCACCAGCCCCGCTACGCCACCCACGACACCGCCTACCACCCCGCCGACCAGACCGGGCGCGGGGGAGGAGGAACCCTGGGCCGCCGAAGGGCTCGCGCCGCGCGATCCGCCCGCCGACGCCGAAGCGCCGGCCGGGGAGGAGGACTGCGCCGCGGGCGCGGTGCTCTCGTGTGCCGCTGCCGCCGCGCCCGAACCGGCCTGCGTGCCGCTGCCGGGCGCACCGGCCCCGCCGATACCGCCGCCGATCCCCGAACCCTGGCCCGAAGCCGGGCCGGGCAGCGCCGCGGGGACCGTCGCGGTGGGGCGTGAACCCGGGCTCGGGCTCTGATCCGCGGACGCCGGCGGGGCCGAGCTGACGTGCAGCAGCGCGAGCAGGATGCCGACCAGCGCCATGCCCACCGCACCGGACAGCAGCACCTCGACGGTCTTGCGCACCGGGCCGGCCTGCCGGCGGTGCGACTTGGCGCCTGCTGCGGATATCCGGCCTCGCGGGCCGCGCGCCCCTTCCAACGTCCCGCCCTTCGTCACCCGCCGACCACGTCGCTCACCCGATCGAGTGATACCACGGCAGGCTTCCATCGTCGCCCATGGATGCCGCGCCGTGGGAGCGAACCGGAGGACTTGAGGCGGACACGCACCGGACCCGCGCTCCCCGCGCGCCGCCTGCCAGCACGGTCGTGACCACGCTCGCCGCTGACCATCCGGGCCCTGACCCGCGTCTACGCGCACGTATGCCAGCTCCCGCAGACCGGGCAGACCGAGCCGGGACGTAATCAGGCCCCGCATCCCCGGATACGTAAAAGGGGGATGCGGGGCCTGATAGTGCCCTTACGCCGTGCGGCCCCCAGTACAGCCGCGCGGCGCGAACCGCGTGTGTGTCCCGTCCCGGCGCGCGCACACCGCCGCGGCGCCGGGACCCGGTCGCGCGCCGAGTGCCGGCGCGTTCGTCCGTGCTGCGCGAGCCGGAGGCCCGCTGCGCCTCAACCCGGGCCCGATCGGGGCGGGTGTTCAGCCGATGGTGCAGGTCTGGCTGTCGAGGGTGTTGCGGAACCCGATGACGTCGGCCTGGTTGCCGCACAGGTTCACCGGCACCGAGACCGCCGCGTTGGCGACGTTGCCGGACAGCAGGCCGCCGGAGTGCTCGGAGGCGCCGGTCGCCAGCGCGCCGGGCGCGTCGCCGTTGGTGCCGATGCTGCAGGTCTGCGGCTTGACCTTGTCCTTGGCCGCGATCACGCCGACCTCGTTGCCGCATGCGTTCACCGGCACCGCGACCGCGGCGTCGACCACGTTGCCCGAGCCCGCGCCGCCCGAGTGCTCGGAGCTGCCCTGCGCCAGCGCGCCCTCGCCCGAGCCGATGGTGCACATCGAGCCCTCGTCCACGTTCTTCAGCGCGATGACCAGAGCCTGGTTCCCGCAGAAGTTGACCGGAACGGCCACCGGGGCGTTGACGACGTTGCCGGAGATCGCGCCGCCCGAGTGCGACGACTCGCCGGTCGCGGTGGCGTCAGCAGCGGCGATGCCCGCCGTCCCCAGGACCAGGCCGGACGTGGCGGCGGCGAGAGCCAGCCCCCGCTTGGCAAACCCATGCATCTGTAGACCTCTGTTGCTCTAGACGGGACGGGAGCGCACTGCCCGACGGCACCGCATCAGCTCCCCTTCGCGATGGGGCAACGAGGACCACACCAGCCGGTTACGCCGAATATCAGGGCGAACACCCCGATTCGCCCTGACGGCCCATTACGCGCCAATGCGACAAACTGATCTGGCGAAGATCGTGCCGATCCGGCGAACGGCGGTTCGGGCGCGCGCGGTCAGCGGTGCAGCTTGGGCAGCACGTCCCGGCCGAACACCTCGATCCACTCGGCCTGGTTGCGCCCGACGTTGTGCAGGTAGATCCGGTCGAACCCGAGATCCAGGTAGCGCTGCACCTCGGCGCGGTGCACATCCGGGTCCGCGGAGATCACCATCCGGCCCTCGAAGTCCTCCGGCCGCACCAGCTTGGCCATCTGCTCGAAGTGGAACGGGGAGCGGATGTCGCCCTTGTCGAACTTCATCCCGCCGTTGGGCCACTCGCTCATCGCGTTGGCCATCGCCTGCTCGTCGCTCTGCGCCCAGGACAGGTGCAGCTGCAGGATCTTCGGCATCGCCTCAGGGTCCTTGCCCGCCTCCCGCGCGCCCTCGGCGAACTTGCCGAGCACCGTCTCGATCTTCGCCGGCGCGGCGCCCGGGGTGATGATCCCGTCGGCGAGCTTGCCGGTGCGCTTGGCGTTGAGCGGCCCGGCGGTGGCGATGTAGATCTCCGGGGCCTGCTCGGGCATCGTCCACAGCCGCGCGGACTCCAGCGTGAAGTACTTGCCGGAGTGCTTCACGTCGCGCTGCTCCAGGCCGCTGGCGAACAGCTTCTTGATGACCTCCAGCGCCTCCCACATCCGGGCGCTGCGTTCGGCCGCCTCCGGCCAGTACCCGCCCACGACGTGCTCGTTGAGCGCCTCACCGGCGCCCAGGCCCAGCCAATGCCGGCCCGGGTACATCGCCGCGAGGGTCGCCGAGGCCTGCGCCACGATCGCCGGGTGCATCTTGAACGACGGGCAGGTCACCCCCGGCCCCAGGTCGCCCTCGGTGCGCGCCCCGATCGCGGTCAGCACGTTCCACACGAACGGCGCGCTGCCCTGCTGCGGCACCCACGGCTGGAAGTGATCCGCCGCCATCACCCCGGTGAACCCGGCCGCCTCGGCCTGCGCGCTGTACTCGGTCACCTCGAGCGGACCGAACTGCTCCAGCATCGCCGCGTAGCCGATGTGCGGTGCGCTCATCGCGCTCCTCCAATCGGGCATCGGGCGCCCTGCCCGACGCCTCGTCAAAAACGCCGTGTGTTTCGATCACTGTATGCCGCCGCCCTCCGGCTGCGCCGAACGAGGGCGCGCAGTCATGACCACCGCCGAACCCGGGTAGGAGCACCCCCGTGCGACTGGACCATGTCTCGTACGCGTGCGAAGCCGACGCGTTCGCCTCCACCGTCTCCCGGCTCGGCGCGCTGCTCGGCGCCCCGTTCACCGACGGCGGGGTGCACCCGCGCTACGGCACCCGCAATGCGGTACTGCCCCTGGACGGCGACTGCTACGTCGAGGTCGTCGCGCCGCTGGAACACCCGGCCACCGACACCATGCCCTTCGGCCAGGCGGTACGCCGCCGCGCGCAACTCGGCGGCGGCTGGCTCGGCTGGGTGGTCTGTGTCGAGGACCTGGCCCCGTTCGAGAAGCGGCTCGGGCGCCCGAGCGCGGAAGGCCACCGCCGCCGCCCCGACGGGGTGCTGCTGGAATGGCGGCAGATCGGCCTGCTCGAACTCCTCGAAGACCCGCAGATCCCTTATCTGATCCAGTGGAGCTGCCCCGAGCAGGAGCACCCCTCGGCCGGAGCCGACGGCTCGGTGGGCATCGAGCGGCTGGAGATCGCCGGCCAGCGCGAAGAGATCCTCGCCTGGCTCGGCACCCCCGAGGTCGACCCGCTGCCGCACGTGCACGTCAACTGGCTCGAGCCCGGCGACGTCGCCAACGCCTGGGACGAAGCCGGTTTGCTGGCGGTCGACTTCCGCACCGCCCACGGACCGGTGCGTATCGATTAACCGGCTGGCACACCGTCAGAACGGGGTCGGCGGGCCGCCCCGGCACCCGGTGTCCACCAGCAGCTCGGTCTGGCCGAGGCTGATGCGCAGCTGCACGGCCAGCCGCAGCTCGATGCCCAGTATGTCCAGTGAGATTCCCGGGCACATCACCTCCGCCGGGGACGGCGAAGGCGACAGCGAACTCGGCGAGGGCGTGGGGCTCGGCGGGGGCGAGCTGGGCCGCGGGCTCGGGCTGTGACTCGCGACCGGCGACGGCCGCGCCGGGCTCGGTGAAGGCGGGGGCGGCGGGGGAGTGGACGGGCTGGTGCTGGGACTCGCGCTCGGCGTCGGCATCGGCGGCGGACTCGACGGAGCGGGCGCCGCCATGGCGCTTTGACTGGCCGCCGGCTTGGGCGGCGGCGTCGGGTGACTCCCTGTCAACGCGAACGCGAGAGCCGCGGCGGCGACGGCCGCGGCCGTGCCCAAAGCCACCGCTTGCTGGCGCGGCGAGGCGTGCCGCACCTTGGACAGACCGCGGCCCACGATCCCGGCGTGCGCGGCCGACGTACCGGATCCGCCTGAAGCAAGGCTCACGGTTCCCGCAGCGGCCCCGGCTCCGGCCGCGATCGCCAGAACGGTCTTGGCCGCGACCGCCGTGCCCAGCACCGCGGGCGCCACCACCGCGCCGAGGTGGGCGTTGACGTACTTGAGCATCGCCAGCAGCCCTGCGCACTCCACGCAGTGCCGCACGTGCTCCTCGACCTTGCCCTGCTCGCGCCGCCCCAGCTTCCCGCGCACCGCCGCACCCAGCCGCTGCGCGTACGGGCGGCAGGACTCCGAGCTGACTTCGCGCACGTGCGCCTGCAGGTACGCCTGCTTAAGGCCCTCGCGCGCCCGATACGCCAGCGCCGCCACGGCCGCCGGCTCGAGCCCCAGCAGCGGCGCGAGCTGCGCCGGCCCTTCGCCCTCGACCTCGGTATGCCACAGCACCGTCTGCCAGCGCTCCGGCAACGCCATGAACGCCTGACCAGCCAGCGACCGCTCCAGCGCCGCGAGCACCGGATCCTCCTGCGGCTCCGGCTCCTCGAGGTCCACCAGGTCCGCCACCAGCAGCAGCCGCCGCTCGCCGGCCGCCCAGTCCCGGGCCACGTGCCGCATCGTGGTCAGCAGATACGGGCGGAACGCCTCGGTCGGGCCGTTGCCGTTGCGGATTGCGTGCAGCACCCGCGTGAACGCCTCGGCCCGCAGGTCCTCGGCCGCGGCCTCGCTGCGCGCCCAGTGCCGGGCGTGCAGCAGCGCCGAGCGGGCGTGCCGCTGATAAAGCGGGTCGTAGGCCGCCAGATCCCCGGCGCGCACCCGGTCGATCAGCTCGCGATCCGGCGGCCCGGCCGCTACCTGCGGCTCCGGCTGCTGCGCTCGCTGCTGCTGATGCTGCGCCCGCCCTTCCTCCCGTCCGTCGTCGCGAGCACCGTGCTGCCGCTGCATGCCGCAAAACCCTCATTCCGTCCCCTGGCGCACCCGGGCGGCGCGCACCCCTCCGCGGGGCCCGGCCGGCCGGCGAGCCCCGCCCGTTCTACGCCCGGGATTCCCGCAGGAAGCGGTCCGTGACCAAAGGTCACCCGAACGTGTACTTAAGGGCACTGACACTTGACAGGCCGCCGGCGCCGCCACCGCTGGCGCGGCACAGCGCCCGGCGCAATGCACCCAGCAGCAGCGCCGGGTCGGTCACCGGGCCCGACCCGCCCTCCGGCGGCGGCACCAGCCACAGCAGCCGCGCCAGTCCGTCCCCGATCAGGGGCGGCAACGCCACCACGTCCCCGTGCGAGGCGGTGCGCAGCCCATGCGTCCGGCACCACCAGGAGAATCCGCGCAGCCGCGCCAGCGTGCCCGGAGCCAGCAGGAAACCGACCCGCCGCACCTGCGCCCGCCCGTCCGCCGCCACCGGACCGATCGGCGCGCCCGTGCGCAGCAGCAGGTCCAGCGCTTCGAGGCCCAGATCCATCCCGACGCTCACGGCGTCGAACAGCGGCCCGGCCGGCACCGCGGCGACCCGCGCCGGATCCGGGTACCCGGCACGCAGCGCCGCAGCCGGGCTGGCCGTCGGCGCCAGCGGAACCCAGGCGGAACGGCCGGTGTCAGCGGCGGGGTCGAGAGAGCGGGACGGGGTGTGGGGGTGGGGGTGGGACATACGCGTCTCCTTCACGAGGGTCCTCACCAGCAGGGAGCCCCCGCGCCCCGATCCATGACGCCGTTTCAGATATCTTTCCCCGCACGGGTTCGCACCGCGGCCGCGCCGTCACCGCCCAGGTGCGGCATCCGCCCGGTGGGTCACGGCGCGCCGATTGTCAGAAGCCCGCGATACCGTGCCTTTATGACCGCGCGCACACCGCTGACCACGCTCGACGCCGTCGTCGAGTTCGTGCTGTTCGTGCGCGACGACGGCTTCACCGCCCTGCGCGCCACCACCACCGCCGACGGCGCCGCGCTCACCGCCGTCGGCCCGGAACTGGCCGGCGCCCGCCCCGGCGAGGGCCTGCGCCTGACCGGCCGCTGGACCCAGCACCGCCGCCACGGCGAGCAGTTCACCGTCGAGGAATGCGAACGACACCCACCGGCCGGCGTGCCCGCGATCCGCCGCTACCTCGGCTCCGGCCTGGTACGCGGCGTCGGCCCGCTGCTCGCCCAGGCCATCACCGACCGCTTCGGCGAGGACACCCTCGCCGTGATCGACCGCGACCCCGGCCGCCTCGCGGAGGTCTACGGCATCGGCGAGCGGCGCACCCGCCGCATCACCGAGTCCTGGCAGGCCCAGAAGACCATCAAAGAACTGATGCAGGTGCTGCGCGGGCACGGGGTCTCCCCGCTGCTGGCCGAACCCATCCACCGCGCCTTCGGCGAGGACAGCCTCAAAACCGTCGCCGAGGACCCGTACCGGATGGTCGGCGAGGTGGACGGCATCGGCTTCCCCGCCGCCGACCGCATCGCGCTGCACTCCGGGGGCGCGCTCGACAGCCCCGCCCGCCTGGAAGCGGCCGTCTGGGAGGTGTGCTCCGTGCGCGCCCGCCGCGCCGGGCACTGCCACCTGCCCGCCGAAGAAGCCGTCAAAGAAGCCTCCGCGCTGGTCGAGCAGGACCCCGCGCTGCTGCGCGAAGCCGCCGCGCGCCTGACCGTCGGCCGCGGCGCACCGCTGGCCGCCGAAGAGCACCCGGTCACCGGAGCGCCCCTGCTGGCCCCGCGCGCCCTGCGCCGCGCCGAGAACAAACTCGCCCGCGCCCTCGCGGCCCTGGCCACCGCGGAATCCGACCTGCCCGAACCGGTGCGCCGCCGCGTCGCGGCAGGGCAGTTCGGCGAAGACCTGCACCCCGGCCAGCGCGAAGCCGTGCGGATGGCCCTTACGCATCCGGTCTCGGTGCTCACCGGCGGGCCCGGCTGCGGGAAGTCCCACACCGTGCGCGAGATAGTCGAGCTCGTGCGCGCCGGCGGCGGCAGCGTCACCCTCGCCGCGCCCACCGGCAAAGCCGCGCGCCGCCTCGCGGAGCTGACCGGCGCGCGCGCCCTGACCGTGCACCGCCTGGCCGCCGACCCCGCCGCCACCGACGAGGAGGGCGAGAGCGGCGCCCTGTTCGGGCCGCGCACCACCATGGTCCACCTCATCGTCATCGACGAGGCCTCCATGCTGGACGTGCACCTGGCCGCGCGCCTGGCCGCCCAGATCCCGCCCGGCACCCATCTGCTGCTGGTCGGCGACACCGACCAGCTGCCCTCTGTCGGCCCCGGCGCGGTGCTCGCCGACGTGCTGCGCGTGCCCGGCATCCCGCGCACCGAGCTGACCCACGTCTTCCGCCAGGCCCGCGACTCCACCATCACCGCCAACGCCCACCGCATCCGAGCCGGGCAGCTGCCGGAACTGCGCCGCGCCGACTTCTGGTTCGCCGAGCTGGACGACCCCAAGGAGATCGCCCGCACGGTCGTGCAGATCGCCACCAGCCGGCTGCCGGCCAAGCTCGGCGCCGACCCCGCCGACGTGCAGGTGCTCTGCCCCACCCGCCGCGGGGCCGCAGGCACCGTGGAACTGGGCCGCCTCATGCAGGAGCGGCTCAACCCCCGGCAGGAGAACGAGCCGGAGTTCTGGTCCGGCTCCCGCGTCTTCCGGGTCGGCGACCGGGTCATGGCCGCCCGCAACGACTACGCCAAAGGCGAGGCCGGGATCTACAACGGCACCCTGGGCACCGTGGTCAACCTCGACCTGAAGGACAGCGCCCTGGAGGTGCTCACCGACGACGGCGAGCAGGTCGCCTACGACTTCACCGAGCTCGACGACCTGATCCACGCGTACGCGGTCTCCGTGCACAAGGCCCAGGGCAGCGAGTTCCCGCACGTCGTGGCCCCGATCACCCTCGACGCCCCGCTGCTGCTGACCCGCTCCCTGCTCTACACCCTGGTCACCCGCGCCCGCAGCACCGTGGTCCTGGTCGGGCAGCCGCGCGCCCTGCGCCAGGCCCTGGAAACCCCCGGCCCCACCCGCAACACGCTGCTCGCCCACGCCCTCGCGGCCCAGCTCGACGGCTCCGCGCAGGGCGAGAGCGGCCTGGCCGACGTAGACCTCGACTAACCCGGCCGCATCCGTCGGCCGCGACCGGGTCGACCCCCGGACGCGTCGCGGCCCGCACCCGTTTCCCCGGTGCGGGCCGCGACGCCGCCAATGCGCGCCCGACGGTCAGCCGCCGCTGCGGCCGCGCAGGTGGTACGCGCTGAGCGAGACCCAGAGCATGCCGGTCAGGGCCCCGACCGCGAGGGTCAGCGAACCCCAGGCGCCGCCGGTCATCGCCCAGCCGTCGCCCAGGATGAACACCACGGCGGCGATACGGGAGACCCGGGCGCGGGCCCGGTCCCCGGCGCGTCCGAAGTGGCGGCCGAGCACGAAGCAGGCGGCGATGATCGCGGCGAACGACACCGTGCCGCTGACCATGTGCAGGGCGCTGTGCCAGCTCATCGTCGTCGCGGTCCCGGTCGGCGCGCCGGCGGGGAAACCGTTGTCCGGGTCCATCCGGAACACTCCGGCCGCGATCATGCCCGCTCCGGCGCCGGCCACCAGCCG
>Ga0070739_10001404_pt1 | contig 36567 bp, 32 predicted proteins | sample Coa_R1_7_FD_66445 | JGI IMG/M metagenome (GOLD analysis project Ga0070739, IMG submission 66445) | Surface soil microbial communities from Centralia Pennsylvania, which are recovering from an underground coalmine fire - Coalmine... | ecosystem: Environmental > Terrestrial > Soil > Unclassified ...
TCCCTCGAAACGCTGATTGGGATTCGCCATCGGAACGTCCGCTCGGTCAACCTAGAGCTTGACCTCACGAGCGCGGAACCGCTGGACGGCTATTCGCTCGGTAGCCACGTGGTCGACGCCGTCCGGCGCGTCGTCATCTCTGCGCAGGATGGGGCGCGGTCGCGCGCTTGGTCTATTACAGGTCCGTACGGCTCAGGCAAATCATCCTTCGCGCATTTTCTATCCGCATTGTTCGCGCCGGCCCGGGCGCCGGAACGAGTTCTAGCGGCAACACTTCTCGCTGAGGTCGATCCGCAGCTGTCGGAGACCATCGATCGCGAGCGCGTACGGCTCGGGATCGAGCAGCGCGGAGTCTTGCGCTGCCCGGTGACGGTCCAGCGGGAGAGCGTAACCCGCGCCCTCCTCCGGGCGCTGGTCACAGGTGCCGACCTGTACTGGTCCGGTCCCGGTCGAAAGCCGGCCGTCCTGTACGACCTACACGACGTGATGGAGGCCGGGCGCGATCCTGTGCCTGACGCGCTCTTCGACCTGCTTGACGAGCTCATCTCCTACGCGCCCGTGCTCCTCATCGCCGACGAGCTCGGCAAGGGACTGGAATTCGCCAGTGCTGGCGCCGCGAACGGCGATGTCTTCGTCCTCCAGCAGTTGGCTGAGCGTTTCTCAGGAGCGGAAGCATTTGACGGCGCCATTTTGACCCTTCAGCACCTTGCGTTTGAGGACTACCTTGCGGGCGCGACCGAGGTTCGGCGACGGGAATGGCGGAAGGTTCATGGGCGCTTCGAGGATGTGCCGTTTATCGCGCAGCCCGAGCATGCGTATCGGCTGCTCGCGGAGTCGCTGGAGATGCTGGCCAAGAAGTCCGTTGCGGCTGAGATTAATTCGGAGGCCGAGCGCGCCGAGCGCGCGGTTAGCGCCTGCATGCCAGGTACTGCGATGCCGAGCGGATGGTCTGGCGGGGCAGGTCGGCTGTATCCGCTCCATCCGACGGCGGCGCTGGCGCTTCCGCGACTTGCTTCCCGCTTCGGGCAGCATGACCGCTCGCTCGCGGCGTTTCTGACGAGTGACGCACCGACGGCGCTAAGAGCGTTTCTCGCCGGTCATAGCGTGGAGGAGCGCCCGCTTCCATTCCTTCGGCTGAGCGACCTCTACGACTACTTCATTGAGCCCGGGAGTCTCGCGACGGTGGGAGGGGCAGACGGCGCGCGAGCGCGCGAAATTCACGCTCGCGTCGGCGACGCGGCTGACCTCGACCCAGTGAGCATCGACGTGCTCCGGACGATCGCTGTCCTCAACCTCATCGGTGGACGGGATGGTCTGCTCGCTACACGCGAGCTGGTCAAGGAGGCGGTCGCCGGTCCGACTGGAGAACTTTCGGAGGCGGTGGACACCGCGCTCGACGACCTGTTGACGCGCAGTCTCCTCAACTTCCGAGACTTCGCCGGCGAGTACCGGCTCTGGGAGGGCTCTGATTTTGATGTATCTGCGGAGATCGCTGCCGCGCGGGAAGTCCTGAAGTCCCGGAATGGCGCCGAAGCGGGCTTGCTTGATCGGGTAGCCGCCGTGCGGCCGCTGCGAGCTGCGGTTGCCCGCCGCCACAGCCAGGAGCGCGAAGTCCTTCGCTACTTCGAGACCATCTACTCAACTGAGGCGGACGCTTCACGCCCGCGGTGCGAGTCGGCGGATGCTGACGGGCTCTGTATGTATGTGCTCGGGACCAGCCGGGCACCGACCGAACTGCCCAGCCAAACGACGGACGGACGTCCGCTCGTCGTGGTCTGGTCGCCCTACGGTCGCGAGATCTACGACGCGACGGTCGATGCGCTCGCGAGCATGAACGTCTTGGATTCGGCTCCTGAGCTAGAACGTGATGCCGTTGCAAGGCGCGAGGTTAGACAGCGAATCGTCCTTGCACAGGCAGCTCTCGCAGAGCGAATCGAGCATGCGTTCTCCTCGGAGCGGAAGGGCGTCACGTGGTTCTTCGCAGGCGAGCGCGTGCGGGCAGGAAACAGAGCAGAGTTCTCTCGACGGCTGTCGGACCTGTGCGACCAGCGCTTCCCTCAGACGCCGGTGCTGCCCAACGAGATGCTCAACCGGCGCGAGCTCACCTCTCAGGGAGCCAAGGCGCGACGCGAACTGCTCGGACGGATGTTCACTCACGCCTCCGAGGAACGGCTTGGGATCACGGGTTATGGCCCTGACCGAGCGATGTACGAGGCTGTGCTGGCGGCGAACGGACTCCACCGGGAAGTAGACGGCAGTTTCGGCTTCAACCCTCCGCACCGTTCGAGTTCGCTGTCGGGCGTCTGGGTTGTGATTGAGGACTTCCTCGACGAGGCCGCTGTGAGGCCCCTGAAGGTGAGCGAGCTGTACGAGCGGCTCATGGCCCCGCCGTTCGGCATGAAGCCCGGACCGTTGCCGGTGCTCCTGGCCGCGGCGCTCGCTCACTACTCGGACGAGGTTTTTGTCTATCAGGATGGCTCGTTCGTGCCGATCATCGGGCCCGACCTGATTGAGCGGCTCCTTAAGGCACCTGAGCGCTTCGAGCTGAAGCGGGCGAGCAGTTCCAGCCTGCGCTCGGTCGTGTTCGAGCAGCTGAAGGCGATCGTCGTTAGTGCTGAATCTCGTCGGGCCACGCGCAACGAGACCACCCTCGCGATAGTTCGACCTTTGATCGCGTTCGTGCAAGGACTCCCGGCTTACTCACGGACCACCGAGCGCCGCAGCGAGCGTGCTCGGGCGGTGTGCGAGGCGCTCCTGAATACTCGTGAGCCGGACGCCCTGATCTTCGTTGAGCTCCCCAAGGCGTGCGACGTCGCGCCGTTCCTGGATGAGAACAGCGCCGACACCGTCGCAGCCTCGGCGTACGCGAAGGCGCTCCGCTCGGCCCTCGCCGAACTTGGGGGAGCGTACGACCGCCTCCTCGACGACATCCGAACGCTCCTGCGTGATGCGTTCGCCGTGCCGGCCGAGGCTGACCTCCGCGAGGACCTCCGGGCACGCGCTCGTCATCTCGTTCGCCAGGTGATCGACCCCCGGATGCGTGGCTTTCTCATGACCGCGTCGGATGAAGGCCTTGACGACATGGACTGGCTGGAGGCGTTGGCGCTCTCTATCGCCGAGCGGCCTCCGAGCAACTGGTCGGACCACGACGTCGAGAAGTTCGAAGTCCTTCTGGTCGACCGGGCACGGTGGTTCAGGCGCCTCGAAGTTCTTCACTATCAGGACTTGCCCGCTATGCGCACCGGCTTCGTAACGAGACGCGTTACCGTGACCTCCCCAGACGGGACAGAGACAGCCGAGCTCGTGAGCTACGACGAGAGCGCTGCGGGGCGGCTCGAAGGGCTGCTCGTCGAGCTGCTTGAAGGCTCCGAGCCGGCTCTAGGCACGACTCCGGAGCAAATGCTGCTCGCCCTGCTTGCAGACCGCATGCTCAAGCGCACGATTTCACCAGCAGCTTCGAAACCGCACCTACGTGAGGCCAAACGATGAGCACAAACAACGCACGGCATGTTCTAGGCATCTCCGGAGGGAAAGACAGCGCCGCACTCGCTATCTACCTGCGCGACCAAATCCCCGAGATGGAGTACTTCTTCTGCGATACGGGCCGCGAGCTACCCGAGACGTACGAGTACCTGACACGACTTGAGACGGTGCTCGGGAAGCGCATCGAACGACTGAACGCCGACCGAGACTTCGACCACTGGCTCTGGGTCTACGGCGGGGCGCTGCCCTCCCCTCAGATGCGCTGGTGCACCAAGAACCTCAAGATCAAGCCGCTAGAGGCGTGGATCGGCGACGACCCGACCTACACGTACATCGCTATTCGCGCCGACGAAGATCGCGACGGGTACGTTTCGCATAAGCCAAACATCACGCCAATCTTCCCGTTCAAGGAGGCTGGCCTCGTCAAGGAGGACGTCTTCCGCATCCTTGATGAAGCCGGGGTCGGACTGCCCACCTACTACGAGTGGCGAAGCCGATCGGGCTGCTTCTTTTGCTTCTTTCAGCGGAAGTACGAATGGGTTCGACTCGCCGACGAGCATCCCGACCTGTTCGAGCAAGCGATTGCGTACGAGGACAAGGTCAACTACGAGAAGCAGGCCAGCGACCGAAAGTTCACGTGGTCCCAAGGCGAGAGCCTGCGGGACCTGCTCGCTCGCAGGGATGACATCGTGAAGCAGCACAACGAGGCCATGGCACGGGAGGCGCGAGCGCGCCCGAACCGGCCGCTCGTCGATGTTCTTGGCGAGATCCTCGACGCCGAGGACGACACAATGCCCTGCCAGATGTGCCACCTGTGAGCAGCTACCCCCGTGGCTGCGCAGACCGAGCTCTTCAAGCCCGCTCTTGACGCCTTAGCCGTGAGCGGCCAGCCCGTATACGAGGCCGGGCCTTTCAGGGACTACATCGCGGCACACAACCTCAAGGCCGCGGGCAAGACTCCGGAGCACATCTCGCTTGATCACTGGGGGCGCCTACCCGCCTATATGAAAGAGGCCAACGTCATGGTGCTGCGCCTTGGTGCCGCCGGCGGCGGCGTCACGCGCTTCGCGCTCGTCCAGGTCGCGGACGTTCGCGACTTCTTCCTGTTCGACGACGAGGATATGGCGGTGGAGTCCGCGGGCACTTTCCTGTCTCCCGCGAGCCTTCGCTCGCTATTCGGCTTCTCTGTCGTCCAGCCGTCGGAGACGACGCTCGTGAACTTGGCGTTCGCTTCAGGTCTCATGAGCGCGGCGCTAAACCTTGACGACGTCGAGCCCCTCGCTGCGCCGGCGACAGGCAGCTCCGTGGCCAACTTCAAGTTTCGACCGCACTCGGCTTATGAATCGCAGCTGGAGCATCTCGGCGGCCAGGTTCAAGTGGATGGCGTGTTCGTGGGGAGGCGCGGTGGCAAGGATGTCTTGTTCGTGCTTGAGGCCAAGCAGACGGCTGCTCCGCTTGCCAAACACAAGCTGGTCTACCCGGTGATGGGGCTCATCGACTACGTCCCGGCTGACATCGAGGTCGTCCCGGTCTACCTTCGTGCCAGCCGCTCGTCAGGGGGTTTCGAGTTTGCTGTCGGCGAGTGCTACCTCCCCGACCTGAGGGTGGGGCCGGTCGCCCTCGACGAGCTCAAGCTCCTCAACGGCACGAAGCGGTTTAGGCTTCCTCTGGCATGGCGATAGGCCGCAAGCACTGCAGCGGTTCTCCCGATGCTCATCTGACGACAGCTCGCCGCCCGGGCCACGCAACTACCACGAAGCCGCCGGGAGCTTTGCACCTGTTCCCCCGGCGAACCGGTGTGACCGGCGCGAAGCCAAAGCCGCTGATCTGCAACGCATTCGTCCGCCTCTGAGCGCATCGCGCGGTTTGGCGATCTCTTCGCGCCGCAACCATTCATATCGTTCGACGGTATGGCGGGCGTGATTCAGCGCCACAAGACGGCTCTCGGGCGGAGCCTGCTCTCTAGGCCGGTCGCGCGGGCGATCGAGGATGGCCTCATCACAAACGAGACTACGGTCCTTGACTATGGCTGTGGGCGCGGCGGAGACGTCGAGAGGCTCACGAGGCAGGGGATCAAGTGCGTCGGCTACGACCCGGTCTATCGCCCCGAGCCAGTGACTGGCCCGGCGGACGTGACGAATCTTGGCTACGTAATTAACGTAATCGAGGACGCTCGCGAGCGGGCGGAGGTGCTTCGCCGCGCATGGACCCTGAGCGAGCAGCTCCTTGTCGTGTCGGCGCGCCTTGAGAATGAGGCTAAGGATGTTCAGGGCGTCCAGCATGGCGACGGAGTGATCACGTCGACCGGGACGTTTCAGAAGTTCTTCACGCAGGCCACGCTGAGGACATTCATCGAGTCCACGCTGGAGCGTGGTGTGACCGCGGCGGCGCCCGGGATCTTCTACATCTTCCGGTCTGAGCTAGAGGAGCAGCGGTTTCTTTTGCGGCGCGTACGTCGAACCCTTCCGCCGCGGTCGACTGTTCTCCTTGCTGAAAACGAGGCACTGATGACGCCGCTGATCGCCTTCTTCGAAGAGCGGGGACGTCTTCCGAGGGGAGCCGAACTCACCGAATTCGCGCCCCTTGAGGCGGAGCTGGGGTCCGTCCGGAATGCATTCTCGGTCATCAGGCGCGTGACCGGTGACGAGCGGTGGGATCGCGTCCGCATGGCGCGGAGCGACGACCTGCTCGTGTACATGGCGCTGTCGAGGTTTGGGCGCCGCCCACGGATTGGTGCGCTGCCGAACGACCTGCAGCACGACATCAAGGACTTCTTCGGCAGCTATAAGGCCGGGTGCGCTCAGGCCGATCGCGTATTGTTCGGGATCGCCGACCACGATCGCGTCAAGGAGGCGCTGCAGTCGGCGCCCGTAGGGAAGCTAACCAGGGACGCTCTGTACGTCCACGTGTCCGCAGTCGAGCGGCTAGTTCCGGTTCTGAGGGTTTTGGACGGGTGCGCGCGAGCGGTTCTAGGGACGATTGACGAAGCAACGCTCATCAAGTTTCGCCGGGATCGTCCCGTGCTGTCCTACCTGGCGTATCCGGCGTTTGACTCGGACCCCCATCCCGCGTTGGCGTCCGCATACAGCGTCGACCTGCAGTCGCTTCACAGCGACTATCGAGACTATGGCAGCCTCGCGAACCCGCCGATCTTGCATCGAAAGGAGCTGTTTGTCGCGGACGACTATCCAGCTCGCGAACGGTTTATGCGCCTAACGCGAGCCGAGGTGCGGGCGGGTCTCTATTCCGAACCGGAGCGCATTGGGACCAGGCTTGGCTGGCAGGAGGCGCTAGCACGGCAAGGAGTTAGGCTCCAGGGCCATCGGCTGGTCCGCGCCGGAGAGTAAGGCTTGTTCGGCGCGAGCCGTCGGGAGGTTAGATACTTCCTGTCGCAGCGCCGAGTTGCTCAGTAGAGCGCACCTGCTCAACGCACGAGAGGAACAGCGACATCAGGCGCTGATACTCGGACCCGCGGTCGATGGTCCTCAGACCGGGTTGCCGCAGCTCGCGAGCGATGCCCGCCTCATCGTCCTGCCGACCACAGTCGCGGATCACGTGCGCTACGACGGCCGCTGCCGGTGCTTGCATGCCGGGCAGTGCATGGGCGTATTGCCTGAGGGTGAAGGTCGGACTCTGGTGCCCAAGGCGTTCGCTGACCGTCGTAATGGGCACTCCGGCCAGGATCGCGGTCGTGGCATGCGTTCTACGTAGGTCGTGGAGCCTGATTCTGCGCAGCCCCACCGACTTGATTAGGGTCTGAAACATGCGAGTGAACGTCTGCGGGTGGATGTGGGAGCCGTTCTGCCACGCGACGACGAGGTCGGTAGCTTCGTACGCATCTCCCCACTCGCGCGCCTCCTCCCGCTGGGTGAGGCGGTGATGTGCCAGGGCATCGACTGTGCTCCAGTCGAGATCGACCGTTCGTGCTTCACGGCCCTTGGGGGTCGACTCGACGACGCGGTAGTTGACTTCAACCAACGCGCGGCGTACCGATAGCTGTCGGCGGTCGAAATCGACGTCCTGCCAGCGGAGCCCAAGGATCTCTCCGCGACGCATTCCAGTCATGGCCGCCAGCCGCCATACAGCCGAGAGACGGTCACTGGCAATCGCATCCAAGAAGGCGGCCACCTCGGCGGGCGTCCATGCCGAGACTCGGGGACTCTGAATGCGAGCAGGCCGGGGCGCCTTTGCCCGCGAGGCCGCGTTGTCGACGGCTAGTCCGGCGTCCACGGCATCGGCCAGAGCCTTGTGGAGGGCGCGATGAACGTTCGTCACCGTGTTCAGGCTCAGCGGGTGTCGGGACGCCTCGCCGCGAATCATCTGCGCGTAAAGACTGTCGATTTCAAGTGTCGTTAGCTTTTGAAGGGGTCTTGCTCCTAGCGCCGGAAGGATGTAGTCCTCCATCATCTGGCGGTAGCCGTGGACGGTAGTCGGCTTGACCCGCGTTCCGATCATCGGAATCCAGGTTTGGCGGACCCACTCTTCGAGGGTCAGTCGGGTACGCGCGACATAGCGGTGGGCGTGTACGTCGGTGATGAGCCGTGCGCGGGCAACCTCCGCTTCGCGGCGCGTGAAGAAGCCACCATGCCACTGTTGACGACGACGCCCATCGAGACCACGATCAATCTCAATGACGACGTACCAACGAGTGGTCCGGCTTCCGTCGCGGCACGTATGGACTCGCTTGTGAATGTGCCCGCGCATATCTATCTCCCCTCCAGCCAGTTCAGTAGCCAGGGGACCGGCACGACAAGTCTGCGTCCAAGTCGTCTGGTTGGTATCTCACCACGCCGGGCCGCCTCGTAAGCGGCCGTACGACCGATGCCCAGAATGGCTGCGGCCTCGCCCACAGTAATCGTGGTTCGAGCCGAGAGCTCCTTCAGAGCCACCTCGTCTTTGACGCTCATCCGGATCTCCTTTCAGGGCGTGGCGTGCGTGATCTGGACCGGTCCTCGCTCGTTCTGAATGGTTCCGTCGTGTCCGACTGGTGGCAAGCGCAGTTCAAGGCACGACCTGAGCACTGGACGCATCGTCCGCAGGCCGAGCCCCCAAAGCGAAATATCGGTCGTGACTCCGCACCGTGACGAATCCTCGACAAAACGACCGTAAGGAGCAGACATGCCGCATTCCGCAAACATCTCGCCTCAAGAGCGCTTCATCTACGCACTAACGAGTAACGGCGATTGGATGGCGATGTCGCCTCAGACCGGCGCAGACTCTGACCCCTACGTCGCGGTCCTCGCCGTGTCGGTCGGGGACCGGGATGAGCTCTATGAGGCGGCCGAAGCCGGCGACGGCGAGCTCCTAGGGCGGCTTGTCATCCGCGACGGGAAGCCCGTATTCGTCGAGCGGTAGGCCCACAACCGCCAAAGCTCCAGAGGTCCTCGGCCTCCCCAGCCCGCATCCCCATGCACCAGCAGGGCTGAGCGGTCCGGCATCGCATACCGCGACTCCCAAGCGAGATTTGCTCGTAACGCTTTGGACCGGTGGCAGTAGTTGGACATGACCAACACAAATCCATCCAACGTCATCTCTTTGCCTCTTTCAGGCCGCGGCACGGACCGCGCAGCGGACAACGCATCCGACCGTGACCGGCGCGCGCTCGTCATGGATGAACTCGTCAGAGTCGTGGACGAGGAGTTCAAAGCATGTCCCCCGTGCCGCGAAGGCGAAGACTGGGAGTTCGTGCCTCTGCTCGTGTGTCTCACCTCGACCGGCCTGACGACCCTTCGCAAGGCCCCCACCGGGCCGGCGGACGAATTCGAAGAATGGCTCGTCGCAACGGTGCAACGCGAGAGGCCTCTGGCATGCGCCTGGGCGTTCACGACCGTCGAGCGAGTCATGCCGAAGACGTCGGAGCCCATGCCAGAGCTAGGCGTCACGTGTCTTTGGATTGAAGGAGTAGCCGGCGTGGCGCCGGCTGTCACGGCGGCCTGCATCATCTACCTGATAGCCGAGCAACCGCCAGTTCGGACTCCGTATCGCCGCGGGTTCGACGACTTCCTCCGCATTTGCCCCTGGACCGCGGAGCCTTTGCGCGAAACCGTCGCATCGGTCTCTGGGAAAAAGCTGGAGAAACCCTCGATACCGGTGTGCGACGGGTAGGAAACGCGGCGCATTGATGGCCCGTGGCTGGAATGGCAGCGACAGGTGTAGCGAGAGCCCGGGCGCGGCCGGGCTCTCGCTAGCCGTCGATGCGATACGACGCCTCTGTGGTCGCAAGGCCCACCCGATTGCTTCGAGCACCGCACGCCGGTTAGTCAACCCCGCTCGACTGCCCGGCGCAAGCGCAGTTCGGCGCGGCAGTGCTCCGTCCGCCCCGATCGGAGATTCGTGCGAGGTTTCGTGGCCGGCGCATTGTCCGAATATGGGCCGTGGAGCTGGCCGTCATCTTCTGGGGGCCGCGCGAAGGCGCGGTGCGCGTGGTCCGTACCGCTGGCGGACCGAAGTCATAGAGGCCGAGCTGCGGGCGTTTTGCGCAGGCCGAAGCGAGTTTCCGACGCTGCTTGAGTTCGACCTCGACGGTCGAAGCGACCTCCGGTGCGCGATCGTCCGCAGTGGCGGAGTCGCGCATTGGGCACAGCGCGTCGGCCTCCCCGTCCCCGCTCGACGTCGCCGCGGCGGCGGCAGCGCATCTCTATAGCAAATCGAATGGGCGCGCTAACCGGGTTGAACCTGCTGAGCTGAACGCTCCTACCCCACGGAGGGGCTTTGCCCCTAAGCGAGAACTCTGCACGCCACTGAGACTGAGGGCAGTGTCGCTACATGGGGAGAGGCCGAAATCCATTCGTCGCCGCATCCGCTCGGCGGAACTTCTCGCGCGGGAGGCGAGAACTCGCACTTGCGGCGGCCGTGGGGCACGAAAACGTTCCAGCGGGCGCCGCGCTAGACGATCTGTACTCGCTCCTCGCCGATCAGAATGGCTGGACCGACGTCATCGCTCCTCCCGTACTGCGGCTCGTAGACGCGTACTTTCACGGCTGCCATGACGAAGCCGCCGAACAGGCGTGGCGCGTGCGAATGCTGCTTGAGGCGGAGCGATTCCCGCATCAGGTGCGACGCACCCTCGCGGGCCTAGCTGTCATGCGCGCCGAGCAGCTCCTAGCCAAGGCATACCGGGTTCCGATGGCACGGGTGCACGCTCGCGTCGGAACAGAGGCAGAGACTGCGAAGGCGCTTCACGTCTTCCCTTGGCACCTCCTCGGTTAGCGGATCACGAGGTCAGAGGGGGGACCTGCGCACGCTGACAAACATCGGATCTCGCAGGACTCCGTGCCCTGGATCGCTTCTGGTCCGTCCTCGGGTGCAGTATCAGCAGGTGAGCTCGCCGCACCGACCCGTCTCCGGCTCATCACCCGTGCAGCAGTTGCATGCGGTACTGAGCGCAGCTGCACAGAGCCGGCCGGCGGGTCTCACTGAGGTCCAGTGGCGAATCCTCCTGACCCTTTACAACGGGCGCGCCACTCGCGCTGAAATCAGCCACGCCGCTCGCGTCGATGACACGTCGCTAGGCCAGGTGCTAGGGCTACTTGCACGACCCACGAAGGCAAGGCCGCCTTACATCGTGCGGACCGCAAAGGGCAGGAAGTCGAAGCGCGCGACGGTCTGGTGCCTGACGCGGCATGGCCGCGATGTCGTGCGAAACCGAGCGAACGCGCCTGCAGTCTGGACCGTCCTCGGGGAGCTGCGGCAGGCGCTTTCAAGCGAGGCTGCGTGAGAAATCACGGGGGAGCCGTGATTACTCACGGCTCGCATGAGGCCCGATCCCCTGTAGACAGCAGCCAACTCAGCTTCTCAGAACGCCCGACTACGGCTCACGAAACTCGGTTGCCACACAAACCGCGGTCCTCTGTCATCCACCGAATGGAAGACAGCGGAAATGACTCCGAACCCAGCCAGCGTCCGCCATCCAATCGACGCGTAGCTCGCAGACGCACTCACCGCCGGACTGGGCCCTTCAACCCTGCGTTGGTCGGGCTGGCCGCGCACGAGATCATCGGCCAACTCTGCGCCGAGGGCTTGAGAACGCCGGACTTCGCGACCGTCTCGGCAGCGGTGCGGGCTCACGCCGTTCTCCAAGCCCCGACGACACCGCGGCAGGCAGCTTGGCAATGGCTGTGTAGTTGCGCCTCGGTTTATTTTCGGCTGTTCGCGCCCGCCGCCGAGTGGCTGTTCGTCGGAGCCGAAGTCGCGGTGCCGGGCTCCTGCCTCGACCTCGTGTGGCGCAACGTCGAAAGCGGTGAGGTGATGGCGGATGAGCTGAAATCCGGGATTCCCGGGTTCATTTCCGAGGTGAACCTGAACGACCAAATCGCGCGCCAGCTGTCGGGAGCCCGGGAGACCTACGGAGCCGCATTCGCCGGCATCCGGGTGATCCTGCTGTCGGCGCCGGCGCGCAGCTTCTTCGCGGGCGCGACGGGCACGCGCGAGACCATCGGAGGCAGCCATGCTAACTAATGGTCCGACACCTGATGCCGTTGTTGCGGCTCTGCTTCACGCGCGCGAGCGCGACGGCGCATTGAGCTCGTCGTACGTCCGGCTCGCCGCTGACGTTTTAGACGCAAGTCCGCGATCCGTGTGGCGGTGGGTCAGTGCTGGTGCTCCACCGAAGAACGAGCGCCCCCACTTCACGGTCACCGAACGCCACCTTGCGTTGTTTGCGCTGCACCACGGCAACGCGGCAGCAGTTCATCGCGCTCTCGTTGCAGAGGGGGTCCCGGTGCCTTCTCTGCGCACACTCCAGAGAGCCGTCGCAGCTCACCTAAGCGACGCTGACCGCGCCTACGTGAAGCAGGGCGTTGCCGCGCGTCGGTCACAAGAGCTCAACCTCGTAACACGCTGGGAATACCGAAATCAACTGTGGATTACTGATCACACCCAACTGAACTGCCTGGTTCGCCCGACGCGCGGAAGCCGACCACGCCGCCCTTGGGCCACAAACTTCATCGACGCCCGGACCCGGGCAATCACCGGATGGGGGCTGAGCTTGCAGCCCACACAGGCGACGGTGCTGGCGGCCTTGAGGCGAGCAGTGCTTCCCGATCCGGACGGCCAACCGTTCTGCGGCCGGCCGGAGATACTGCAGTCCGACAAAGGGCTTGAGTTCACCGGTACACGAGTCGCCCAAGCCCAATTGCTGATGGGGGGCGCAGCTCGAACCGTCCGGGCATACGCGCCGTACCTCAATGGCATCATCGAACGGCTCCACAGGACAATCGACACGACCTGGCTAAGCGCCACGCCGTTCTATTCGGACGCTGCGCGCGACTACGACGGTCAGCACCACCGACCGAGGGGGTTTTTGCCACCGCTCTTTGAACAGTTGGTTGAGGATTACCGGCAGTTCACCATCAGGCACAATGCCTCGACGCATACTGCGCTCGATGGCGAGTCACCATTGACCGACTGGAACGCAGAGGACACTCCGCTGGTCGTTCCCGATGAGGACGCCTTGCGGTGGATGATGCTGGAGCCTGTCGAACGCCAGGTCGGCCCCTACGGCATCGAGATCAACAAGGGCTATTACTCGCACCCGACTGCGCTGCATCGCCTCCGCAACCGGACCGTGTTGGTCAGAGCCGCCCTGCACGAGCCGCGATATGTGGACGTCTACCTCGGCGACGAGTTGATCTGCCGTGCGAGCAGGCAGAGTGACTGGAACGCGGACGGTCGCGCAGCGTTCGTCTCGGGTCGAAGAGCCTCCCGCCGTGCGATGAACCGCGCCCGCCGCGACGCGGACGTTGAGCTCATCGCGCGGATGCGTGACCAGGGCTACGAATACTTCGACCCCGATCAGGGCGCCGTAGAAGGAGCTGGGGCTGACGATGAGGCCGCGGGGACCGCTCAAGAGTTCCCCGACCTGCTGAATCTCGACGTCGACGAAGAGGCGTTTTAGCCAGTGGCCCCGCTTACGCCCAATGCGCTCCACCATCTCGGACTTGAGGGTGCTGCCGTCCTGCAGACACCGGCCTTCGCACTCGCCCAGCGGGCGGTAGCTGACTGCATCGCTCGCGACGCAATGGGCGCGTTCTACGGTGCAGCCGGCAACGGGAAGACATTTGCGGTCCGTGCCGCCACGCAGACGATCGATCGCGAGGTCATCCGGCTCGACTGCCAGTGGGGCATGACGTATCGCGGCCTCGTGGAGGCCCTTCTAGAGAAGGTCACCGGCGGACTACTTCTACGGGGAAACCGCAATCAACTCGAACGCGCGTTGATCCGAGAGCTTGCCGACAGGCCGTTGACGCTCGTCGTGGATGAAGCGCAACGGCTCAAGGCCGAAGGCATAGAGATCCTCCGGCATCTCCACGACGACGAAGAGACGCGCTTCGCTCTCCTGCTCGTCGGAGGGAATGGCTGCTGGAAGGTGCTCAGCTCACAGCCGATGCTGCGGTCTCGGTTGCACCGAGTCGTCGAGTTTAAGGCCCTCCCGCCCCGGGTGGTTGCACAACTCATGCCGCGCTTTCATCCTGTCATCGCCGGTTCTCCGCCTGAAGTGCTCAAGCTCGTCGACCGCCGGTTTGCGCACGGTTCGCTGCGCAACTGGACGAACTTCGTCGTGACTGCGCTCGACATCTGCACGGACGCCGGGAGAGCCAATGTCGACGCCGACGTCGCCGAGAACGCGTTCAGGCTTCTAGGGGTTCAGCAACCGGCGCGAGGTCGACGTGCTTGAGGTCTCCCCTTCGCGGTTGCGCGTCGTCCTCGACCGATCTGACTCGCGCAGCCACCACGAGTCGCTACTCCGTTTCGGCGACCTGCGGGAGGGCCGCATCGTCGTGCGAGCGGCACCGTCATACCACTCGTCCGAAGACATCGCACGCGCCATCTTGGAAGGGCTCGGCAAGGACCTTGAACGAAGAGCCGACGGCCTCGGCGCATCAACCCAGCTTTGGCGCCGCGCGATCGTCTGGCTCGCCGCCGAGCGTATCCGAGAGATCCTCGTCATCCGCGCGCAATGGCTGCGGGAACGCGACGTCGTCCGGCTCAGCGGCATAGCAGCCCAAGTCGACGCAGACCTCACGCTCGTCGTAGCTGGCTCTGCGCTACAGGCCTGGCAGGAGGAGCTGTTCGCGGCATGGGGCTTCGAGCGCCTGACGTTCGCCTCTTGGAAGCGACGACATCGCGCTCGGCTTGCCGAGCAAGCGCCTGACAGGGCGCTCACGGCGGGTGTGTTTCCTGAGGTCCCGGAGCATGACTTCACGCTGTTCCGTGCCACGTGTCGCGAGCTTCTGAGCCAATCCGGGTTCGCGTGCGTCGATCGGGCATGGAGACTAGGTCGGGACAGCACGCACGCCTTTGCAGCGAGCCACTGCGAGCTCACACAAGACGCCATAGCGGAACATCTGCGGACGATTTTGCGCGACGCCGGGAGCCTGAGCGAGGTGGTCTGCAGGCTACGGGGGGCGCAGGTTGCCTTCTTCCACTCCGGATGGCTCGTGCGCGTCAGCGACGAGCGGCTCGCGGTCGTGTCTGAATGCGAGCCCTACGACCTCGTGAGCGAGGGTACCGCGGGGCTGCTGCGCAGCTTTGTTTCAGCGCGGTTTGGCGCTGCAGCCGCTTTGGCACTGATCACGCGGAGAGAGCCCGGCGCGTTGGTGCAGATGGAGGTGGGTGACGTAACGCCTGACGGCCGCGTCGTTTGCGTTGAGGGCGAACAGTATGAAGTCCCGCCGGCGTTTGCTCCGCTCCTCATAGCCGCCCGACTACTTCGTCGTGCAGCGGGTTCGCAAGAAGACGAGCCTCTCTTCGTCTCTCAGCGGAAATCGGACTCCGAGGAGACTGGCGTGCGGATGACCGCCTACGGGATGCGGAGGACGCTTCGTACCGTGATGCGGGAGACCGGCCTTCTTGTACCCGGCGCATCATCGACGAAGCGTGATTCAACTTCGCTGCGCTGGCAGATGCACCGCGGGATCTCCGCTAGGCACTACGCGAGGAAGACGCGCCAGGCCCCGGCCGGGTGAGCAAGAGATGGATGATCTCTCGCTCGATGTTGACCTCGTGCGCAATCTGATGCGCGAGCGGCGGCTTTCAGCGCGCGAGTTGGGACGAGGGTTAGGCATGAGTGCCCAAGGCGGCGCGGCAATCCTGAGCGGTCGCGGCCATGAGCGCTTGACCTTGCGTGATGTCTCACGGCTCGGCAGGACGCTCGGCGTAGACCCTGCTTTGCTCCTCGTACCGCGGTCCACCGACAAGCCTGTCGCGGTCCACGACGACGACGTTCGGCTAGAAGCCGCCTTGATCGAAGCAGATCGGAGCCGAGTGACCCGCGCCGAGTTGGTCGACACGTTTGGATGGAATCTGGCCCGGCTGCGGCGAGCGGTCGCATCGCTCGAAGCTCGGCTCGTCGGGACGGCGCAGCGCCTAGACCAGCCGTCAACAGTGCATCTGTCAGTACGCGGCCGGCTTGATGTCCTTACTGAGGACGAGCGGCGTCGGCTTCATCGTGGGCTGTACCGCTCACGCGGCCTGGGCGTGAACGGCGCCCGCGTACTGGCAGATGCCATCCGGACGGGCGGTCTAGATTCGCAGGCGATTGGGAACCGCTCGTACAACGAGCAATCGTCGTTCGCCGCTCTTGTTCGGTGCGGCGTGATGGTGGACGACGGCGGCCGCGCCACGGCACACCCTGACGCAGTCTTCAGCCTCGCGCTACGTGACTAGGGCTTCGACGCCGCCTTTGCGTTCGGCGGCTCTTATCGAGTCGAACGGTTGGATCTGGCAGCGTAGCCGCGCCGCCTCGCACGCGGGCACCCCCGGCCGGACGGCCGGCTTCCTTGCGTTGCGGTAGAGAGCGGCACTGCTTAGGCGCCCCGGTCTTCCAATGTGGCCTTCAGAGCGACGGCGGTGGGCGTAGGAATGAAGAAGATGTTCAGATCTGCGATGCGCTGCTGGTCGTTCTTCCAGTGAACGACTGCGCGCAATTCGGTTTCGTTTGCGGCGTCCTTCCATTCGACGAACTGGGGGTGGGCTTCGAGCGCATGACGGCCACGTTCGACGATGTCCGTCAATCCCCGCTCGCGGACGAACATGAGCAGCGCAAGTTTGGTGTCGCGCCAGGCCTGATAGCGGAACAGCTGGTCGATAGCCTCCGCGAACTTCTTCTGACCCGCCCAGAACTTGCACTCGGCTATGAAGACGTTTGCTCGCCCATGCCGGATGAGGATGTCCGTGTGGCCGCTGTGATTGAAGGTCTCACCGCTGCTCCCCGTTGAGTAGTTGGGCGCGAGGGCGTTGAGGATGACGTTCCGACGGTCCTCCTCGCCCATCCGCGCGTACGTCGCGGGGTTCTGTTCCATTGCGTGCGTGTGCACGCGAATGTCACGGAGGATTCGCTCGTATATCTCGGTCGCAAGCACCGGTTCGAGGCCAATCGGCTCACCGTCTGGGGTTGTCGGCAGCACCGGCCCTGGAAGGCGCACGATCGCGTCCTCGATGTAGATCTTTGAGGGATCGCGAGGCTTGCCTACGGGCACGCCGGTCTGAGCGAGTCCTTCTCGATGCTGCTTGACGGCCTGCTGTCGCTCGCAAATGACCCGCAAAGCGTGTGGTTTCAGACTCTCATTGAACCTGGAGATGTCGGCGCGGGCGAACCCGAGGCTCTTTTGCACACGCTCGACGAATGTCTCCAGGATTGGCTTGATGCGCGAGGTCTCCGAATCCGCGTAGGTGAGCGGATAGCGCAGTTCATCGTCCCCAACCTCCGCGTCCAGCTGAACCATCAGGTGCTCACTCGGTTGCACGAGGAACACCCACTTGTCGCCCGTGAAGGGGAAGTGGACGACGGTGCGATGTCCCCGTACCCGCCCTACGTGGCCGATGATGCGGCTGTGGTCCCCGGGCGGCAGCACCTTGACCGACTCGGGCTCGTCCATCCAGTAGTCCTCTGGCCGCAGCTCCGGACACCGCACCTTATAGCGGTCCGCTAGGGCCGTCGCCCACGCCCCAGTGTCGGCCTGAAGCAGGTGCTCCTCGGGTGCAGCTTCAACCTCGTGCTCTAATGCTTCCGTGCGTTTGCTTAGCGTGAGGGCAAGATGACCGTGGAGGAAGAACAAGGCTGAGGACACAGCCCTATTCTCGACCGCCCAGCGGCGGCGACGCTTGACGAGGCACCGACCTACCACGAGCTGCCGGCTAGTTATCGGATGGCCAACGCGCTCAAGGGGCGCCGCGCCAGCGATTGCTGTCAGCGTCCTAGAGACTTCGAGGGAGCAGCGGGCACGAAGGTCTGCTCAGTCATAGAGTCCGGAGGGTGGATGTCGATGACTTCATCCGCGAATACCCGGAGATCTGGCACATGGCCGAGCGGGGTAGCTGGCCCAAGATTCTGCGCGACGGGCTCCTCAGCACCGCCGCCCTTCTTGACCTCTACCAGGTCCAAGCCGAAGAGCGACGGCGCTTGGAATCCTGTCGACGCGCAAGCAGCGAGACCATTGCCCATGCGACCACGAGTGAGAAGGCCGTTCTTCGGGACAACCGGCCGATCACCGAAGCGCTTCTTTGCAAACGCCTCACCGGGGGGATGAAGCCCGCGGATTGGTACCGCCTCCTGAATCGGCACGTCTTCTTTTGGGTTGAGCGAAAGGACCTTCAGGGATTCCTGAGGACATACGGCGACGCGGAGCAAGACGTCATCACCGTCGACACAGGCGAGCTCGTCGAGAGGGACGTCGACCAGATCGCCATCACCCCATTCAACACTGGCAGCATGCGCCGGCCCAGCGAGTACGAGCGCGGCCCCGAAACATTCGCGCGCATTCGCGACTTTGACCTCCAATACTGGCGGGCGAGAATCCGACACCGGCGCCCGATCGTCGAACTCGCAGTTGAGTACAAGCTAGTGAACGTCGGCGACGTGGCTGTTTGCGTGGAGCGCTGGTATCGCGATGAGCTGCGAGAGACCGTCTGGGTTCGGAACTCCGCCGGCACGTGAGTTGGACCTCCAGCGGACGCTTGGCACCTGACCGAAGCGGCTCCACGGGGAGCCAGCGTCACGTCGTACCTCCCGGACGGGCCTCGCGCAAAATCCGTTCTGCGAGGTCCAGCCGGAGGGCTAGCTGCCCGTGCGCGAGACCGCCGCCGGGACGGAACGCGCTCGCGGTACCCGTGATGCCGTCGAACGAGGCACCCGGCTCAGGCCCTGTCCCCATGTACTAGCGGCGCGGGATAATCGCTCCGCGCGGCATCGGCGCGCTGCCAGACGTCGAGAAAACGCTGGGCGAGGACCTCTATCAAGCCGGCCGTGAGGAGGCGCACCGCGGCGGCGGGTCCTAGCGCGCGTGTTCAGGCCTGATCCGGCACTGCGGCTATCGCATCCATCGCGGTTTGTGCAGTCCGCGAAGCGGCCGCTTCTCCGCAGTGTCCGCGAACGACCCTCACGACACCGAGGCCCGCCTCTGCGATTCTGACGCAGGCGTCCCCGGTTGCCGACCAGCCTAGCTCCGGCTGCAAGCATGGGACGGCGTCAGCGACGCCGCGCGCTGCGTGTATAACGTCGGCCTGCCCCTGCTCTCCAGCACGGGAGCGGTCCCGGCGGAGGTCTATCAGTCGGTCTCGGGTGGGAATGGCATGCTCGGGGAAGGGCCAATCAGGAAGGATTTGCTCGGCTGACTCGCCGACAGTGTTCAATGCACTTTCGATGAGGCTCCGGGCGAGCGCGACCGCTCGCGCAACTTCCGTCTTGTAGAACCCTAAAGCTGGCGGCGCAGCGAGCACTAGGTCCGGTGTGAATAGCCTTCGTGCACCGTCGTGGAAGAGCTGGGCTGCTTCGCTGGGGATTGTCACGATTGTGATTGCGTCGGGCGGGACGGTTCCGCGATAGGAGACCCAGCCGGTTTCCAACGACTTCGCGGTCACCTCAGACGCGTCGAATCCCTCAGTGGAGTCGGCCCATTCAGCCAACGCCTGGCCAACCGCCTCAGGATTGGTTCCCTCGTCCTCCTCTCGACGAGGCGGCGCCTGAGCGACCCACCCACCGCCCCGAATATCGAAGGACGCCTGCACCGCGTCCTCGTCGGGGTCGATGAACCTGGGATCGAGCCTTCGGAGGTCGATTTGCAGGTACGCGCGGGTGCCAGACACCTCGACGACCGGAACCTTGCGCCGCTCGCAGAGATACACGTGGCCCTCCCGAGTTTTGAAAAACCCTCCCTTCGATGAAACACCGAGCTCCGAGCCCGGACGCAGACCTGCAGTAAGAACAGCCGACACGCGGTCCGCGCGGGTAACGTGGACCAGGAACGGCCCCCGCCGAAGTATGTAGTCGTCGAGCTTGTCGCGTTCGAGGGCCACCTGGACGCATCGTGATGGACTAGCACGACGCCTGCGTTGCAGGCCCTAGGCGCTCAGGTTCCGGCCGCCTGCCGATGGCGCCATTGGAACCCAGCCGCTTCGAGATGACTGGCAGGCCGGCCCCCCCTCATTCAAGCCCTCCTACTATGGCTCTAGCCATGTCGCGAACAGCGCGTTTAGCCCGACCGAACCAGGAATTGGTCGACAATTCGGTGCATCTTCTGTACGGCATTCAGATGTTCGCCGGTACAGCTCGTCTCATCAGCGCGGCTCCCAACAGCCCCGACGACCTCGCCGAAGATGAGCGCATCCAGGTACTTGCACTACTCGAATCGCAGCTGACCCACTCACGCGCGCTGATGCGCTTCCTTTACCCGACGAGCGGCGCATGGGAGACGGATATCCTCGCCGCGGACTACCTTGAGGGTGCCCGGTCGCTTCCGCCGCCGTGGCCCACGTTCTCAGAGGACTTGAAGCAAATCGACCGCGAGCTGGCGCACCTCAGTTATGAGCGTTCAACGGGGGTCGTGACCTGGGCGTTCGGGTCTGCTTTGACCGCGTCGCTCCGCGCCTTCGTCGAGTCGGTCCCAGAGGGCCGAGTCCTACCAGAGTTCAAGATCCGGGCCTGGACCGCGCTGGCGAACCAATCCAGTCGCGCAAGGTTGACCGTCGCGCCTCGGAAAGCTGACTCGCCCGATGAGCAGGGGAATCGATAGGGCGTACACGAACCGCTCCAGCGACGGCAGACGCCTAAGGTCCCAAACCTTCCCGCCTCGCGTCAGCTAGCCGACCCGCCATGACATCTCGATGTCGTCAACTACTGTCGTCGAAGTGTCGTCTCACATAGATGTAGAACCGCATCCCGCTTGCGCGGGTGCGGTCGCTAGGCGCGCATCACCTGGTCACCAACCTGCGCGAGGTGGCCAGGTGATTGCGCGGTCGCTGGTCAGCAACTTGCGCGTAGATTTTGGCTACACCCTCTTTTTTCGGCGATAGCGTGGGCAATGGCATCGAAAGACCATGGACGAGCGGTACTCCGCACCTACGTCAACCTGAAGGAGCGCAATGCACTCCAGTCTCGGGCGGTGTTCGACGCGACGTGGCGCGCCGGCGCAGCGATTGAACTAGCTGAGCGTGTCAGGCGCCATGAGCGCCTGTCCTACCGGCGCCTGAAGAAGTTCGCCGAGATTCAAGGAGTGCCGGAGTCCGAGCTCCGGTTGGCGCTGCTCCCGCTGCTCACTCGAGCCGGACTACTGCAGTACACCGGGGAAGTTCACGACGACCTCGAAATCATCGAGCAGGTCGGCGTCGCCGCTGGGACGCTCGTGCAATGCGACGAAATGTGGGAGCTATGCAGTCCCTCTCCAAGAGAGGCAACGGCGGTGCAGAGCGCCGAGCTTGGTACCACCGCTCCGATGGCCGCGTCGCACCATCAGGCGGCCCTGGAGAGTGCCGGCTTCCCGGAGGCTTTGCACGAGCAAGCAATTCTCGACGCTCAGGCCGCCGGGCTCCTACATCGGCAGCGCTCGCAGACATTGGGCGAAGACGTGCTGTTCAGTCCGTACGTATGGACGAACAACGCGCTGAACGTAGCCGAGTTCATCAGCAAGCTCCCTCCGAACGAGCGGGAGGTCCTCCGTGGCGTCGCGGGCCGGGCTCTGCAGCTTCCAGGGCTCTCAGAGGAGTCGCTTGGTGTTTCGGAGAACCTGCTCCGCGGAGCACGTCGCGTGGGGCTGATAGACGCGACGAGAGTTCAGACCGCGAACAACCAGGAGCGGACCTTCGTGTTTCCGCCGACCCTGGAGGCAACGCTGAGCGGCGGCTCCACGGAGTCGCTCCATCACCGTAAGCTCTTCATCGCGCACATCCTCTACGGACATCGCTACGGCTATCCCGGTACGGGTCGAATCGACTATCCGCTTGCTCTGGTCAGGCGCCTTATCCAGGAGCGCACCGTAAATCCCTCGTCGGCCGCGCGGACGGACTACCTCCTCCTGGAGGCCGCCGGAGTGGTCCGGGTCGAACCCTTGGACGACGGAAGACGGGGTCGGCTCCACCTCCTAAAAGAGGACGTCGCACGCGACTCGCTGGAAGTCCTTCGGGCGGCTCTGGGAGACGATGAGTCGCCGAACGCAGGTCAGCTGCTGCTGCCAGGTGCCACCATGGGCTTCACGACCCCTGAGAGAGACCGGGCGAGCCTGCCGGACATTCAGCCCGGTGCGGAGCGCGAAGCATTGGAGTCCGCGGTTGAGGAGTTGCGGGCAGAGCTCGGTCGAGAAGTCAGGGGAGAAGACTTCTGATGGCGACTGAGGGACAGAAATACGAGTGTCGTGTGGCACGCCTCCTCCACCATGAGGGCGCGCTCGTGCGTCGTGCGGTCGACCTGCAGTTGCACTTTGGCGAGAAGCTGATGGTGACCGACGTCGATGTCCTCGCGATCTCGTTCTCGCCGACTCTTCAGCGCCATGTCACGGTGTGTGAGTGCAAGACAGGGACCGGAAAGAGCGCACCATCTGCGGGCGACCGCCTGCTATGGAGCACGGGGGTGCGGCAACTCGTGCCGGGAGCCGACCACCACATGGTCGCGATGGTGAAGACGGCGAAGGACCCGTCCCGTCAGCTCGCGCGCCGCCTGGGTGCAGAACTTGTAGACGAGCGCGACCTCGCTCGACGCGAGAGCATCCTGGGGCTCAGCCGAACCGACCTGTCAGGGCCCCATGACCCAGCCATGGTCGACCTCGCCGAACGCGTCGTCGACTTCGCCAGGCGCGACGACGAACTGAAACGCGTCTGTGACTTCGTGGTATCGGAGTTCTGGTTTCTGGACACCGTTTACGGGCTCAAGCGAGCTCTCGGTGCTCTTCGGCTGCTCGGGCGGCGCTGGCACGAGAATCTCCCTCACGATGAGGGTGAGGCAATCCAATGGCTGGTTCAAGAAACGCTGGTCGCAACTGTGCTGGCGCTGGCCGATGTCGCTGGGGCGAGCTACCGGCAGCCTTCGGACGTCTTCCAGCGCGACCTGAACCGTCGGCTTGCGGAGGGTGTCGCGTCGTACGAGGCACTGGAGGCGCTTAGTACTACTGTCGACCAATATTTGGTTCGGGTACTTAGACAGGCGGGCGTGGACCCGACGCGATACGTGGGAGCTCTCGGAGCCTTAAATCCCGAGCCGCCGGCGTACGCAGAGCCGCTCGCCGAAGTGCTCCATCGTCTTGCAAGTGCACCACGCGCGACCTCTGAAATCGCACGTGTCGTCGATGAGCGACTTGCTGCGCTGCGGGGCTCTCCTGTGCCGCCGTCAGCTCCCGCACTTCCCGACATGAGGAAGGCGTCGGCCCTCTTGGTCACCGTGGCCACGTTCCTGCGTGCCCAGGTGAAGCTGCCAGATGAGCTCCTGAGACCGCTGATGATTTCGGGAAACGGCTCTGACAAGACAGATGCGGCCGCAGATGGAGCCTCGACGAAAGAGCCCCCCTCCGCCGTTGCCGAGAATCCCAGTTCTGACGCGACGAGGCCACTCGCGGGTCCCAAGCCCGCTGACAACGGCGCCGACCGCGGCGACCGCGGCAGTCCAGCAACAGCGGAACAGGACGCGAAGCTCTTCGGCGACCCAGCGGCTGGTGACCAAAGCTAAGTCATTCGCCACTGCTCTAAGAGCCATCGAGCAGGGCCGCGCGAGTGGCAACGGCCCGGGCAGGTCACGGTTATGTCTTGACGACCTCTGCGGGCATTGTCGACGTCAGTAGTACTGCTTGATGTAGCCGTAGGCCTTCTCGAAGAGCTCCTGGTCGCGGTGGAGCTGTAGCTCAATAGTGCCCGACGAAGCGCCTGCTTGACGGTGCGCTCGCCCTCGTCGGTGTGCTGCCACTCGGCCAGCACCTTCGGCTGGACGCATAGCAGGTCAAGGCGCTTGATCGTGCGCGCCTGGCCACCGTCGCCCTGCTGGCGGAACGGTCTCGGGACATCGCGTATCGCGAGGCGGTTGCCTACCTGGACCGGCTGGACAGCGAGTGGCGAGCATGGGCACGGCCCGTCACTCAGCCGCCGGCCCGGTGGTGGCTCGTGGGGCGACCCGATGTCGGCCCTACAAGCCCCGATCCCCCCAGAGCGCTCGCCTTCGAGGACCAGCACGGCGGGTGGTGGTCGTGGGAGCCGGCCACCGTAAAGCTCTACAACGACACGCCCTGGCTCTACACCGACTTCTACTACCGGGTTGCCGCCCAGCGGGATTGCCTGGTGGACACGGAGGCCCGCCCGATGCGGTTCACGCCGCTCACCTCGCACGCAGCCGGTCGGCTCGCTCGCAGCAAGTGCGTTGGCGGGGGTCCCCCGGAGTTGGTGGAAGCCCGTCGGCGCCAGGATGGGCTTTTGCTCGAAACCGCGCTGCGCAGCAGCCCGCCATGATCCGGCGGTGAGAATTTCGCACAGAGTCTTGTGAAGTTCTCACATATGCGCGTAAAATCCGCACAGCGATGAACACGGAGACCCGCCGTCGCACGATCACCGGTTTCTTGGCCGACCGCGGACAGGTGGCGATTGCCGAGCTGGCGGCCGAGTTCGAGGTCTCCGAGATGACGATCCGGCGCGACCTCGAGGAGCTCGAGGGGCAGGGGGTCGCTCGCCGCGTGCGCGGCGGGGCCATCGCGACGGTCAGCCGCGGCTACGAGCCGCCCTGGGCGACCCGGGCCACCGACGCCCCTCAGGCCAAGCAGCGCATCGCCGAAGCGGCCGCCGACTACATCGAGTACGGCGAGACGGCGATCCTCGATGTCGGCACCACGACGCTCGCGCTGGCGCGCTGCCTGCGCGGCCGCGGTGGGCTGACCATCGTCACCCCCAGCCTGCACGCCGCCATCGAGCTGGGCGGTGACCCCAACACGCGCGTGATCATGACCGGCGGGATCGTCCGCCCGGGCGAGCTCAGCCTGGTCGGCAGCCTGGCCGAGGACACCTTCAGCCAGTTCAACTGTGACGTGGTCTTCCTGGGCGTCGGCGGCATCGACGCCGACAAGGGCCTGACCGAGTACAACCTCGACGATACGCGGGTGAAGCGAGCGGCCATCCGCGCCGCCTCACGCAAGGTCGCGCTGGCCGACCGCAGCAAACTCGACCGCGTGTGCCTGGCCTCGATCGCCCGCCTGTCCGACATCGATGTCCTGATCACTGACGCCGCGCCGGACCACCCGCTGTTGGCCGTGGCCCGCGACGCCGGCGTCGAGGTCGTGTCCGTTCCCCATCCGGAGGAGCCATGAGCCAACGCATGCAGCAGCTGTTCGGCGATCGCAAGCCGTTGATCGCGATGGTGCACGTCCCCCCGCTGCCCGGCACGCCGCTGTACGACGCGCGCGCCGGCGTCGGCGGCCTGATCAGCGCCGTGCAGCGCGATCTCGAGCTGTTGCTGGAGGCCGGGTTCGACGCCTACATGTTCTGCAACGAAGGCGACCGCCCTTACCAGCTCAAGGCGGGGCCCGAGGCGGCGGCGGTCATGGCGCGCGTGGTGACCGAGTGCGCGCCGCGCGAGCACCCGTTCGGCGTCGACTTCCTGTGGGACGCGAGCTGCGCGCTCGCCGTCGCTGTGGCCACCGGCGCGGGCTTCATGCGCGAGGTGCTGACCGGCGCCTGGGAGTCCGACATGGGCCTGTGGCAGGGCGAGGCTGCCCACGTCCTGCGCGAGCGCCGCCGTCTCGACGCCGAGGACCTCGCGATCATGATGAACGTCACGCCTGAGTTCGCCTCCCCGATCGGACGCCGCAGCCCGGCCGAGGCCGCGCGCTCGGCGGTCGTTTCGAGCCTGGCCGACGCCATCCTCGTCTCCGGCCCGATGGCCGGCGCCGAGCCGGGGCGGGCCACGCTCGAGGAGGTCCGCGAGGCGGTCCCGCCCGAGGTGCCCGTGCTGCTCAACACCGGCGCGCGCGCCGAGACGATCGCCGACTACCTGCGGGTGGCCGACGGCTGCATCGTCGGCAGCTACCTGAAGGTCGACGGCTACACGTGGAACCCGGTCGACGGCGAGCGCGCGCGCCGCTTCGTCGAGAGCGCGCGCGAGGTGAGCGTGGCGTGAGCGTTCACGATCCCGGCATCGGTCCAGCAGGCGGCGGCGCCTAGCCGTGCTGCTCGGCATCGACATCGGCTCCTCGGCGGTCAAGGCCGCGCTCGTCGACCCCGACGAGGGCGTGCTCGCCACCGCGCAGGCGGGCGTCGAGCTGTTCTCGCCGCGCGCCGGGTGGGCAGAGGCGGACCCCGACCAGTGGTGGGCGGCGGTATGCGTGCTCGTGCCGGAGCTGCTGGCGGCCAGCGGCCGCGAGGCAGGCGCCATCGAGGCCGTGGCGGCAGCCGGGATGGTCCCCGCCGTGCTGGCGCTGGACGCCGGCGGGAGGCCGCTGCGCCGCGCGATTCTCCAGAACGACGCCCGCGCGGCGGCCGAGGTCGAGCAGCTCGCCTCGCTGCTGGCCGGCATCGACCTCGTGCATCTGACCGGCTCGGCGCTCACCCAGCAGTCGGTCGCGCCGACCCTGCGGTGGCTCGAGCGCTACGAACCCGACGTGTTCGCCGCCACCGCCACGGTGACGGGCTCGTACGACTGGCTGGCTGCGCGCCTGGGCGCCGAGCCGCACGTCGAGCGCAACTGGGCGCTGGAGAGCGGGCTGTTCGGCTTCGACGACGCCCCGCTCGCCGACGTCCTCGAGCGGGCCCGGATCCCCGAGCGCTTCCTGCCCGCCGTCCGCGCGGCAGGCACCGTCGTCGGGACGGTGAGCGAGCAGGCGGCCGCGGAGTCGGGGCTGCGCGCCGGGACGCCGATCGTCGTCGGCGGCGCCGACCACGTGAGCTCGGCCTACGGCGCCGGCCTGCTCGAGGCGGGCGACTGGCTGGTCAAGCTCGGCGGCGCGGGCGACATCCTCGCCGTCAGCGAGTCGCGCCTGATCGACGAGCGCCTGTACCTGGACGCTCACCCGGCCGGGGCATGGCTCCCCAACGGCTGCATGGCCACCAGCGGCAGCCTGGTGCGCTGGCTGGCTCGCGTTAGCGGCGGCGCGCCCCTGGAACAGCTCGAGGCCGAGGCCGAGGCCACCCCGCCGGGCGCCGGCGGCGTGGTCTGCCTGCCCTACTTCCTTGGCGAGAAGTCGCCGCTCCACGACCCGGCGCAGCGCGGAGCGTTCATCGGCCTGCACCTCGGCCACGAGCGCGGCCACGTGTATCGCGCTGCGCTGGAGGCGGTCGCCTACGGCTTCCGCCACCACGTCGAGGTCTTCCGCGAGCGGGGCGTGCCGCTGTCGCTGGCCCGGGTGACCAACGGCGGCAGCCGCTCCACGCTGTGGAAACAGATCCTGGCCGACGTACTCGGGGTCGAGCTTTGGCCGGTGCTCGACCATCCCGGCGCCTCCCTCGGTGCGGCGCTGGCCGCTGCCGTCGGCGCCGGAGCGCGGGGCTGGGACGCCATCCGGCCACTGGTCAAGCTCGGCGATCCGATCTCGCCGCGCACCGAGCACAGTGAGCGCTACGACGAGCTCTACGCCGTCTACCGCGAGCTGGAGCCCGCGGTGCGGCCGCTCTCGCACCGCCTGGCCGCGAGGGACTGGCGATGAGCGAGCAGGTCGCGGTCGTCACGGGCGCGGGCGCCGGCATCGGCGCGGCCATCGCGCGGGAGCTCTCGGGGCGCGGCTTCACGGTCGTGGTCAGCGACATCGACGGCGCCGGCGCTGCGGCCACGTGTGCCGGGCTGCCCGGCCCGGGTTGGAGCGAGGCGCTCGACGTCACCGACGCCGCCGCCTCGACGCGGCTCGCCGACGCCGTGGCCGAGCGGCACGGCCGCCTCGATGTCTGGGTCTCCAACGCCGGGATCTCGCACATGGCGCGGTTCGTCGAGGTGACCGAGGCCGAGCTCGACCGCACGCTCGAGGTCAACCTCAAGGGCGTCTTCCTGTGCGGGCAGGCGGCGGCGCGCACCATGCGCCGTCTGGGACGCGGCGGAGTGATCGTCAACACGGCCTCGATGGCGGGCAAGCAGGGGCGCGTGCCCTTCCTCTCCGACTACGTCGCCTCGAAGTTCGGCGTGGTCGGGTTGACGCAGGCCATGGCCTACGAACTGGCCGCTGACGGCATCCGGGTCAACTGCGTCTGTCCCGGGTTCGTGGCCACGGCCATGCAGGACCGCGAGCTCGAATGGGAGGCCGAGCTCCGCGGCGCGACCGCGGATGAGGTCAAGCGGATGTGGGTCGCGGACACGCCCATGGGCCGGCTCGAGGAGCCCGCGGACGTCGCCCGCGCCGTCGCATTTCTCGTCAGCGCCGACGCCGGATTCATCACCGGCGAGGCGCTCGCGGTCAACGGTGGTGCGTTCATGGACTGACCCCCGGGTCAGAAAGGGTGGAGAGAGATGCAAACGCAGGAAGTCCCACGCACAGTGCCAACGCTGTTCACGCGCAACGCCACGGGCCTGGTTCGCGAGCTGAGCGGGTTCGACGCGTTCAACCTCGTGTTCTCGGCCGTGCTGATCCCGGTCGGCATCACGCAGGTCATGGGGTTCGCGCCGCAGTTCTGGCCCCACGCCAACATGTTCGTGTCGTTCCTGATCGCCACGCCGCTGGTGGCGTGCTTCGGGCTCGTGTACCTCTACTTCACGGCGCTGATGCCGCGCTCCGGCGGTGACTACGTGTGGGTGTCGCGGACGCTGAGCCCGTTCCTGGGCTTCGTCGTCAACGTCTCGCTCACGTTCGTGTTCCTCACCTGGGTGGCGTTCAACTTCACCTTCATGCTCTCGATCGTGCTGCCGGCGCTCGGATACGTGGCCGGCATCCACGGCAAGGCCATCAACGCGCCCTCGAACGGCGAGATGATGCTGATCGCGACCCTGCTTACGATCCTCTTCGCCGGGCTGATGATCCTCGGCGTGCGCGTGGTCGCCCGCTACATGAAGGTCACCTTCGCCCTGGTGTGGATCGGGATGGCGATCTGGCTGATCCTCATGCTGGTCGGCAGCCACAGCGGCTTCGTCTCGCGCTGGAACCACAGCTCCGGCACGACCTACAACGGGATCCTGAGCACGGTTCACAAGTACGGCTTCAGCGGCGGCGGCAGCCTCCAGCTCGGCGCCACCCTCGCCGCCATGGTGTACTGCTTCCAGGTCTACACGGGCTTTCAGTGGACCGGTTACTTCGCCGGGGAGATCAAGAACGCCCGCCGCACCGCGGTGACCTCGATCATCGGCGGCCTCGGCGCCGCCGCGGTCATCTACATGGTCGCCTCGCTGCTCGTCTACAAGTACTACGGCTACAAGTTCTTCGGCTCGGTGGTGTGGCTGGGGCTCGGCGGCGGGACCGCACACAACAGCCTCTCGTTCGCGCCCTACCTGCCGACGATGGTCAAGTTCCTGCCCGGTGGCCAGGTCCTTGGCGTGATCGTCGTCGCCTGCTTCCTGCTGGCGATCTTCTGGTGGACGCCGACCGGCTTCATGCTCGGGACGCGCAACCTGTTCGCGTGGTCGTTCGACCGCCTCGCCCCCGCGCGCGTGACCGATGTCTCCGATCGCTTCCACACACCGGTCGTGGCCACGGTGGTCATCGCGCTCGTCGTCGAGCTCCTGAACTACCTGAACATCTACCAGGGCCTGGGCGCCTTCCTGCTCAACATCATCGTGATCATGGGCCTGGCCTTCATCATCGTGTCGATCGCTGCCGGCGCGGTGCCGTTCCGGCGAGCGGCCATGCACGCCGAGGCGCCCGCGTGGGCGCGTGCCCGGGTGCTGGGCGTCCCGGTGATCACGCTGGTCGCGCTCGTCTCGGGGCTGTCGTGGGCCTTCGTGATCTACACCGCGCTGCACACCGGCTTCGGCGGCACGCTCGGCTGGGGTCCGATGCTGAAGGTCTTCGTCGCCCCTGCCGTGGCGGTCGTGTGGTACCTGGGCGTCTCGTTCTACCGCCGCAGCCAGGGGATCTCGCTGAACAACACGTTCAAGGAGATCCCGCCGGAATGACCCCGTCCCCGATCGAAGCCGGACCGCAGCTCGTCCGGGCAGCCGACGACGCCGGGGTGGCGCTGCGGCTGTTCGGCGGGGTGGCAATCTGGCTGCGCAGCGGTGAGCGGACGCGGGCGGCGCTCGGTCGCGGTTACGCCGACATCGACTTCGTCGCTCACCGCCGGGGATCGCGGGCGCTGCGCCACGTGCTGGAGGGGGCCGGCTACGTGCCGGAGCGGACGTTCAACGCCACTCACGGCGCCAGCCGTCTCCTGTACCACGCGCCCGACGGGGCGTTCCACATCGACGTGTTCCTCGATCAGTTCGCGATGTCGCACCAGCTCGACTTCGAGGCCAGGCTCGAGCTCGAGCCGCTGACCCTGCCCGCGGCCGACCTGTTGCTGGCCAAGCTCCAGGTCGCCGAGATCAACCGCAAGGACCTGACCGATACGGCCATGCTGCTGCTGGACCACGAGCTCTCCGACCACGACGGGGACGGAGCGCTCAACGCCGGCCACGTGAGCGCGGTGTGCGGCGCCGACTGGGGCCTCTTCACGACGGTCGGCGACAACCTCGACGCGCTCGAGGGCGTGGCCGGCGAGCTGCCGCTGGACGGCGAGCAGCGCGCCGTGCTCGGGGAGCGGGTCGCCGCGCTGCGCGTCCGGCTCGAGGGGGCGCCCAAGTCCCGCGCGTGGAAGCTGCGGGCCCGGATCGGTCGGCGCAAGCGCTGGTACGAGATCCCCGAGGAGGTCGTCCGATGAGCCTGACCGTGTACTACGCCTCCGATATCCACGGCGCCGACCGCCTGTGGCGCAAGTTCATCAACGCGGGCAAGTTCTACGGCGCCGACGTCCTCGTCATGGGCGGCGACATCACCGGCAAGGCGGTCGTCCCGATCATCCAGCACAACGGGGGGCTGCGGGCACCCGAGCTCATCGGTGACCGGATCGCGCCGCCCGAGGAGCTGGAGGCGCTGGAGACGCAGATCCGCAACCGCGGCTTCTACCCCTACCTCACCTCGGAGGACGAGCTGGCCGCCGCGCACGGCGACGAGCGCGCGATCACCGAGCTGTTCGCGCGGGCGATGGCCCAGAGCGTGCGCGCGTGGCTGAGGCTGGCGGAGGAGCGCCTGGGCGGCACCGGGATCCGGCTGTTCATGATGCTGGGCAACGACGACGAGCCCGCGCTGCAGGAGGTGCTGGCGGAGTCGCCGCTGCACGTCGGCTGCGAGGACATCGCGGTCGAGCTCGGCGAGCAGATCCAGATGCTGTCGTGCGGGATCGCCAACCCGACGCCGTGGAACTCGCCCCGCGAGCTGCCCGAGGAGGAGCTGGCCGCGCACCTCGAGCGGCTCGCCTCCGAGCTCGCGGACCCGAGCCGCAGCGTGTTCAACCTGCATGTCCCGCCGAAGGGAACCGCGCTCGATCAGGCGCCGGAGCTCGACGCCACGCTCAAGCCGGTGGTGCGCGGCGGCGCGGTCGCCATGACCTCGGCCGGCTCGCAGGCTGTGCGCGAGGTCATCGAGCGCTACCAGCCGCTGGTCGCACTGCACGGACACATCCACGAGTCGCGCGGGATGACGAAGATCGGGCGCACCGTGTGCATCAACCCCGGCAGCGAGTACGGCGAGGGCGTGCTGCACGGCGCGCTCATGGTGCTCGATCGCAAGAAGGGGTTGCGCAACCACCAGCTCGTGTCGGGCTGAGTACCGGCGGCGGCGTGAGGGGCGTCCGGCCCGCGCGCGACCGTCATACTCGATGGCGTGCCCGGCCTGCTCGGCACGCCGCCTCTCGATCTGGCCGACGCGGTCCGGCGACTGGGCGAGCTGCGCGCGCGCGCCGGCCAACTGCTCGGACTCGCGCTGGCGCTCGGGCTCAGCGGCGGCCTGCTGGCCGGGGCCGGGGAGCCGCGGGTCGGCGTGCCGCTGCTCATCGGCGCCGCGGGGGCCATCGCGCTACTGGGTCTCTGCCGGGGCGACAGGCGGCGGTTACTCGTCTCGCTGGTGGCGCAGGGTGACGCCTGGAATGTCGCGGGGGTCAGCGAGCTGGCCGCGCGCCTGCAGAGCCCGCGCGAGCGGCGGCGGATCGCCGCAGGCCTGCGCGCCGCCGCCGACGTGGGCGCCGGAGCCCAGCTGCCGCTGATGGTCGATGCCCCGCGGGCCCACGCGGCAGGTGAACGGCTGAGAGCGCTGGCGCAGCGCTTCGGCGATCCGCTGGTCAGCGTCAGCGCGCCCGCGGCGGCGATCTGCCGGCGACTGCTGTGCGACGCGCAGCACTCGCCGCTCTACAACCCCCACGTGCCCGAGGAGGACCTCGAGCGCATCCTAGCGCTGGTCGAGCGCGACCTCACGCCCGCGGCACGGTAACTTGCGCGCCATGCCCGACACCCTGCGCACCGACGTGGTGGTGATCGGGGCCGGACTGGCCGGCCTCGTCACCACGCTGGAGCTGCTCGAGCACAGCGACCGGCGCGTGCTGCTGCTCGACCGCTGCGCGCCCGAGGAGATCGGCGGCCTGGCCCGCGAGGCGTTCGGCGGGATGTTCATGGTCGACACGCGCGAGCAGCGCTTGTCGGGCATCCGCGACAGCGTCGAGCTGGCGCTGGAGGACTGGCGGCGCGTGGCCGAGTTCGACGATGGCGACGAGTGGCCCCAGCGCTGGGCGCGGGAGTACGTGGCGCGGGCTCGCGACGAGGTGGGCGGCTGGCTGAAGACTCACGGCGTGCGCTTCTTCCCCGTGGTCAACTGGGCCGAGCGCGGCATGCACGGCGACGGCAACTCGGTGCCCCGCTTCCACCTCACCTGGGGCTGCGGCCAGGCCCTGGTGGACGCGATGTGGGACGCCATCCAGCGCCACCCGCGGCGCGGTGCGCTCGAGGTGCGCTTCCGCACGCGGGTCAGCGAGCTGCTCACGACCGGCGACGGGGTGAGCGGGTGCCGAATCGAGCCGGAGGACGGTGGGCCGGCGAGCGAGGTGGCGGCCGAGCGCATCGTCATCGCCGCGGGCGGCGTGGGCGGCAACCTCGACATCGTCCGCCGCGAGTGGCCCGACGATCTGGGAGCTCCTCCGGCCGAGATCCTCATGGGCTCGCACTACTACGCCGACGGAGCGATGCACGACGAGGTGCGGCGCCTGGGCGGCAACGTGACGCACCTCTCGCGGATGTGGAACTACGCCGACGCCGTCCGCCATCCCAATCCGCGGCGGGCGCTCCACGGGCTGAAGCTGATCCCCCCGCGCTCGGGGATCGTCGTGGACCCGACCGGGCGCCGTTATGGCCCGGCGGCGCTGATCCCCACGTTCGACGCCTACCACGCGCTCGAGCGGATGCTCGAGGACGAGCGCGGCTACTACTGGATGATCTGCAACTGGAAGATCGCGCGCCGCGAGCTCGACGTCTCCGGCTCGCAATACAACCCGAACATCCGCGAGAAGCGCACCGTCCGCTTCCTGCTCTCGATCCTGCTCGGCAAGCCGACGCTGGTCAGGCACTTCACCGAGCGCTGCCCGGACTTCCTGACCGCTCGCTCGCTCCCCGAGCTGGCGGAGCGAATGCGCGCTCTCACCGGCGATGGCGCCCTCGACGCCGAGCTCATGCAGCGGGAGATCGAGAGCTACGACGCCACGATCGCGCGGGGGCGCTCGCTCTTCAACGACGATCAGCTGCGCCGCATCGCCCAGCTGCGCAACTGGCGCGGCGACCGCCTGCGCACGTGCAAGTTCCAGCCCATCGTCGACGAGGGCGCGATGCCGCTGATCGCCATCCGCATGACGGTCATGGCGCGCAAGAGCCTCGGGGGGATCCAGACCGACCTGGAGTCGCGCGTGCTGCGGGCTGACGGAGAGCCCATCGACGGCCTCTACGCGGTGGGCGAGGCGGCCGGATTCGGGGGCGGCGGCATGCACGGCAAGCGCTCGCTCGAGGGCACGTTCCTGGGCGGCTGCGTGTTCTCGGGGCGCTTGGCGGCGCGGAGCATCGCCCACGCGGGCGCGGGCACGCGCGCGGCGAGCCCGAGCGCGGCGTAGCCGACGCCATATCAGCGGGGCGGCGCCGCCTGCGGTGGCGGCGAGCGCCGCGGGGCGCGCTCAGCCCCCGAGCAGCTCGCGCAGGCGCCCGGGCGTCGAGCCCGTCTCGCTGCGGATCGCCCGGCACAGGTGGCTGTGGTCGGCGAAGCCGGCATCGGCGGCCAGGCGGGCCAGGTCGCGCTCGCCGCCGGCCAGCCGCTCGAGCGCCGTCCGCACGCGCAGGCGCAGGCGATGGCGGGCCAGCGCGGTGCCCGTCTGGGCGCGGAAGATGCGGCTCAGGTGATGGGGGGAGACCGCCAGCGCGCGGGCCAGCTCGACCTGTCCCCAGCCCGGGTCGGCGGCCAGGCGCTCGCGAGCGGCGTCGCACAGCTCCCGGCGCGCGCGCTCGGTGGCCGGTCGCCCTGCCCGCGCGCGGCGCTTGTCGGCCTGAGCGAGCGCACGCGCGACCAGCTCGAGTCCCCGCTCGAGCAGCTCGTGCTCGTCCGCGTGGCGCGCGGCGGCCAGGAGCGCGCGGTGCTCGAGGTCGAGCGCCGGCCCGACCGGCAGCGGGCCCGACGGCAGCGCGGGCTCGCCGCCCCACAGCGAGGCCAGCAGCTCGGCGTCGAGGTGGACCGCCGTGCAGTCGTCGCCCCCCTCGTGGGGGTGGTCGTAGCGCAGCTCGACGCCGGGGCTGATGCAGTAGGCCTGCGTCGCGTCGAGCACGCTCGCGCGGCCATCGGCGCGGTGGACGAAGCACCCGCGCCGCACGAACACGACCGCGTGGCGCGCACTCGACTCGCTCGCCTGCCCGCGACCGCGTCCGTGCCGGCAGCTGACGTCGGCGATCTCCAGGCCGCCGCGGCAGACGAGGGTGCGGGCGGTGAGCACCCCCCAATCCTCCCAAACCGAGCACGAACGTCCAAGACGGCAACGCCTGGAACTGGCAGCTTCGCACCATGGCGCTTCTGCTCATCCTCCTGGCGGGCCAGGCGCTGGCCTCGATGGACGGCTCGATGATGGCGGTCGCCGCGCCCAGCCTGCGTGCGGACCTGCACGCCAGCGGGGCCGACATCCAGCTCACGCTGGCTCTCTACGTGATCGTGTTCGCCGCGCTGGTCGTGATCGGCGCCCGGCTCGGCGATCTGGCCGGCCGCCGGCGCATGTTCATGTGGGGCATCGCCGCCTTCACGGCGGCATCGCTGGTGGGCGGGCTGGCGCCGAGCGCCGCCGTTCTGATCGTGGCTCGGGGGCTCCAGGGCGTGGGCGCGGCGCTCATGACCCCCCAGGTGCTGGCGCTCATCCAGATCAACTTCACCGGCGAGGCGCGGGCCCGCGCGATCGGCGCCTACTCGGTGATCCTCGCCGTGGGGGTCGCCACCGGTCAGGTCGTGGGCGGCCTCATCATCGGCGCTCACCTCCTTCCCGGCGCGTGGCGGCCGGCGCTGCTGCTGAACGTGCCCGTGGGCATCGCCGTGTTCCTGGCCGCCGGCGCGGGCCTGCGCGAGACCCCGCGCGCTCCGCGACAGCGCGTCGACGTGGCCGGCGCCGCGCTCGTGGCCTTGGCGCTGCTGGCCGCCGTGGTGCCGCTGTCGCTCGGCCGGCAGGCGGGCTGGCCGGCGTGGGTGTGGCCGAGCCTTGCCGCCTGCCCGGTGGCCGGCTGGGCCTTCGTCCGCGCCGAGCGGCGGATCCGCGCCCGCGGGCGCCAGCCCCTGTTCGAGCTCTCGGTGCTGGCCGTGCCGGGAGTGGCGGCGGGCGTGCTCGCGGTGGCGCTGCTCATGGGCGCCTACGCCGGGTTCCTGCTCAGCCTCACCCTGCATCTGCAGGGCGCGCTGCGCTTCGGCCCCGCGCACGCCGGCGTGGTCTTCGCGGTCTATGCGGCCGGCTTCGCGGTGGCCAGCCTGAGCTGGACGCGCCTGCGGGCCGGGCTGCGCAGCCAACTGCCGATCTTCGGCCCCCTGCTGATGGGTGCCGCGTTGACCGGGATCGGGGCCGTGGCGGCGCGCGGGGGGTGGCCGGCGCTCGCGGCCTCGGGGCTGTTGTTCGGCGGTGGTGTCGGGCACGCTTGCGGCTACAGCCCCCTGGCCAGCCGCCTGACCGTGCTCGCGCCGCCCGGCCTGGTGACCGAGGTGAGCGGCCTGCTCATGATTTCGGCCCTGGCCGGGAACGTGGTCGGGGTGGCGGCCATCGGCGGGATCTATCTCTCTGCCGCGGACGCGGGGTCGGGCCACGCGCTCGAGCTCGCCACGCTCGCGGCCCTGGGCGCGCTGCTGCCCGCGTGCGCGTGTGCCGCCCGCGCGACGCGCAGTCGCTTACCGGCCGCGGAGCCGCTCCTGGCCCAGACCGAGGCGGAGTGAGAACCAGTCGTCCGGGTAGTCTTCGCGACCGTGCGGACGACCATCGATGACCTCCTCGCCCGCGCCCGCACGCGGCTCGAGCGGTTCGACCCGGCCGGCGCGCTGCACGCGATGCACGCGGGGGCGACGCTCATCGACATCCGCGCGGAGTCGCAGATCGCGCGCGACGGCACCGTCCCCGGCGCGCTGCTGATCGGGCGCAACGTGCTCGAGTGGCGGCTTGACCCGGCCTCCGCACACCGCCACCCGGATTCCCCCGCGCTCGAGGACCGGGTGATCGTCATGTGCGATGGCGGCTACGCGTCGAGCCTGGCCGCCGTGACCCTCCAGGAGCTCGGCTTCGCCCACGCCACCGACCTCGACGGCGGCTTTCAGGCCTGGCGCGCGGCAGGGCTGCCCGTGCTCCCCCCGGCCGGCTGACGGAGCCGCCGAGTGCTCGTCCGCGACCTCGGCGACCGCTGGCAGATCGTGCTCCAGCCCG
>Ga0070739_10001405_pt1 | contig 36543 bp, 34 predicted proteins | sample Coa_R1_7_FD_66445 | JGI IMG/M metagenome (GOLD analysis project Ga0070739, IMG submission 66445) | Surface soil microbial communities from Centralia Pennsylvania, which are recovering from an underground coalmine fire - Coalmine... | ecosystem: Environmental > Terrestrial > Soil > Unclassified ...
GTGAGGTATCGAACCATGGCCGAGCGCAGTCGAGGCTTTCTGTCATGGTGAGGTATCGAACCATGGCCGAGCGCAGTCGAGGCTTTCTGTCATGGTGAGGTATCGAACCATGGCCGAGCGCAGTCGAGGCTTTCTGTCATGGTGAGGTATCGAACCATCGCCGAGCGCAGTCGAGGCTTCGACAAGCTCAGCCGCCGTTCGACACGCTCACGGTGACAAACAGAGCTCAGCCGCCGTTCGACACGCTCACGGTGACAAACGGAACTCAGCCGCCTTATTGTCATGGTGAGGTATCGAACCATGGCCGAGCGCAGTCGAGGCTTCGACAAGCTCAGCCGCCGTTCGACACGCTCACGGTGACAAACAGAGCTCAGCCGCCGTTCGACACGCTCACGGTGACAAACGGAGCTCAGCCGCCGTTCAACAGCAACGATTACGCGGGAGGGATGTCCCAGAAAACGACTTCGCCGCTCCCGCTCACCTTGAGACCTCCAACGTCATGCATGCGGACGGCATCGCCGGCGCCGAGTTTCTCGCCGTTGGCGGTAATGTCGCCGCTGTGCGCAAACAGAAATCCATACCGGCCCGGCGCCATGTCGTGATGCAGCGCTCCGTCTTCAAGCCGCGAGATGCGCAGCGTCGCCTGCTGCGTTAAACCGATCGGCGCATCCACGTTTTCTTCGCCGCTGGCCACCGCGAGCCACCGGTTGCGCCGGTCGTCGGTGGTAAAGTCCATTTGTCCGTACGTGGGACGCTGATCGAGTTTTCCGGGAAACACCCACATCTGCACCAAGTGCAGTTCGTTATCGCGGCGCGCGTTATATTCGGAGTGACGAACGCCGGTGCCGGCACTCATAAATTGCACGCCGCCCGGTCCCACGACGCCGCGATTACCCATGCTGTCCTGGTGTTCGAGCTCGCCCGAAAACACGTACGTGAGAATCTCCATGTCGCGGTGCGGATGCAGTGGGAATCCCATTGATGGCGCGACGCGATCGTCGTTGAAAACGCGCAAGGCGCCCCACTGCACGTTCTCAGGATCGTAGTACTCCGCGAAACTGAACGAGTGATAGGTCTTGAGCCATCCATGATCCGCGAAGAAACGTTCGTTCGACCGTTGCACCGCAAACGTCATACCTCACTCCTCAAATTATGAATGCGCCCGAGAAGTAAATGAAAGTATAGCATGCCGCGAACGGGCCCGAGCGCCTCCAGAAGCGCGTGTGCGTCCAGGCCGGGATTTCCCGAGAGCGCCTTCAGGCTGCGCGCGACGCCGCTGTCTTTCATCGGAAAAACGTCGAGGCGGCCGAACCCGCGCAGCAGCACCACCGCGGCGCTCCATGCTCCGATACCGCGCACGCTGGTAAGACGCTGCGCTGCATGTGCGCTTGGCAGCGCCTCGATTGTCTCGGCCGCGATCGTTCCGTCCACTACCGCAGCGGCCGCGCTGCGAAGGTGCGCGATCTTATTTGCGCTGAGACCCGCTGCGCGCAGCACTTTGTCGCTCGCGCCCAAGAGTGCGCGCTCACTCATAAATGGGAAATACAGGCCGCCTGCGTGTTCGACCGGCTCGCTCAGCGCTTCGATCGTTCGCCGCATGATCGACGCCGCAGCGTGAATGCTGATCTGCTGAAAGACGATCGCATGCGCGAGCGCTTCCCAGAGCGAGGGATACCGCGGGGGACGAAGGCCTTTCAGCTCGCGCGCGAGATACGCCAGCCACGGGAACGGCGCAGCGCGGCGGTACCACTCATCCAAACGGACGTGAACGCCCAGCATGCGTTCGACGGCCGGAACCCAACGCGCACCACTGCGTCCGGCGATGCGCAGGCGCACCGAACGCGCGCTCGGCTGAGTCACTTCGATCAAGTTCGTGCCGCGCGCATCAGCGAGCGCGCGCCGGTAGATTCCGTCCTCTCCGACGACGTCGACGACGTTCGCCGCCAGCCTGCGCAATGCGTCAACCGTAAAATTCAGACGGTACGGCGGGCGGACGGAAAGATCGGTTTCGAACGTGAACTTCATCGGTGATGCTGGCGACGTATTACCAGTACTGGCGCATCAACCTGCTCACGATGCTGGAGTACCGGGCCAATTTCTTGATGTGGTTCGGGTTCACGATCATCTATCATGGAACGGCGCTCGCCGCGCTGTGGGTGACGCTGCGCCAGTTTCCCTCGATGAACGGCTGGGATTTCCGCGAGATGGCGTTTCTCTACGCGCTGTGGATGCTGGGACACGAGTTTCATAACACGTTCTTCTTTAGCGTCGTTTCCGTGCCCGACTACGTGCGCGAAGGGCGCTTCGACCGCTTTTTGGTGCGCCCGCAAGACGCGCTGTTTCAAGTCCTGACGGTTCCCTCGCAGATATTTCCGGACGGCTTCGCGCTGGCAATCGTGTATTTCATCATTGCGACGCGGTACAGCGGCGTGCAAGTCGATTGGGCGTTCGCGGTATTCGTCCCGTTCGTCGTGGTCGGCGGGGCGCTCATCGATTTAGGTATTTCGCTTGCCGTCGCAACCGTGGCGTTCTGGTTCGTACGCGTAGACACACTGCGGTGGGTAGTCATGTCGCTCGAGCAGGAATTCACGCGCTATCCCATCAGCATTTACACGCGCAGCGTGCGCGTGATCCTCGCCTTCGTCTTCCCGTTTGCTTTCATGAACTATTTTCCGGCAACGTTTTTGCTGCATAAGGCTGAAACCGGCCTGTCGCTCTCACCGCAGATTGGGCTGCTTACACCGCTTGTCGGAGCCGGCTGGCTAGCGGTATCGTACGCGTTCTGGCGAATCGGCCTGCAACACTACCAAGGAACGGGTTCGTAACGATCGATGAAACGCTCGCTGTTCATCACCGCATCGCTTGCCGCATTGGCGTCGCCGCGTTTTGCACGCGCACGCACGCCGATCGACGATTTGCTCCGCCCCGCTATCTTAAGCATTCCGGGCAACGTCGGCATTTACGCGCGCACGATGGCGAACGGACCCGCGTTGTACGCGTACAACGCGAACGTCTCATTTCCGAGCGCGTCCACCATCAAAATGCTGATCATGCTGACGGCCTTCAAAACGGCCGAACGCGATCCGTCGGTGATGCGCAAGCGCATTCGCTTTCACGCCGAGGAGTTGATCGGCGGTTCCGATTTCATGCAAAATGCTTCCGACGGCGACGTGTTTACGGTGCACGAACTCATCGTCCCGATGATTCAAGTAAGCGACAACACGGCAAGCAATATGCTGATCTCACACTTTGGTTTCGATCTGATTAACACCATAACGCAGCGTGCAGGCCTTCGGCAAACGTACTTGCGCCGCCACTTCTTGGATACGGCCGCCGTCCTGCACCATATGGATAACCGCACGACACCGGCGGATATGGCGCGCCTGCTGTATCAGCTGGAACGCGGCACTCGAGAAGGCGTCCCGACCGTCGCGTCGCCCATTTCATGCCGGCGGATGATCGATATCATGCTCGGACAAACCGACCGCGACACGATCCCAAAGCTATTGCCGCATGGCGTGGCGGTAGCGAACAAGACCGGCGAACTGAGCCGCTCGCGAAGCGACGTAGCTATCGTCGATCCGTTCGGCGATTCACCTTATGTGCTCGCGGTCTACACGAGCGGCTTGGATGCGCCCGGACAAGCGTACGATGGAATCGCGCGCATTTCGCGGGCCATCTATGGACGCGTTGCGGGCACGGATTTGTAAGCCTCGACAAGCTCGGCCGTCCTTTGATACCTCACGATGACAAAGGTTCAATAGTCACCTTTGTCATTTTGTCGCCGACTCGAATGGCGTCGAGCACTTCAAAACCCTCGGTCATCTGACCGAACACCGTATACTGCCGATCCAAAAAACGCGCGTCGTCGAGGCAAATATAGAATTGCGATCCGGCTGAGTCGGGATGTCCCGCCCTTGCCATCGCAACGGTCCCTCTCACGTGGGGGCGCGTGTTGAATTCGGCTTTCAGTTTGTATCCGGGGCCGCCGGTACCGTTGCCGGACGGATCGCCGCCTTGCACGACAAATCCCGGCTCGACGCGATGGAAACTCAAACCGTCATAAAATCTCGCGTTTGCCAATTTGATGAACGCAGCGCAATGTTGCGGCGCATCGTCGGGATAGAATGCGAACACAATGTCGCCCTTCTCCGTCGATAGCCGGGCGTGTGATTTTTTCGCTCGTTCGATGAGCGTGCGAAGTTCGTCGCCGACGGGTGCAGTTAAGGTAGACATAATAACTCTCGCAAAGCTGAAGGCGCGTACGCGCCGTACTCCTCAAGTGTAGCGGCAGGAGCCTTGTGCACGCGCATCCCGAACGCCTGGCGCGCTTCGATGGCGGCGAGTTTCTCTCGGCGCGTGAGCTGTTTAAAATGCGCCTCGAAGCTGCGCGCGGCGGCGGCGTCCTCGAAAGCCAGCCAAGCCAATAGCCGTACCGGCAACCGCGAGCGCGTATATTTCGAGGCACGGCCGCGGCCATGGCTGGCGAGCCGGCGGGGCAAATCGTCGGTCCACCCGGTGTAAAGGGAGCCGTCGCCGCACGTAAGGACGTAGACGAAGGCGCCCTCGGTTTTGTTAGAACGCATACCGGAGCGTTAAATTCGCGGCGGATGCGGTAGAATCTCTGGCGGTACCTCGATGAATTCGGACGCACTCTCAATGCACGTTCGTATCCCTCCGCACGCACGCTTCAGCCGGACGGTTCGTAAAGAAGTGGCCGCGTTCGCGCGCCGGTTAAACGTACGCGGTCCTGAACTCGATGAGTTCATTTTTGCGCTGGGCGAGGCGCTCGCTAACGCCATCGAACACGGCAAGGGCGACGCTATCGACGTTCGGTGCAACGTCGAGGATGACAAAATTTTGGCCACCGTAACGGACGCCGGCGCGGGATTTGGGGCACACGGGCTGGCGACGATGTCGTTGCCGAACGAATACGCCGAGCGCGGACGCGGGCTGCCGATTATGCGCCGGTGTACCGACATCTTCGCGGTCCACTCCATTCCGGGGCGGGGAACGGCAGTCGTGCTCGGGCGCTATCTACCTGTCGGGCAGCGTGCTTGGCCTGAGGAAAGCGAAATCGCATCGTGAAAAGGGCGGATATGAACATCCGCCGCTTTTTTACTTTGCCGGCTCTTTTACTATTGGTCTTAGGAGCGGCGCCGGCGCCGCCGGACCCCCGTATCGCCGCGATGCTGCATTCGGTTTCCGCTACCGACTTGCGCGCCATCGACACCCATCTGGTCGCGTTCGGGACTCGCAACGCGTTTTCCGAGCAGTTGAAGTCTCGCACGCGCGGCGTCTTTGCCGCGCGCGATTGGATCCGGGCGCAGTTCGAAGAGGCGGCCAAGAGCGCCGGCGGCCGCATGACCGTGTCATACGACACGTATGTGCAGCCCAAGACCGATCGCACGCCGCGCGACGTGACGATCTCGAGCGTGATTGCCGTTCTCAAGGGCGACGACCCGGACGGGCGCACGTATGTGATGTCCAGCCACTACGATTCGCGTAACAGCGACGGGAACGACGCAACCCTCGATGCGCCGGGCGCCGACGATAACGGCTCGGGAACGTCCGCCGTTATCGAAGCTGCAAAAATTATGGCGAAAACGCCCTTTCACGGCACGATCGTCTTCGCATGCTTCGATGGTGAGGAGCAGGGTCTGTTCGGCTCGGGACACTACGCCCGCGCGGCCAAAGCGGCGAACGAAAACATCGTCGCCGACCTGAACAACGACATCATCGGCGCCTCAACCGGACCGCACGGCGAACGCGCGCCGACCACCGTCCGCATCTTTAGCGAGGCGTTGCCGCTCGGGGCAGATATACGGCGCGTCAATCTCGTCGGCTCCGAAAACGACTCGCCGTCGCGCGAATTGGCGCGCTTTGTAAAAAGTGTGGATGAAGAATACGTTCCGTCGATGAAGAGCGAGCTGATTTACCGCGCCGACCGGTTTTTGCGCGGCGGCGACCAAGAGTCGTTCACGGAACAAGGGTTTCCTGCAATGCGGTTCGTCGAGAAGTACGAGAACTTCAATCATCAGCACCAAAGCGTGCGTCAAGAAAACGGTACGCAATACGGCGACCTGCTCCAGTATGTCGACTTTGATTACTTGGCGCGCGTCACGCAGATGAATATCGCGGCGTTGGCGGAGCTTGCGTTAGGACCCGAGCAACCGTCAAGCGTTCAGATGCTGACGCGGCAATTGGGCTATGACACGACGCTTCGCTGGAAACCCGCGCTTCATGCGGCGTCCTACGAGATCGTTTGGCGCGAAACGAGTTCGCCGGTCTGGCAAAACGTCAAAAACGTGGGCGATGTGACGCAGGCGACGGTGCCGGTGAGCAAAGACGATTATATCTTAGGCGTGCGCGCGGTCGACTCGAACGGGTTGCGCAGTCCTGCGGTGTATCCGCAGCCGGTCCGCGAATAGCTTTTGGCAGACAAAAGCTTGACGCTCGACTATTCCTAACAAATTGCTTCTACTATAGTATTAGATAAGTGAACGGCGCGAAGCGCAGGACAACGCCGTTCATCTATGGACAGCGGACCGGCCACCTCCCCGCGCGCCAGCGCATGACCGGTCCGCTGTCCTTTTTAGAGCTTTGTTCTCGAGCGCGAACGGCCTCGCAGTCGGACATCCCCCTGCTTGCCTGTTATCGCATTCCGCGTAGAACTTTGCCTTCAGTGTTCAGATAATAGTGGGCGCCGTCGAAGCGCGCAGAGTCGGCGAACATTAAAAACAAGTACTTGAAGTTTTCAGAAAACGTTTCCGTTGACATTACTGGTGTTATCCGACTGGATAAGGCTTGTTCACGCCCTCCCATTCCTCCGGCTTAATGGAGAACTCAAAACTGGCCTGATCCATCGCTTCATCGACAGTTTCGTGGAAGGTATCGGTCATTTCACCGCCCTGACTGTCTAAATGGATCAGATTATAGCCGTCGCTGAAGCGAACGATAATCAGGCGCACCGGTCTATCGAGAAGTGCGCCGTCTCTATAGTGGCGCGTCTTGCCCGTTGCAACGTGATGGCGTGCCAAGGCAACTTCCCTTACAATAGTTGCTTCGCCCACTGGCATCCGCTCCTAGAAATCAGTGCCCTCATTTCTAATAATATGACTGATATTTTTCGAGTCAACTCACTGCACCTCAAACGTTGCTAATCCAGCGGGCGCGAGTGGCGAGTAGTCCTCTGAATCAACGTCGCGAAAACCAGCGCGCCACGAGCGGGCTGGAAGATTCACCCTAATCGAATCCAGCGCGCTTTTTGCGTCAGCCGCGAAGATAAAGATGTTCATTTCGCTCGAACCGAAATCGTGGCCATCCACTTCGAACTTCCCATCAGAAATGCGCTCTAGACGCGCTTCTAGTGCAGCGAGGGTTTCCAGTTCGTCAGTATCTGGCTCCGCTGCGTTCAGCGGAAACTGGATTACTAATTGCTGCACCCTACCGCACCTTCCCAAGGAGTGCCTTGATAAAGCGCATTTCATCAATGCTAACCACCCGCAGAAAGTCCAGCAGTTCGACCATGTCGATCCGGCGCTCGCCACTCTCAACCTTTGATACGTAGGATTGCGGCTTTCTCAGGGCGGCGGCGACTTCTGCCTGCGTCAAACCCGCATCGCGTCTGGCCGACACAAGCAAATCTCGCAATTTCTTATACCTTGCGGTGTACGTAGACTTCCCTGCCCTCTCCACGCGCCCATTATCAAGCCTATTTTAGGATATCCCAAAATAGGATATCAGGCTGTTGTAACCGAAGGGGCCGCTACCGGAGGCACGACGTTGGAACCTGAAATCATCGAGATTTTGATCGCGCGCGAGGCCAAGGATGACATTGGCATGTGGACAGCGTTTCGGAAATTGGTAGATCGAATTGCTGCGGAAATAGGCTATGAGCCGCTGGGAAAGAATTGGAAGCCCGGCAATGCTCAGCAACGACCTCGACGACCTCGGGCCTCAAAAGACCAATGAACGGCAGGGGCGGAGCGAGCGCCAAATCGAGGAGTAAGCGCGAACGCTCGAAGAGCAGGTGTTAGATATTACACGCCATCTAAATCGCGTGTCGGAAGACCATCGTAATCAACTCTTCAATTACCGATTTACAGCGCGAGGGTGGGAGCTTATACCGACTGGGGTGCCCACATTGATTTCGAAGATCGAGGGCGTGCTCAACAATTGTATGCTGCCCCTTGTCCCAGAGACCCAGATCACGCGCGACAAGCAAGGTCACGCTATCGTTGACAAACGCAAAATCATCTATTGTCTTCACTTCACGGGTCTTTTGGTGACGCGCTATTTCGCGATTCACGTCCATAAGCGGCTTCTTCATTAGCCACTCTTGAACAGTCCATATCGCGCCGGACCAGACAAATACAACCGCAGCGCGCAACGCGTCGGCACCGAGGCACCTTACAGCCTCTAGAAGAAAATCGCGGGCTTCCGAACTTTTGATCTGCCCTGCAAGAGTCGTAAGGTCGCCGATCTCGGCTTTCATCTCACTGGTTTCGTCCGGGATGCCGAGATCAGCGCGCACCTTAGCAGCACCGCTTTCGGTAATCTGCCATTGTATTGGCCGTGTACCCGGCACCGCTTCGAGATACCCAGATCGACCGAGCCTACTAAGGATGTCCGCCGTGTTCATTTCATTAGCGCCGCGTGTTCGGACGCGCTTGAAAAGCGCGCGAAGGTCAGCAGAACTTACACTTCTTGCGCTTTCCTCGGCGGCGACATAGTAAACCATTGCTAAGGCACGAGCGTTGGTGCTTTCGCCTTTAAGCGGCGCAATGAAATCGGTTAAGCTTGGCAATTAGGCTTTCGCCATTTCCTTTACGAGGTTTTTGCCGTTTGTTGTTACGGCGTAATTCCCTCGGCTGACCGACCTAATGTATCCGCCGTTGTTTGCTTTTCCGGCGTTGTTGATCACGGTACGAAGACCCGCGGGTGTCTTTAATCCCGTAACATCAAAGCATTCCTCGATTTGTGCGGTGTTGCAGGTCGCGTGCTTGACCACTTCGGTCAAGTAGTAGACGAATGCGGACACCTTCCGAACGTCCGGTGTAGCGTTCGTGATGCTCAGGCGTGCGACGAATTCGTCGATTGACTCATGCGCTTTCTCCCCGTCTTTGTGTTCAATGATCGGAGGTTCTTCCACCGATGCGCTCGTTGCCGCGGGGAAAAGGGCTGGAAGCGTTTCGATCATCTTCTCGATGAACGCCTCGGAGCCGGAAATCTTGAACGTACTCCCACCGGCTGTGATTTCAATGATCGCTTCGTAGTCTGCCATGCGTAAGGTTCTCCTCGCCCACACCAATTAGTAAGAATGACGGCGTAGTGGCACGCCGCTTATTTGGTAACCGTGCTTGCTTCTTCAGGCCAGGAGAGCGGCCTTCTCGGTTGACGCTTTTGGGGTCCTTAAGCAGGTCCTGAGCCGATATCGCTTTCGTTAGTCGGAGGGCACTGTCAGCCACGGCCTCATGATACTTGTCAGGTTAGATGCGCGGGTCTGCCGTTGCGTCGCAGGCCGCGCAGCACTTTTCCCTCAGTGTTTAAGCAGTAGTTCGAGCCATCAAAGCGGTCAGTCTCAGCGTAAGGAAGATAACAATATTTAAAGTTTTCCGAAAACGCATAAGCCGGAAAATAATCGCCCTGCGTCATTGGGCGTGTCCGTATGTCCGTCAGCACCGTGTAGCCGGCCGGTGTGCGGCAGTTGGCCCGCAACGCTTGGAAATACCGGTACGCCGTGGCGCGGTATTTGGGATCGCGCGTTAAGAACCATAAGTCAAACGCCGAGTTTGCGTACTCGGGGCGCAGCCAGTACTTCGGATCGACGATCGATCCGTCCGAGTAGTTTATAACCTCCGGAATCAGCGCGTACTTGTCCAGCAGCGCCGTCCACGAATCGTAAAACGCTTCACCGGTTTGGCGGTAGCCGCTTTTCGCAGCCAGCTCGGCATAAAACGCTGCAAGGCTGCTGCTTGTCGTATCCGCAGTCGCCTTACCTGTGCGGTAGTCAACGGTGCGAAACCAGAGATTGCCGCCGATTTGCTGCGGCTTGTACTTGACGATCGCGTCCGTGAGCAGAAAATACCAGTCGCGCGTTTGCGTATTGCCCAGCATCTGCCAGCCGCCCCACAGATATTCGTAAAAAGAATCGACCGGCTCGTCCGGCGCAACGTCGTCCGTGCCGGTGAATTCGCCGGTCTCGACGTCGAATTCGGTGCCGAGCAGGTCCAGTGGCGATCGTTTGGCCATGACCGCCTCATAGGCTCTCATCGACGCGTTCAAGTATTTCGGGTCGCCGGTCAGCCGGGAAAGGTCGCCGAACTCCAATATATTGGATCCGATTTCGGCCAGATTCGTCTTCGGACCGCTTACGGCGCCCGTTTTCAGATTGGCATACCGGTAGGGTGCGCCGCTCGGTGATTTGGTAAAGCACGGCAAAAGCCGGTCGGCCAAATCGCGAGCACCATCCAGCATGAACCGCTCGCCGGTCGCGTAGTAGCCCGTGATGAGCCCCGCCACCATGCGAATGACCGCTTCAAACATTTGGACGTTGCCGTCAACGTCGAAGCTCAAATGCGCGCGCAGCCAATCGACGCACGCCGTGAGTTCTTTGTCCAGCTCCATCAGGTAGAGCGTGTCCATCGCCTCGATGATGGATAGACCGAACGAATGTCCTTGAACGAAAAAGTCTTTCGGCTTGCCGCTTACCGGCGCAACTTCGTCGTCACTCCACGCGAAGCGTTTATAGCCGTTCCATGCATGCAAGAATTCGTCCCGAACCTGCTGCGCCACCGCTTTCGCAGGCGGTATCGGCATCTGCCGCGCGAGCGCCGCATGAGGCAGAAGCGCCGCAGCGCCGCCGGCGGCGAGAAAGGCGCGACGCGAGCAGTTCATGATGATCGAAGCGCTGTTACCGACGCACCGATTGCATCGATCGTTTCATCAATGTCCGCAGCGGAGTGCGCGGTGGAGACAAACATCACTTCGTTTTGCGATGGCGGCAAGAGGACTTTTCGCCTGCGCATCTCGTGGTAGTATGCCGCGTACTTTTGCTTGTCCGCGGCGAGCGCGTCGTCGTAGTTGCGGTTAGGCGGTCCGGCACGGAATTTGAAGTCCACGATCGATTCATGCTGAACGACCGCATATGGCAAATCGTAACGTCTAAAAATCTCACGTATGCCGTTTGCCAGCCGCTGACCGAGCGCGTCCATGTACGGATAATACTCCGGGTGACGCTCCAGCAAATCGATGACGCGGTGCGCCATACCGACGCAAAACGGATTACCCGCGTGCGTGCCTCCGGTGAACGTCAAACCGGCCGGCGCCAGAACGCGCATGACCTCTTCGCGTCCGCCGAACGCGGCGATGGGAAACCCGCCGCCCATAATCTTCCCAATCGTGGTCATATCGGGCAGGATGCCGGCACGCGCCTGCGCGCCGCGCAGGCCGAACCGCAGCCACGTAATGACTTCATCGAAGATCAGCAGCGCGCCGTACTGTGCCGTGCGCTCGCGCAAGCCTTCGAGAAACCCATGCACCGGTGTGACGTACCCCATGTTGCCGGCGATGGGCTCGACGACGATCGCCGCGAGGTCATCTTCGCGGCCGCGCAGCAGCGCATCGACGCTTTGCAGATCGTTGTAGCGCGCCACGGCGACGTCGCGCATTACGCCTTCGGGAATTCCGCTGCATTTCGCATCCGCGGTGTGCGCGGAAGCGCCCGCATTCAGCAGTGCCAAATCGAAATGCCCGTGATAGTTGCCGGCAAACTTCAGGATAAGATTGCGCCGGGTGTACGCGCGTGCGACGCGGATCGCGCTCATCACCGCCTCGGTGCCGGTACTGGTAAATCGCATGCGCTGCATCGAGGGCAGATATTCGCGAATGCGTTCGGCGAGCCGAATCTCTTCCGGATGCGTCGATCCATGCACGACGCCGCGTTGCGCCAATTCGTCTAAATTCGTCGTTAGCGCAGGGTGGTTATGGCCGAACAGCAACGGTCCGTACGCCATGATGTAATCGATGTACCGATCGCCGTTTTCGTCAAAAGCATACGCGCCGTCGCCGCGGCTTTGCACGAACGGTACGCCGCCGACAGCCCAGCCCGATCGGACCGGTGAATCGCAGCCGCCCGCCAGAACCGCGTCAGCGCGAAGAGCGAGAACGTTGTTGTCGTGGAGATGCAAGCGGCGTGGTCCCTTTGGCGAGCGTCGTGCGAATGATCTTCAGCGCGGCTTCGATGTCGAACGGCAGCGCAATTGCGCCATCCGCGCGCGCTTGCACGTTCCCCGCGTACTCTGCGCCACCTTGCGCGTTCAGCACGAAGCGCGGGCGCCGCAGCTCTTTCGCAAAGCGCATCGTCTGCATCGCGCCGCCGTCGATCTCCGTCGCTACGAGCACCGTTGCGAGCGCATGCGCAGCTTGCAAGCGATCGCGATGGACCAGCGACCATTTCGTCACCGGCTCGTCGGGAAGCCGTTCAGATGCGACTGCGCCGCCTCGCGCAACGATTTCGTCTTCGAGCGCGCGATGTTCCGGCGGATACGTCGTCCCAAGGCCCGTGCCGACATACGCAATCGTCGGCGAGCCGGCATCGAGCGCGCCGTGATGTGCCGCCGCGTCAATGCCCAGTGCGAGACCGCTGACGACAGGCATGCCGCAGCGGCGTGCAAGGTCGCGTGCGAACTCGACTGCCTGCGGCGGGGGAGTACGGCTGCCGACGATCGCAAGGCCTCCGCTGGGCAGCATACCGCGGACGCAGAGAAAGGCGGGAGGGTCCTCCAACTCTCGCAGCCCGCTTGGATAAGATGCGTCGACGATCGTGACGATCGCGGCACCGAGTTTTTGAAGACGCTGAGCCGCTTCGCGCGCGGCGTGCCGCGCGTGAGCCAGTTTGCGGGCGGACTCGCTCGCGACCCACTCCTTGAGCGCTTGATCTTCCCCACGGGCCAGGGCGCGCAACCGCCGTGACGGCACGTGCAATTGGGCCGCAGCAAGCAGCACGAGCTCGTCTTGCGACAAAGCGCGCATAGTAACGAAACCTTCGCATCGCGAAGTCCGCGCTCATGCCCCACATCGAGATGGAAATCACGCCACAGACCAATATCCGGGAACTCGTCTCGGCGTTGCCGATCGCCGCCGACGTGCTCGGCCGGTTCGGTCTACACTGCGCCGGCTGCGGCGTGAACAAATACGAAACGATCGAGGCCGGCGCCAAGGCGCACGGCTTGCGAACGGAACCCATTATCGCGGCCCTTATTCAAGCGCGGCTTTCCGGCTTCGTACCGAATATTAACGCCGAAGATCGAACGCCGGTCCGGCGCGCGCCAGGTGAGTTCAAGGGCAAGGCGCGCATCGCACACGTGGTTCCGATCATGTCGGGCAAAGGCGGTGTAGGCAAGTCGCTCGTTACGGCGCTGCTCGCGCTCGGATTGCGCCGGCGCAACTTCCGCGTCGGTATCCTTGACGGCGACATCACCGGACCGTCGATTCCGAAGCTGTTCGGGCTCTCGAAGCCGCTGATTATTGAAGCGGATCCAAATGCACCGCGCACGCCGCAGGGAAACCCTCAGCCGCTCATGATTCCCGCGCAATCACGCAGCGCTATAGAAGTCGTGAGCTCGAATCTGCTGACGGACAAAGAAGACACCGCCATGATTTGGCGCGGGCCGATTCTCTCCGGCGTCATCCGCCAATTTTACGAGCAAGTGCTGTGGAGCGATCTCGATTATCTGCTCATCGATCTTCCTCCGGGCACGTCTGACGCACCGCTGACGGTGCTGCAATCATTATCGATCGACGGCGTCGTGCTCGTTACGATGCCGCAGGCGCTCGCGACGATGATCGTGCGCAAAGCTGCAAACTTGGTGCATCAGCTGCGCAAGCCGATTCTCGGCGTCGTTGAGAACATGTCGTACTTCGTCGCGCCGGACACCGGCAAGAAGTACGAGGTGTTCGGGCCGTCCTATGCGGATCGAGTCGCGGAACTTGCTCGAGCGCCGGTGTTTGCGCGCCTGCCGATCGACCCGCACAAAGCGAAACTTGCGGACGAAGGACGTGTTGAAGAGATCGACGATCCGATTTGCGATGAACTTGCTCGCGCGCTCATCGCATCGCTTGAAGCGCATCCGAAGCCGAAGGAAACGATCTCGATTATCTAATTCCGTACAATTTTGCCCACCGCATGCGTCTCGGTAAAATAGAGCGCATTGCCCAGGCAGCCTGCGATCTCTCCGAGACCCGCGTTCGGTGTGGGCACGGCGTATTCGGCGATAGAGCCGCTCGTCGTAATGCGGCCGATTTTGTTTGCGCCGCGCTCCGTGAACCATATCGCGCCGTCGCAGCCGGTTGCTATACCGAATAATCCGCTATTCGCGGTCGGAACAGGATAATGTTTAACCGTTCCGTCCGTAGAAAGACGCGCGATTTCATTCAAGCCGGAATCGGCAAACCAAATCGCGCCATCCGGTCCGGCGGTGAGATCTGCGACAACCGATCCTTCGCCGAGTGTATATGTGTTGACGACTTGGCCGTTGGACGGATCGAGCCGTAAAATCTGCGACGGTGTGCTGGAGTTGAGGCGCGGGTCGCTCGCGAACCAAATGAAGTTGTCGGCACCAAGCGTGATCTTGTCGATCGCGTCGCCTAAAACCGGTGTCGTGCAGCCCGCTTTCGTCGTAAAGATGTAGCCCAGCAAACCGTTTGACGTCGGACGATCGGCCGTAATCCAGGGCGTTCCATCCGGAGACTGCACGACGTCCTTAAACAAATCGCCGCCCGGGCCGAAGACTTGCGTCCACGTCGCCGTTGAAATCGTGTACGTTGCAAGGAACGGGGTCGCAACGCCGCTGCTTTGGCCGGAAGACGTTTGGCTCCCCAGCGCGCTCACCGTCGAACCTAAGCTCGTTATAGCGCCGGTAGGGCTGCTATTCGGAATCACCGGCCACGTCTGCGGCCGAATCACGCGTGCAGCAGCGGGATGAATGATACCGCTACCCGGCGTGAATATGTCGACGCCGACGGTCGTTGAAACGTAGACGTTGCCGTCCGTCGCGATCGTCAATCCGAAGAGCAGCGTGTCGGTTGTCGGATACTCCGTGATTCGCACCGAATTCTGCGTGCCGCCGCTCCCGGGAGGTGTCGGCGATGGAACCACGGGCGTGGTAGGTGCAACATTGCTGTTATTGCAGCCCGCTGTAAACACCAGCGCGACGGCAAAGCCAAGAGCGAGTCGCTTCATAGCTGGAACCCCGTACCCGTAGGAGCGTAGCACCCGAAGCGCACTATTCACAATGCCGAACAGCCTAGCAAGCGGGCCGAACGGCCCCACCGCCGAAAAATAACCGTCGGATCCGAATCCGTTCGAGCAAAGGGGACAGAGGATTTGAGTTCCTACGCAGTGCTCGCTCAGGATCGCACGAGTGCCCGTCTGCGAGGCGCTCTTTATGCGCTTGTCACTGCGTTGCTCGTTTTCATTTTGGCGGTTTCCGAATGGGATGCGGGTCGCATCCTATCGGCAGCCTCGCGCGCGACAAGCCTCTCCGTTGAAATAGCGATTGCCGTCATCCTCGCGTTCGTTTTCCGCGCCATCGGCGGCCGGCTCGAGAACGCCATCGAAAACGCTTTCAACGCCAGAAGGCATGAAGCGCGCAAAGCGCTGCTCGCGCTAGCTCGTAGCGTTCCGCATATCAAGGACCGCGATGAAGTGCTCAAGCGCATCGTCGAATCGATGGACCGGTACGTCACGGGCAGCGGTTGCGCCGTGTATCTTAAACAGGAGACGTATCACGCCACGGTTTCATCGTTCGCGTTCCCGCCGTCCGATGTTTCTCCCGACGACGCGCTAATCGAAGGCCTGCACGGAGCATCCGGTCCGGTAAATCCACGCACGTTTGCATCGCAGGCGCCCGGCACGATGGCGTGTCCGATGATGGCACGCGGCGAACTGGTCGGTTTTTTAGTCGTTTCGGCGTCCATCGATCAACTTGAAGCGGACGATCGTCAAACGATCATGGCGCTGACCCAGGCAACCGGTCTCGCGCTCGCGGTTCTTAGTCCCGAACTCGTCGAACCGACGGCGCGAACCGCGCTCGAACGGCAAGAGGGAAATTTACCTCACGAATTCGCGTCGCTGATCGGACGCGCTGCCGAACTGGGACAAATCGCGCAGTTGCTCGAGCGGCATCGCATCGTTTGCCTCAAAGGCCCAGGCGGAATCGGAAAATCGCGCCTGGCAATTCGCGCAGCCGCAAATGCACGCAACGCTTATCCGGGCGGCGCATGGTTCATCGATCTCTGTCCGATTTCGGATGAGAATACGTTGCTCGCGTCGATGGCTTCGACGTTCGGAATCACGCAAGCTGCCGGAAAGACCCAGATTCAGAATGTTATCGATTACATCGGCAACCGGAAGATGGTTCTGGTGATCGATAACTGCGAACACGTCATTGCGGCGGCATCGCGGGTCGCGATGGAGATCCTTCACCATTGCCCGTCCGTACGAATTCTTGCAACAAGCCGCGAGCGGCTGGGTTTGCATGGTGAGGCGCTTTACGAAGTTCCGACGCTCACGAAGGCGCAAGCCGAGGATCTCTTCTGCGAGCGAGCTCGCGAAGTAGCCTCGCATGTCGACCTAGAGAAACATTTGCCCAGCGTCGAGCGCATCGTTTCGCGCCTCGACGGCATTCCTTTCGCCATCGAACTGGCGGCCGCGCGTTTACGCGTCTTAACTCCTGAGGATCTTGCGAAGCGAATCGGCAATCTCTTTCAAACGCTGTCCGGCGGATCGCCCACGGCGCTCGCGCATCAGCAAACGCTGCACGCAATGCTCGATTGGAGCTACGCACTCTTATCGGATGGCGAGAAACTGTTGTTCGGACGCCTGGGCGTGTTCGAAACGACGTTCTCGCTGGATGCCGCAGCGAATATCTGCAGCTCCGAGGAGCTCTCCGAAGACGACGTCATCGGCATGCTCGGACATCTCGTCGACAAGTCCCTCGTTCAAGTCGAAGCAGGCCCAAATGGCCAGCGCTTCCGCCTGCTCGAGTCCGGGCGCGCTTACGCTCGTGAGGCGGCGCCCCTCGAAACGCAGCAAGCACTCTGCCGCCGGCACGCGGATTACTTCTTGGGCATGAGCGCGTCGGCGATCGCAAATCCGACGGCAAACTACGATATGGGCTTGGAACAGCTCAAAGTCGATATCGAAAACGTTTATGGCGCCTTCGACTGGCTTAGCGGCCAAAGCGATCTCGATGATGCCGTCAAGCTCGCGGACCACCTGACGCACTACTGGTTCCACTATACGCAACTGCGCACCGGACGGGATCGCCTTGCAAAACTCTTATCGCGCGAAGCCGATATGTCGGCGGCGCAGCGCGCCGGCGTGCATTTCGGATACGCGTGCATGGTTTTGTTCAGCAATCCGGACGTGGCCCTCAAGAGCGCGTCGACTGCCATCGAACTGTCGCGCCGGATCGACGACAAGCGTCTCTTGGCTCAAGCTCTAGCAGCCGCGGGAAACGCGCAGCTTTCTCTGGGCCGGTACGAGGACGCCGAGTCGTCCTATGAAACGAGCGCCGCAATTTACGAGCAGCTCGGGTCGGAGAATGCCGTCCTCATGCGTGTGAACTTGGCAAACCTGCTCATCAACTACCGCGAGCAAGAATTGGATCGCGCGAAAGATCTTTTCGAACAAGCGCTTATCGGCGCGCAGCGTGCGGGCAAGAAAGGTTTGGAAGGAATCATACGCGGCAACATGGCGCAGCTCGCGCATACGCAAGGCCGCACAGAAGATGCGTACGCGCTCAGCCGCCAAAGCGTCGAAATTGCCCGCACGCTCGGCGCACGCCAGCAAGAAGCGGTGTGGCTGTACTGGCTAGGCATCTACGCCACCGACTTGGGCCGGCGGGACGAAGCTGCAAACGTCTTACATCAGGCCGTAACGATCTGTCGCGACATCATCGGCGACGATCCGGAGCATCTCACCGGATGCCTTGAGTCGGTGTTGATGTTCGCGGCCAGCGACGGACGACTGCTCGACGCCGCGCGAATTCACGGATTCATCGAATCGTTCCGCCGCGACCGCGGCTTGCCGCGCCCGCCGGTGCTTCAATCGCGATACGACGACGTGCTCTCCGGAGTACGGTCTGGTCTCGGAGAAGTGGAATTTGAGAGCAGCGCGGCCTCCGGCGCCAAACGCACCGTATTAGAGCTTCTCGATGACGCGGTAACCATAGTCGCACCCGAACCCGCATAGATGGGTACGACTCGTACATGGCACAACGCAAGTGGTCCGCGAAAGTGATGGAGCGCAGCGACGCACTGGACTTGGAGCAGGGCGTTTTCAAAAAGGGCAGCCCCAAAGCCATCGCGCGTTCGCTCAAACGCTCAGCCGAACGCAGCAAGCGCCGTAAAGCCGAACCGTTCCGTTCCGCAATGTCGATGCTGAACTTCTTCATCAACCGCGGCGGCAAGAATCTCTCGCGCAAGCAAAAGGCAACGCTGGAAAAGGCGAAAGACGAGTTGCGTATTGCGTTCGGGCGCGAGCCGAAGGGAACGCGTACTAGCGCGAAACGATCGCCACGAGCGCGATCGCGCAAATCATCGTCGCGGCGAAAAACCACCAGAAAGGCCGCAGTTCGACGCGGGTCCGTGCCGAAAGCGCGGTCTCGATGATCAGGCGTTGCACGCGCCAAAACAGCAACAGCATCACATCGCCGAAACCGGTCATTGCGATGGACGCCCTCGCCGGGAGTCCTTGGCGAATGAAAAGGCTCACGATATAAACAAACAGCGCCGCTACGGCGATTTGCACCACAACGAGCATCCACACCATCACGCGCGGACCGTCGCCGTCAACGGTGCCGTCGAACGCGAAGTGGAGCGGAACGCGGCCCGGTAAGCGAGCGTAGTTGCTCGCCGTATGTACGGCCGTTATCACGATAATTCCAGCGCCGACGGCAGCCAACAACGCGATCAGCATTGGTACACGATCTCTCCATCCGCCCACGTCGAGAGCACCGTACAGTCCGCAAAGCGGGCGCCATCCATCGGATTCCGATCGAGAACCACAAGGTCTGCGGCGTATCCGGGCGCCAGAATGCCGGTGCGATTTTCAACATGCGCCAGTTTTGCGGCGTTGTACGTGTACATCGTAAGCGCTTGCTGCGGCGTTAAGCCCTCGCGCGGCTCGTGATGTTCGACCGCGGCGCTCATGCCTTCGAGCGGAGAGAGATTGCAGACCGGACTGTCGTCGCCACCGCATAAAACCGCGCCCTCGCGTTCGATGCGTCCAAGCGCGTTCATCGATCGCATGCGCGCGCTGCCGAGCCGATCTTCATACATCTGCCCTGCGCCGCCCCAGAGCAAATCGAACTGCGGTTGCATCGAGAGATAGATTCCCATGCGCGCGCACGCCTCGATGTGCTCGGGACGCGCGATTTCGAAGTGCTCGATGAAATGCCGGTTACCACGCGGACTCGGTTTGCCGCCCAGCACTCGTTCCCACGTCGCAATGCACTGCTCGATCGCGCGATCGCCGATGGCATGCACGCCGGCAGAGATTCCGAGCGCTTCGGCAGTAGAGAAATAGACGTAGACTTCGTCGTCGCTATACTTGAGCTGCCCGTACGAACCGTTCGCGAACGGCTCTGTAACTGCGGCGGTGCAGCTGCCGATCGATCCGTCAAGAAAAACGTCACCGCCGATATACGGCAAGCCGAGATCCTGTGCGACGCGCGCATCCGGTTCACAAATTTTGGGATACCACTTGGCGGCTGGAAGATCGCGCAGCGCTGCTACTTCATGCGCGTACTGCTCGCGCGCAAAGCCGACGAGCTGTACGTGCAGATGCAAGTATCCCCGTGACAGGGCAAGGTCTGTTGCGCGGCGCTCCGCCTCGCGTTTCACCGGGAGCGGAATGCTCTCCATGAACTTCGCCTGCGCCTTCCAATTCGCTTCCAAGGACAGCTTGCCCGTCGGCTCGCCCGATGCATCGCGCTCGATGCCGTGCGTAGCCGGTGCGAGATTCAGCCACGCAAACGTCTTTCGATTGACGATGCACGAATGGCCGTCGACGCGCACGAGCATCGCCCGCGCGTCAATGAAATGGCGCTCGAGCGGGCCGCTATCGGCGGTGCGTTCATCGTTCCAGAAACTCTCGTCATATTGCCCCGCGAAAATAAATTCGCCGCGCGGAATGCGTGAAACGGCTGCATCGAACTCGTCGTAGGATCGTACGTTTCCCAAGAACCGCTCTGCTAAGAAGTAGCCCGTATCCGTAACGTGCACGTGACAATCTGCGAAAGCGGGCAGCACCGTTGCACCGTCGAGATCTGCGCTTTCAACGCCGGCGCCCGCCTGCGCCGGGTCCAGCGAGGCGATGCGTGCGCCGTCGAGTATGAGGCCGTTGTGCCGGGAATACGTCCGAGAAGCGGGATCGTAGCAGTAGACGCGAGCGTTCCTGAGAACCTTCATGCGACCGGAGTACCATAACGATGCGCAAGTTTCTTCTTGGAGCCGTCGCCGGATTCGCCGCAGGTTATTGCGCGTATCGCGGTTGGGAAGCGTTGAGCCTTCTTACGGGACGGGTGAAAAAGCATCCGCGCGATGCCGCGTCGTACGGTGCGACCCGCCGTGCTCTTGCGCTCGCGGGCATCGCGCGTTCCATGGCGTCCGCAGCGAGCCTTGCGTACGGACCGCTTGGTAAACGCTTGGAACGCAACGTCGAGCCTTTACCGGTTTGGCTACGTCCAATGGCCTTCGCTGCTGCAGCGACACTGTTCGACGCCGCGGTCGAACTGCCGATCGATTTTGTCGAGGGTTACGGATTAGAACATGGCTATGGTTTGAGCGATCAGCCGGTGCGGTCGTGGCTTTCCGATAAAATGAAACAGGATACGCTGGGCGCAGGCGTCGCGATTGCGCTCGCCGGGATCTTTGCCGCAGCATTACGGCGATGGCCGAATGCGTGGCCGTATGTGGCGGGAGCCGGCGTGTTTCCACTGCTTCTATTGGCGAACATCGTCGTGCCGATCTACGTTATGCCGCTCTTCAACGAGTATCGTCCCATTGAAGGCGCGCTCGAGCGGCGCTTACGCGCACTCGCAGCACGGTACGGAGTTGGAGATGCGGAGATCCTGCGCGTCGACATGAGTAAACAAACGAAAAAAGCAAACGCCTTCGTCATCGGCATCGGCACAACGCACCGTATCGTCGTCGGCGATACGCTCATCGAGCATTTCCCAGAGGAAGAGATTGAATTCGTTGTCGCACACGAACTGGGACATTACGTTTCCAAAGACAGTTGGAGAATGATCGCACTTGCGGAAGCGCTCGCATTCGCCGTGCTGTTGGGAGCGTATTACGCGCTGGGAGAACGCGGCCGCAAAAACTCCGCGCGGACTTCTACGCTTGCGCGCATTCAGTGGTGGACGCTCTTGTTCTCGACCGCGTTTCGGCCTGCAATCAGCGCATACTCGCGTTCGCGAGAATGGGCGGCTGATCGATTTGCTCTGGCGGCAACCAACGCGCCCGCAACAGGTGCCGCAGCATTCATGCGTCTTCGCGATCAGAATTTGTCAGAAGACCAGCAACCCGCGTGGTTTGAATTTCTGTTCTCTACGCATCCCTCCTTAAGAGCTCGTATACAAGCGCTGCAGAAGTCGCAGAAATAAAAGGCTGCGCGCCGCCGGCGATAACCAGCTCTAAAGCAAAACCGGAGACGGCCGCGTGCCCAGCCATGCGGCCAGATCCGTTTTTTGCACGACGTACCGGCCCGTGCGCAGCTCTTCGCGAAACTCGCCGAACGTTCCGCAAGCTTCGGCAAAAGCGTCGTGCTTGTGAATCGACTCGTAGTTGACTTGCGTTGCGGCGATGAACGTGCCGTCGCCGAAATCTGCGTACATATCGAGCGCGCTCGCTAGAATGCCGCGCACGACGTCTTCCACGAACTTCGGATTGTAATGCGCTTTGTTGACGATGAAAAATTCGTCCGGACGTTTGAGCAAATCGTACGTCTCGCTCGACATTGCGCTCTCGACAATTTCAACTAAATCTTCCGCGCGGACGGCGTCTGCGTGTTCCGGCGCGACGCCGATCAGCACGCTGCCTTTCCCCCGCTGATTATGCGTCGCCACGGGAAGCGCATCCAGCGCGCGCCTTGCATCCGCTTCGGTGAACCCCGCCTCCATCAGTTCGTTCATGCTGTGTTCGCGCACCATGAGCTGCGCGCACGGGCATGCCGTCATGCCTTCGGCTTCGACGCCAACGACGCGGCGCGTGCCGTTTTCGTCTGCATGGGCAATGCCGATCAGCGTGTACGTCTCCTCGCCGCGTTTGCCGCTGACGGGCGTCCATCGTTCGAGCCCAAAATCGGCACGTAAACGTACGTCGGCGCGCACGGCGCGCTGAGATTGCACGATCTCGCGAGCGATTGCCTCGACGATGCGTTCGATCGGCGCGGGGCCGCTCTCGCGCGAGAGCACGTCGAGCGCCGCCTCTTCCAAGATCTCGCTGAACCGCGACATGTGCACGCCGGCTTTGTCGGGCGAAAGATCCGCAACCATCGAGAACTCGCCGTTGAACACCCGATCCTTGCCGTCGATCTGCAAATGCACGATGCGCCGCACGCTTGAAACGCCCACGCGCGAGAGCGATAAGCGAACCTCCGGCGCTTCCTCTTGGCGGTTCGCGTTGAAGTGCAGCGAGCGCGCGCGGCGCCGCACGCCGTTAGCTTTACCGGCCGCTGCAATATCGCGCAGCGGTTGATGCGTTGTGGGGTCGCGCAGATCCGGTGCGATTTCGGCAAGCGGCACGAGGTTGTACCGACGCTGCATCAGTCTGGGATGAACGTACGAATCGGTCCAAAGAATGTCGATGTCGATCGGACGCGCGGCCAGTCTGCGAGCATGCCAGCGGCCGATCGCAACCTCGACGTCTTTTGCGAAGCGCTCGAATCCTTGACGATCGAGAGCCGTTTCAAGCTCGGCCGCGACGTTCAAGAACGCAGGACCCTCGGCGCCGTCCGCCGGTTCGCTCTCGTAAAAGCCGGAAACGGCCAGCACCTCGGCGCGCGCTCGCAGGCGTTGCAGCGCAGCGAGCACGTTTGCTTGACGATCGCCCAGATTCGAACCGATTCCTATATATAAGCGCACCGCCGACCCTTCGGCAGCAGACGGAGCCTGTCCTGAGCTGCGGGAATAATGGAGCAGCCGTCACAGGAGAGTGATGTATGCACGATGCGCGTAATGTCGGGCAGGTTGAGCGCTCGGTATCGTTGGCCACGGGCGTTCTGCTGGCTGTACTGGGCGTCCGGCGCCGCGGCATTCTCGGCGCCATCGCGGCAACCGTCGCTGCCGAGTTGCTCTATCGCGGCGCCACCGGTTTTTGTCCGGTTTACGCGGCGCTCGGCATAGACACGTCACCCAAGTCCGGCTCGCGTAATCCAAACGCGAGCGTTCCGTACGGACGGGGCGTTCGCGTCGAGCAGTCGATCGCCGTCGCACGGCCCGCGCAAGAACTTTACGATTACTGGCGCCGCCTTGAAACGCTGCCGCAATTCATGCAGCACATTGAGGAAGTGACGACGTTGACGGATCGCCGTTCGCGCTGGCGCGTGCGCGCGCCGATCGGGAGCCGCATTACGTGGGAGGCGGAAATCATCAACGATGTTCCGGGGCAGCTCATCGGATGGCGTTCGCTGCCGGGTTCGGCAATTCATCATGCCGGGTCCGTGCACTTCGATCAGCGGGACGGCTTAACCGAGGTACGCGTCGTGCTGGAATACGCGCCGCCCGCGCGGTACGTCGGCGCCTCCGTCGCTCGGATTTTGGGCGAAGAGCCGTACAAGCAGATCGAAGAAGATCTGCGCCGCTTCAAGGCGATCGTCGAGCGAGGAGAGCACGCGAGCCTGCAATAACAAAGCGCGCGAATGAACCTGCGCGTAGCGGCGGGCTTCGGCCCGTCGCTCGTTTTTGAGAATCCAAAGCGCACCTGGGCACCGTCGACCGTGCAGGACGCAGTGGCCGCGTTACGCGATGCGCAGCGCGCTCTCGACGACGGCGGATGGATCGCCGGCGCGATTTCGTATGAATTCGGCGCGTTGCTTGCGGGCATCGAGGCCCGCAGCTTTGAGCCGCTGTTCGTGCTCGGCGTATTCGATGAACCGCGCCGCGTTCAAACTCTCACTTCGTCCGGCGAATTCTCCCTCTCGGCGCCGCTTACTCGCGTTGAATACGACGATTATGCAAGGACGATTTCGCATATCTTGGCGCAAATTCGCGACGGCGAAGTCTACCAGGTCAACTACACGATCCCGTTCGATCTCGGCTGTGCCGGCGACCCATCTGCGCTTTTCCAATTCCTGGCGTCGCGCGCGCAGACGTCGTACGGCGCTCTCGTAGAATACGGGGATCGCGCGATCGTCTCGATCTCACCCGAGCTCTTCCTGGAATTTTCGGGCGACCGCGTAAGCACCAAACCGATGAAGGGTACCGCGCCGCTCGGACGCCTGGAAGATCTTGCTAGCGAAAAAAACCGCGCCGAACACGTGATGATCGTCGATCTGCTGCGCAACGATCTCACCCGTGTTTGCGAAGACGTCCGCGTCGAACGTCTGTTTGAAGTGGAGCGCTACCCGACGTTCGCTACGATGACGTCGACTATTTCCGGCAAGCTGCGCGGCAGCGCAACAACCCTGGAGCAAATTCTGCGCGCAGCATTTCCCTGCGGCAGCGTAACGGGCGCCCCGAAGCGTGCCGCGATGCAGCATATCGCACGCGTCGAACGCGATCCGCGCGGCTTCTACACGGGCACTATTGGGTTTCTGTCACCGCAACGGCGCGGATGGTGGAACGTCCCGATTCGCACGCTTCAAATAGATTGCGCGGCCGGGAGCGCCCGCTTTGACGCGGGCGGCGGAATCGTCAGCGACTCGCAAGCCCGCGAAGAGTGGAACGAAATTCTCGTGAAATCCCGTTTTCTCGCGCCGGCTTTGGAAGAGTTCGCGTTGCTGGAGACGTTTCGCGGCGGTCCGGAGGGAAGCGACATAACGGCGCATTTGCGCCGCCTCGAACGTAGCGCCAAAGCGTTTAACGTGCCTGTCGACATTGATTCGATAGCACAACGCCTGAATACGGCAAATAGCAAAACAGCTCGGCCGTTCGTGCGCGTCCGCGCACGTGCAGATCGCGTCGAAGTCTTTTCCGAGCCGCTTACGGAAACGCGAACCCCGGTCGAATTGTGTCTCTCGAGCGAACGCGTGCGTTCGAACGATCCGCTGCTGCGGCACAAAACGTCGTGGCGCCCCATTCATGACAAGGCCGCCCGCGAAGCGCGCGAGAGGGACTGTTTCGATGCCGTCTTGCTGAACGAACGAGGCGAAGTGACCGAAGGCGCGCGCACGAATATCTTTATAAAGAAGGGGAATACCCTGTACACCCCGCCGCTGGAATGCGGCGTGCTGCCGGGAATCCTGCGTTCGCGCTTGGTTGCCGAAGGACGAGCCGTCGAGCGCGTTCTGACGCAAGCCGATTTGGCTTCGGCGGACGCCATTTTCGCAGGAAACTCGGCTCGTGGTTTGCTGCCCGCGAGGATTCGATGAACGGAAACCGGCTTTATCCCTACGTGCTGCAGCCCAAGCTCACCGAAGCGATTTGGGGCGGCAGCGCATTGGTTACGCGCTTCGACAAGAGCGGAGATGCTGCAAAGAAATATGGCGAATCGTGGGAATGTTGGGACACCAATCCAGTCCTGAACGGACCGCTTGCAAACCAAACCATCGCGCAGCTGCGCCAAGAGTTAGGCGCCGATCTGCTCGGGCCCGGGATCGATCCGGCGCAAATATTTCCGGTACTCACCAAGATCATCACGGCGCAAGATTCGCTTTCCGTGCAGGTTCATCCCGACGATGCGTACGCAGAGCGCGTGGAGCATCAGCACAACGGCAAGACCGAGTGCTGGTACATTTTGGACGCAGATCCGGGCGCCGAACTGGTGATGGGCTGGTCCCACGATACCGGCCGCCGCGAATACGAACGCCGCGTGGCAGACGGCACTCTGGGCGAGATTTTGCAGCGTGTCAAAGTGAAAGCGGGCGACGCGTTTTACATTCCTGCCGGACGCGTGCACGCAATCGGCGCGGGCATCGTGCTTTACGAAACGCAGCAAGCCAGCGATTTAACCTATCGGATGTTCGACTGGAACCGCGTCGGCGCCGACGGCAAACCGCGCGAGCTGCATATTCAAAAAGCGGCCGACGTCCTGAATTATCAAAAATTGCCCTCGGACGGCTCGCTCGAAGAATTGACCTATGCGTACGAGGGATTTCAGCGCACCGCACTTATCGCCGAGTCGCATTTTCTGGTCGAGCGAGTCACCGCGACGGAAACGGCCGCCGACATGAGCACGCATACTCGGCCGCTTATCATCACCGCACTGAACGAAGGGATCGAACTGAGCTGCACGGGCGGTGCGGCTACGCTATGGCCGTATCAAACGGCGCTGGTTCCGGCCGCGGCGAAGAGCGTGTCGATTCAAAGCCGCGGGGGACCTGCGCCGTTCATGTGCGTGATGCCGTCGCCGCCTCCGGAGAGTTTACAGAAACGGTTTGCCGTTGCCGGCGTAGCTCAGCCGATCATCGGGCGCTTTCTCGCGCAATTCCGCCCACTCTTTCTATCATCATGAGCACGCACGATATACACTCTGGGCATAAAGCGCTTTTTCAATCTCGACACGCGCGCATACGACGACGGCCGCGCTCGGAATCAGCAATGCGGAACTGCAGGATGCTTTGAACGTTGGCCTGGTCGTCGGCGGCTCGATCGTCATCCCGCATTTGCGTCGCGCTTTTGCACGGATCGAAGAACTGCGCGGCTTGTCACAGTGACAATATAAGGTCCGCCGCGGTATAACCGCTCGCGAGTGCGCCGGCCACCGTTCCGGCCTCGCCGGCGCTCGCCGTCGCTTCTCCGGCAAAATACAAGGCTCGCTCCAATGGCTGCGCGAGCGTTTCGCGCGCACCTGCTCCATTCACCCTCACGTAACTGTACGCACCGAATGCGAACGGATCGCGCTGCCAATCGTGTGCATAGGCGGCTTCGAGCCGCTGTTCTATCTCGCCGTACGCAACGCCGAAGATATATGCAATGTCCGTTATTGCGCGCTTTACGATCTCATCGTGGCTCGAACTGCGAAAGTTGGTAGAGCGAGGTCCGCCGGCCCACGCGATCAGTAGCGACGACACAATTGGGTAGGTCGTCCAGAACGTCGGAAAGACCGTTTTTTCTCCAAAGAAGAATCCGGCGTCAGCGAACCGGCCATTTTCCATTTCCGTCCAAAATGCCTGACTGAAACGCATTGCAACCTTCACGACCGGCCCCATGGCCATCGCATCGATTGCGCGGCGTTTCTCCTCCGGCAGAGCCGGAGAAAACGTAAGCGAGCCGCGCTGAAGCACGCCGATGGGAACGGTTACGATCGTGCGTTTTGCTTCATATTCAACGGTTTCACCAAAGCGCCGCGCACGAACGGCGACCGATGCGCGGTTCCAGCGAATTTCTTCAACAACACACTGAAGCGCGATGGGCACGCTGCGGCTCGCCAGCTGCGCCGCAATAACGTCGAGCAAATGCGCGTAGCCGCACGCCGGACGGAACTGCGCATGTTGCAGACTCGCGCCGCCGCTCCACTCGTCCGCAATAGCTTGAATGCTTGCATCGGCCGGATCGGCCGCGTCGAAGCCCTCGACCAGCATGCGCGTCCACTGTGCCGCATCTTCGAAGCGTTCGTCGTTTTCGAAGGTCCGCAAAAAATCTTCGACGCTTCGGTCGGGACCGTCGCGCGGGACTTTGTCGATAATAGTTTTTACCGAATCAAACCGCTCGTCGGATCGCTCAAGCCCGCGTTCACCGCGTTCCCACGACGAACCGCTCTCACCGATCGCCGCGCTGCGCGCCTCCCCGAGGAGCGCGAACGTCTCGCGGGGCGAACCATGAATGAATTCCGCACCCAGCTCGATTGGCGCCGTGCATTGGGCATCGAATTGCGTGTGGATTCGCCCACCGAGTCGATCGCGCGCGTCCAGCACGACCACGGAGTGTCCGCCTTCGGCAAGACGGCGGGCTGCAGCCAGGCCCGCCGCACCTGCGCCGATGACGATGGCGTCGAGCACGACTACGGTCTCGCGAAAAATCTGCGCATGCGCGCGCGCAGCTCCTCACCGGTGTCGACCGCATCCTGCGCAAGGAGCGGACGGGTTTCCGGAAGCAAACGCGCGATATCCCAGCGCTGTTCCGGCTCGGTTCCGAAGTATCCGTCATGAAGCGCTGCTTCCGCATGCGACATAATATGATCCGCATCGATTGGCACGCCATAATACTTGGCGAGCTTCGCGCCGACCAGACACAACCCGTCGATGAGCGGCTCGGTCAGCGGATAGGCTCCGAAATCGTCCGGCTTCGATCCTTCCATCGCCATGATTGAAATACCGAGCGCAAAGGAGTTGCGTTTGCGAGTGTGCGCGGCATACGGTTCGTCCGGCGCATCGTACACGTTGCGCATGTTTTCGCGAACGTCGTGGGTGTTGACCACGACGATATCGCCTGCATCGTTTGTCGCAACGCAGAAGTGATACGCCGGAAAGACGGAGCGGTAATCGTGCGCGGACCAATGCGTATAGATGCGCTCGATCCGGCCTTTCGGCAGATCGGGCGTCCACTCGGAAAGTTTCCAATGAGGATAGGATTCGATGCGGTTTTCGGCGGCATGTTCGATCATGGTGGTGCGAGAAGTTCCCGCCGGATGATGCTTCTTCCCGGCCACCGGCGCAGCGACGGCGAGCTCGTTATCGGCGGCGTGCGCGCCCGCGAGCTGGCCGCTGCTTACGGCACGCCGCTGCTCGCACTCGATTACGACGTTCTCGATGCCGCAATCGCGGCATTCGTGAGCGCGTGCGCTCCGCACGGTATCGACATTGCATACGCCGGTAAAGCGCTGTTGCTGGTCGCACTCGCGCGGCACCTCAAGCACACCCCGCTGCAGCTCGATGTTTGTTCTCTGGGGGAACTTGCCGCTGCCGAGCGCGCCGCATTTCCACCGGAGCGCATCAACTTCCACGGCTGCGGGAAGACCGATGAAGAACTCGACGCGGCTGCCGGCCGGCGCGTGGGACGGATTATCGTCGATAATCTGGACGAACTGGAGCGGTTGGCCTCGCGCGCAAAGGGCGGTGCGCCCATCCCGCTTCTCCTTCGAATCAACACCGGGATCGAAGCGCACACGCATCAGTTCATTCGCACGAGCGGCGAGAAATCGAAATTCGGCTTCGACGCCGATGCGGTTCCCGCGGCCATTACGCTGCTGCGCGATGTTCCGAAATTACAATTTCTAGGATTGCATTCGCACATCGGTTCGCAAATCTACGAGCAGGATGCGTTCTCAGCGAATACACAGGCTCTCCTGGAACGGGCTGCATACTGCGCGGAAGCGGGCCTGCAGACGCGCCAGCTCATCGTCGGGGGTGGATTCGGCGTACAAATGTATCCGGACCGCGCGGAACCGCTCGACCTTGCTGCGACGATGAGCGCCATCGCACAGACGGTCCGCAAAGAAGCCGAACGCTGGCGGCTGCCGGTGCCGCAGATCGGCATCGAGCCCGGACGCGCGATCGTCGCCCATGCCGGAACGTCGCTTTACACCGTTATGGCTGCCAAACGCGAATTCGGACGCCCGTATGCGATTGTCGACGGCGGTGTTTACGAAAATCCGCGTCCCGCGCTCTACGATGCGTATCACCATGTGGTGTTTGCGGGAAACGAGGAATCCGAAACGGTCGAAACGGCCGTCTGCGGACGCACGTGCGAAAACGATCGTTTGGGCACCGGAATGCTGCCCGCCAATCTTCGCGCGGGAGATCTCATTGCAATGTGTACTACGGGAGCATACACCTACAGCATGGCAAGTAACTACAACCGTTTCACGCGGCCGGCCGTCGTTGCCGTACGGCAGGGCACTCATAGCCTGATCGCACGCCGCGAAAGTATCGAGGACATACTTCGGAGCGATTGCGATGCATAGCGTACTTGCGTTTTTGCTTGCAACGGTAATTTTCGGATCGCCGTCCCCCTCGCCCGCGCCTTCCGCTACGCCGGCTCCGCCGCGTTCGCCCGCGCCCGGCGGCGCACCGTGGACCGCGCGTCAAATCGCCCGGCTGCGTTCTTCGATCGACGCTCTGCTGCGCGCGCCGACGCTGCGCGGCGCACAAATCGGCTTCATTGCAACCGATACGGTTCGCGGAACGGTCGTGTTTTCGAAAAACGCCGACCAAGATTTCATGCCGGCGTCGAACTTCAAGTTGCTTGTCGGATCCGCAGCACTGCAAAGACTGGGAACGAATTTTGCGTACGTTACGCAGGTCGGCGCAGATACGCCGGTCAACGGCGGCGTCATTCGCGGCAACGTGTATCTGCACGGCGGGGGCGACGCGTTGCTGACGGCAAACGATCTCGACGCGGCGGCCGCGTCGCTTGCTTCACAAGGCGTTCGGCGCATCGAAGGCGACATCGTGACGGACGCGTCGCACTTCGATTCGCAGCGCTACGGATACGGCTGGTCTTGGGACGATCTTCCGTATTACTATGCGCCGGTCATAACCGCGCTCGAACTCGAGGATGGAACGGTGCATATGACGTTTGCGCCGGGTCCGGCAGCCGGCTCGCCCGCGATTTTGCGCGTGTGGCCGCAATCGAGCTCGTACACAATCGACGATCAGCTGGTCACGGGACCGGACGCTTCGAAAGACACTTCGGACTTCGCGCGCGTCTGGAATCAACCTGATGAGATTCAAGTAACGGGCAACTATCCGGTCACTGCGAAAGAATCGGGCGAAGTCTCGCCCAGCGTACCCGATCCCGAGAGTTATGCCGGCGACGTGCTCGAGCGCGCTTTGAGCGCGCGCGGCATAACGATTGCGGGCAAATTGCGCTCGGGCAAAATGCCGGCAGCGGCGACGATACTCTGGTCGCACGACTCCGAAAAAATGCCGCAACTCCTGGCCGACTTTTGGTATCCCAGCGATAACTTAATGGGCGAGTTGTTTCTCAAAGAACTCGGCGTTGCACAAGCCGGCGAGCCCGGGACGGACGATCACGGTGCGGCGCTGGAAAAAACGTTCTTGCGCAGCATCGGCGTGGATCCCGCAACGGTAACGATCGGCGACGGCTCGGGCCTCTCGCAATACGATCGGATCACGCCGCGCGATTTGCTAAAGATTTTGCAAGCCGATTGGAACGGCCCGAACCGCCAAGTCGTTCTCAATGCATTGCCCGTCTCGGGTGTGCGCGGCACCCTCAGCAAGTCGTACGTCGGTACGCCCGCGGAGCGAGTGGTCTTCGCAAAAACCGGCAGCATCAGCCACGTGCGCACGATTTCCGGGTTCGTGCAAACACGGACGCACGGGCCCGTAACGTTCTCGCTGCTCATCAATCAGTGGATGGGGGAAGATCAGCCGAGCGGGTCCGCCGATCTCGCAAAGGTCCGCGCCGCCATTTTCTCGCAGATAGCTATTCAATAATGCTCGGTGCTCACTTCGAGCGGGAGATCCGCGAACAACCCGACGTCTGGCGCAGAATTGCCGAATCGAACAAAGCGGAAACGCTTGCGCGCGCGATTCGCGAACGCGACGTCGTTTTGCTTGGAAGCGGAAGTTCGCTGTTCATGGCGCAGCTCGGCGCACTCGCACTGCGCAGGCGCGGAATTCGCGCTCATGCACTCGCGGCAACCGAAGCTCCGCTCGATAACGTCGCGTATCGAAACGCAGCCGTCATCGCGTGTTCGCAAAGCGGCCGCTCCACCGATCTGCTCAACGCGCTCGACGTTCTGCAGCCCTCGCAGCTCATCGCGCTAACCAATACAGCCGAATCTCCGCTCGGCGATCGAGCGCACATCACCATCGATTTGGGAGCTGGGCCCGAGATCGCCGTGCCCGCGAGCAAAAGCGTAACCGCTACTGCAGCGATTCTGCTGTGGGCTGCGGGGCTCATGTCCGGCACGCACGCGCGCAACGCGCACACGCTCATCGAGACCGCGGAAGACGTGCGCAGCTGGCTCGACGGACGCGACGTGGCCGACGTGCAGGAAGCCGCGCAGCGCATCGGCAGACGCCGCAGCGTCGTGATCGTCGCGGCCGGCTACGGGGTGCCGATTGCCAACGAATTTGCGCTGAAGTTAAAGGAAGCCAGTTACATCCACGCCGAGGGGTTCTCGGCCGGAGAATTCCGCCACGGCAGCGCGGCGATGCTCGACGCATCCTGCGCCCTTATCGGTATAGTGGACGAGGTCTCGCGCAACATCATTAACCGGCCCATGGTCGAAGCGGTTCAAGCCGAAAGTTTGCGCTACGTTATCGGCGGCCACATCGGTGACATACCGCTGCTCGGTCCGGTCGTCGGCGAGGCGTTCAACACGCTGGCATGGCTGGTTTCTGCCCAAACGATTGCGCTGAATGTCGGAAGGGCGCGGTATGTAGAGAGCGACGCGCCCCGCGGCCTGACGAAAACAATGGTGTAAAAGGGCCAATCCGTCCGCAGGATTCCTCAACCTTAAGACGACATTAATCGCACAAGCGAACGCGCGTGGGCCCACGCCGCTCGCTTTTTATTTGCCAAAAGGGTTGCGGGCGGCGGGATGCAGTGGAGCAACGTCGCGCGACGCCCTTCTAACGGAGCAATATGCAAAAACAACTACATCGCATATGGCGATTCACCGCCATGGCGCTGGTGACTGCGTTTGTGCTTGGCGTAACGCTGCCGCAAGCGGCGCTCGCGGGCACGACCGGTACCATCAACGGCGTGGTGCGCGACCAACAGTCGGGCGCGCCGATCGCAAACGCCAAAGTGACGGCGTCTTCGGCGAGCCAAACCGAATCTACGACAACGAACTCCTCCGGCTTCTATTCGCTTCAAGCGTTGACGCCGGACACGTACACGGTGTCCTTTCAGGCGGAGGGATACAACGCGGCGAGTGAGCCGGGCGTAACCGTCCAACAGGATTTGGTGAGCAAAATCGACTTCAGGATGGAGAAAGAAATTAAAACCATCGCAAAAGTCACGTCGCGCTCGGCAGGAAACCTCGTCCGGCCGTACACCGGCACGGACGTCTACAATGTGAGCGGCAACCAGCTCAAAGCCGCTACGGGCGGCGACGGTTTGCATCACACCGTTTACGAATATCTCGATACCGTTCCGGGCGTAACGCCGATTGGCGGCGGCTATCCGGCTGAGCCGTCGATTCGCGGCGGCTATGACGTCGACAACGGTTACGAGCTCGACGGCATTCCGATCACCGAACGCATGACCGGATTTTTCACGACGAACCTTACCGATCTCGGCATCGGAAACGTTGAAGTGTATACCGGCGGCCTGAGCGCGCAGAACGCGGGCAATGGCCTGGGCGTCATCAACTCCGTGATGAAGACCGGTACATATCCTGGTTTCGGAACGGCGAGCTTCGGTATAACCAGTCCCGACTTCAATCACTACGCGCGCTTTGAATTTGGAAGCGCGACCCCGGATCACCGCTTCTCTTATTACCTTGGGTACGACGTCGCCAACTCGCAAAATGACTTTAACAACGGCAACGTCGCCTTTTCGCTTCCCCAGGTTGGCATCAGTTCGAGCAATCCGGGCTACATCGAGACCCGCGATTTTGTAGCGAACCTCCATTTTCGGCCTAGCACGCGCGACGACATCCAATTCCTCTATCAAAACAGTCTATTCAATGGAGGAATAAACTACGCGCTGTACTCCGGAACCGGCACCGCGCCGCTCCTCGAACTGGCGCCGTGCAAAGGCGTTCAGCCGAGCGGCTCGACGGCATCCGGAGGTTACGGAGGCACGTCACCGACGGGACAATTCTGCCCGGACGGTCTGTACTTCGCTCCGTTGCAAAATGGAGCGGGGAACTTTATCGGACACTACTCCGGCATCGGCAAGATCCAGTGGAATCACATCCTCAACTCGCATTCCAGCTTTGCGCTGCGTCTTGCAGAGAACTTCAATCAGTACATCTTCGATCAAAGACTTACCGATCCGAATCTGGCCTCTTTGGGTCATCCGTACGGTGATACCGGCTGCCCGGCTTATCCCTACGCGCCGGGATCGCCGCTGGTAGAAGACGGCTCCGGAAGCGAATGTACGATGGATCTCGGCGACTACTACCAGAACCGCTACGGCAACGACTACTACGGTCAACTCGACTACACCAATACTCCCAACGAAAATCTAACGATTAAAGCGGGTATTGGCCAAGAATACGACAACATGAAACGCGACGTTCGCTATTTGAACTTGTTCAATGCGACCGCGACTTCGTCGTATCTCGCGGCTCTTTCCGATGTTCCGATGCACGTGCCGTACGTGTACGTGGACACTTCGATCAATGCCGGCCGGTTCACATTCGAACCCGGTCTGCGGTACTCGCGCGCTTCGTATGCGATTCCAGCGGAGCCGCAACTCACGTCGAACGTGCAGCCGAACGGCACACCGGCGGGGACGGTCTCAACCGGCTTTTTGGCGCCGTCGTTCCTCGGCACGTATCGCGTGAACCCGAACAACGTCATCCGCTACTCGTACTCCACGACCGGACAGTTCATCGGCACCGAGTTCGTGTACCGCTATGGCTCCAGGACATACAATCCGCTCGCGATTCCGGTGGACAGCAGCGGTAATCCCTCGGGTGCACCGTCGACGAGCTACAAACCCCAGGTGAACACGAGCTTCGATCTGCAGTGGGAGCATCAATTCGATGCGAACACCTCATTGAAAATCGGGCCGTATTACCGCTTTTCGAATAACTACCTGGCAATCTTTTCGCCGCTTATCAGCCCTCCGGGCGCGCCGCCAAAATATGGTCCCGATCAAGTGACAAACGGTCTCAAAATCCGCTCGTTCGGTGTCGAAGCGGGACTTTCGCATGAAGACCGGCGTCCGACCGGCGCGTCGTTTTGGTTGAGCGCGTCACTAAATAACTACTGGACGCAAGTTTCCGATTACGGGCAAGTTGCGTTTGTGAATTATCCGATCGACGATTACTTCGTCAAACAAGGCATGATGGTTCGCAGCGCTTACGTGCCGCCGTTTGCAGCAACGCTGACGGCAGACTTGCACACCGGCGGATTTCACTTCATTCCGGATGCATACTACACGTTTGGTAATTTCTATCGGTTGGGCGCGTGCTCGCCGGGCGGAACGCCGAACCAGTATACGCAACCGGCCGGCTGCGACAGCACGCCGGTTCCTGAAATGCTTCCGCAGTTGCAAGGCATGGCCTACTGGAACCTCAACCTAACGCTCGCGAAGGACTTCGGCAACAAGTTCACCGCCGGCGTTCGCGTGCTAAATGCGACCGACAACGAATCAGGCTGGGCCAGCGGCACGACGCCGTGCTGGAACGGACAAGATTCGAATTTGCCGACCGGCCAAGGTTCCGGATGCGCTCCATTCTCGGGGCCAACATCTGGTACTGTAGCCCCGGTTGGCTACATCTACCAAAAACTCACTCAAACACCGCGCGCGTACGAGTTCTTCGTCAACGTGAAGATGTAACTCGACAGCGAAGGCAAGAAGGGCGGTGCTTGCGGGCACCGCCCTTCTTTTTTTCGCCCGCTTGCTTCTGCGCGCTACGATTCTTGCCGGCAGGATATTCTTTACATCTTCGACATTTATTGCAGAGCGAACGTGCGCGGGACCGCGTCGGTCGCTTTTCTTTTGTCCGGGGGCGTCCACGACGGGATGCATCTGGGGCAACGGAGTGCGGCGCCCTCCATTTTGGAGTGAGCTCATGAACAACCAACTACGCCACGGGCGATTGGTCGTCGCAGCGCTTGCCGTGCTTTTCGCTTTGACCGTTTTTGCAGCGCCGCAATTTGCAGCTGCGGGCACGACCGGTAACATTACGGGCGTCGTAAAAGACGCATCCGGCAAGCCGGTCGCCGACGTAAGCGTTACGGCCGCTGCCGCGTCGCAGACACTGTCGGCGACAACGGATGCGCACGGCTATTACTCGCTGGTGAATCTGATCCCGGACACCTATACGGTGTCGTTTCAAAAGAGCGGATATCAAGCAACGTCCATTCCGGGCGTTACCGTGCTTCAAGATCAAACCGCTACTGTGAACGAGACCATGCAGACGACGCTTAAGACGATTGCATCGGTCCGGGCTAGCGGAAGCTCGAATCTGGTAAAACCGGAGCAAGGGAGTGACGTCTATACGATTAGCGGCGCCCAGTTAAGCGCTGCAACAAATCCTGTCGGATCGCTTGAAACGATTTATCAATGGTTGGCCGTTACGCCGGGCGTAACGGCCAACGGTTTTCCGGCGCAGCCGCGCGTGCGCGGCGGTCAAGTCACCGATCTCGGATACGAGTTCGAAGGCATTCCGATTCAAGACCGCATCGTCGGATTTTTCACGACGAATCTTTCCAATACCGGACTGAGCAACGTTGAGATTTACACAGGGGGACTGAGCGGCGCCGGAGCGATCAACGGA
>Ga0070739_10001407_pt1 | contig 36530 bp, 26 predicted proteins | sample Coa_R1_7_FD_66445 | JGI IMG/M metagenome (GOLD analysis project Ga0070739, IMG submission 66445) | Surface soil microbial communities from Centralia Pennsylvania, which are recovering from an underground coalmine fire - Coalmine... | ecosystem: Environmental > Terrestrial > Soil > Unclassified ...
CCAGGGGCGCGTCGTGTACAGCGGCGACGTCGCCCATCTCGACCGCGATCGCGTTGCCCAGGAGCTCGGCATCGGCCGCCTCCTCCGGCGTGGCGGGGCGGCGGCACACCCACACGCTGGCAACGGAGACCGCACATGACGACGCTGCAGCCCACCGTCGTGCCCCAGGAGTTCGACCTCCAGCTCCCCTCGGGACGCGTCCACGCCGAGCGCTTCGGGCCCGAGGACGCGCCGCTCGCCATCTGCATCCCGGGGCTGAGCGCGAACCTCAAGAGCTTCGACTTCCTCGGCGAGCGGCTCGCCTGCGACGCGCTCCAGGTGGTCGCCATCGACCTGCGCGGTCGCGGACGCAGCGAGGTGACCCCGCCCGGCACCTACGGCTGGATCAACCACGCGCGCGACGTCCTCGCCGTCGCCGATGCGCTGGGAGCGAAGCGGTTCTCCCTGATCGGGCAGTCGATGGGCGGCGCCGTGGCCATGACCGCGGCGTGGCTCGACGCGTCGCGCATCGAGCGCATCGCCCTGCTCGACATCGCCGGGCGTCCCGACGAGTCCGTGCTCGGTCCCATCGGTGCGGCGGTGGCGCGGCTCGGCGCCGTGTACCCCTCGGTCGAGGGCTACGTCGCCCTGGTCCGGCAGATCGGCACCATCGAGCCCTGGAGCGACTACTGGCAGCGCTACTTCGAGTACGAGCTGCAGCCGGCCGAGGGCGGCGTGGCCTCGCTGACCGACCGCGGCGCGGTGCTGGAGGACGGCGCCTTCGGGGCGGGGACGTACGCGTTCGGCGACAGCGCCGGCGTCTACGCGCTCTGGAAGGCCCTGACCATGCCGGTGCTGCTGCTCCGCGCCTCACGGGAGCTGCTGCCCGGACTGGGCCACATCGTGCCGGAGCCGGAGCGCGTCCGCTTCCTGCGCGAGGTGCCCACCGCGCGCAGCGTCGAGGTCGACGCCAACCACTACGGCATCAACACCCACGAGGACTCGGCGCGCCACATCGCGGAGTTCCTGGGAGTGCGCGCCCGGTGACCATGATGGACGTGCAGCTGACCAGCCGGCTGCTGCTCGCCCACGCCGACCGGCATCACCGCGACGTCGAGATCGTCAGCCGCTTCGCCGGCGGCCAGGTGCGGCGCACCACCTACGCTGAGTTCGCGTCGCGCACGCGGCGGCTGATGAACGCGCTGGACTCGCTGGGGATCGAGGCCGGTGCGCGCGTCGCCACCCTGGCCTGGAACCACCATCGCCACCTGGAGTGCTACTTCGGCATCCCCGGCACGGGGCGGATGATCCACACGCTCAACCTGCGCCTCAGCCCTGCGGAGCTGGCCTACATCATCGACGACGCCAACGATCGCGTCATCCTCGTCGACCCCGATCTGCTGCCGCTGCTGGAGCAGGTCGACGCGCTGGGCGGGTTGGGTGGCGTGTCGCACGTCATCGTGCTCTCCGACACCGTGCCCGCCAGCTCGCTGCGCGACGTGGTCGCCTACGAGTCGCTGCTCGCGGCGCAGCCCGACACCTACGACGAGCCGGAGATCGACGAACGCACGCCGCTCGGCATCTGCTACACGTCGGGGACGACGGGGCGGCCCAAGGGCGTCGTGTACACGCATCGCTCGGTGGTCCTGCACACCATGGCGGTGAGCTCGGCCGCCGGCGTCGGCATCGGTCCCTCCGACTGCGTGCTGCCCGTGGTGCCGATGTTCCACGCCATGGCCTGGGGAATGCCGCACGCCGCCGTGGCGGTGGGCGCCAAGCTCGTCTTCAGCGCGGGGCCGCTGGAGGCCGGCCCGCTCGTCGACCTGCTCGTCGACGAGGAGGTGACCATCAGCGGCGGCGTGCCCACGGTGTGGATCGCCGCTGCCGACGAGCTCGCGGCGCGCGGCGTGCGCCTGCCCGCGATGCGCCATCTCGTCTGCGGCGGGTCGCAACCACCGCGACCCCTCATCGAGCGCTTCCTCCGCGAGTTCGGCCTGCCCGTCATCCAGGCGTGGGGGATGACCGAGACCTCGCCGCTGGCCAGCATGGCCTGGCCGCACCACGCGCTGCGCAACCTGCCCGACGACGAGGTGACCACGCGTGCGCGCTGCCAGGCAGGACTGCCCATCCCCGGCGTCGACCTCTCCATCCGCGACGCCGAGGGGAAGGAGGTGCCCCCCGACGGCGAGACGATGGGCGACCTCTGGGTGCGCGGCCCGTGGGTGGCGGAGTCGTACTGGAAGGGCGCCGGCGCGGAGTGCTTCCAGGACGGCTGGTTCCGCACCGGCGACGTCGCCGTCGCCTCGCCCGACGGCTACTTCGTCATCGCCGACCGCAGCAAGGACCTCATCAAGTCCGGCGGGGAGTGGATCTCCTCGGTCGACATGGAGGGCGACATCATGGCCATGCCCGACGTCGTCGAGGCGGCGGTTGTGGCCATCCCCGACTCGAAGTGGCAGGAGCGCCCGCTGGCCGTGGTGGTGCCGCGATCCGGCGCGACGGTGACCCTGGACGGCGTCCGCGCGCATCTCGAGTCGCGCGGCTGGGCGCGCTGGCAGCTTCCCGACCGCGTGGAGGTCGTCGAGGAGGTGCCGCGCACCAGCGTCGGCAAGTTCGACAAGAAGGCGGTGCGGGCCAGGTACGCCTCCGCCGCGGTCCCCGCGGGCGGAGGCGACTGACCCTCGCACCGGTCGCTCGGCATCCCGGGGAAGCCCTTGCGCCCACACGGCGCAGCCGCTCGTCCGCCCGCTTGCGGTGCCAAAGGCGTCCCGCTAAGCTTTCTACCCTGCAGCCTTGGGGGTGGGGACTGTCCGTCGTGCTATCAAAAGGCTCAATAGCCACGATAGCAGCGAATCGCCAAGATTGCTCCGTTCGGCCAATTTGCTTGCATCGGGGACGACGGTGCGTTAGTGTCCGGGAAGTCCGTAAGGTGCTGGGAGGACGGACTCGATGGCGGCCCTTTGTGCGCTCAAGGTCATCGTGGCGCGCAACCGGTCCAGAGACGACCAGGAAGGGAAGGATGAGATGCGCGGGCGAATCGTTTGTGCGACCGCGACCGCAGTACTGCTCGCTCCGCTGGTTCCGGTGACCGGACAGGCGGCGCGTGGCGGCATGACGATCCTCGCGATCGTCCCAGCAGCCGATTACTCCAGCAGCCACACCGTCTACGTGGCCGGCGAGCGATCTCAGTGTTCCAGCGGATGTACCGAACTTTGGCGTAGTCGGGATGGCGGCGGCACGTGGACCAGAGCGAATGCGACCGGCTGGCAACCGGGCCCGCTACTCGCAGTGGAGGTCGGCGGCCACCCCGAGCTGGTGTCTGCGGTGACGGGTGGGTATGGGGTGAGCGTCGACGGCGGTGAGAGCTTCCAACGTCACGCCGCGCCGGGATCTCCTACCGTGTCTCTCGGACACGGCGGCAATGCCGACGTGTTGATGACGGGTTCCGACGGGTCAACCGACTACGTGCTCGGGTTGCCCGCAGGCACGCTGCGGCAGGTCGTCGGGGATCCCGCTCTTGAGCAACTTCAGATCGAGCCGACGCCCGCGTATGGCAGCGGTGCGCAGAGCGCTCCGGCCGCCATGGGATGGGGCGTCGACCCGCAGACCAAGTCGGCGCACCTCGACTGGTGCGACGCCTCCTTCGTGTGTAGGGCGAAGTCATCGATCGATTCGGGGGGACAGCTGGTCTTCTCGCCGAACTTCCTCAGCGACCACGCTGTCTTCCTGCTGACCCCTAAGGGGCTGCTCCGCTCGGCTGATGGCGGAACCACCTTCGCTCCGACCACGGTGATGCTGCCTCAAGCTGACACCCTGATCACAACCGTTACGAGCCTGGTCCCCACCCCTGACTTCGACGGCGCCGCTCGACGCGGCGCGCTGTTCGCCGCGGTGGTCAGCGCGAGCAAATCGAACACCGGCACCCTGAGCGGTGGGGTGTTTCGAAGCGCCGACGGTGGGGCGACGTGGCAGTTCCTTAGCGACTCCGCCGTGCTGGCCTCTGGTGTGTCAGCGCTGGCGCTCGCTCCGGACGGTCGTCTCTTCGCCGGAACGATCACCATGCAAGGGTCGTCGGGAGGTGTCTACTGCTCCCAAGATGGTGGTGCGACCTGGGGGGGTACATGTTCGCCCTATGGGTCGATCCGTAGCCCGCACTCGACTCCGACCGGACCGGTGACGGCGGCCGGAGTGCATGCGCCGGCAAGCTCGGGTTCCGCAGTGGCGGCTGGGCCGACGGCGTTCGCGTCGGCAGTCAACGAGCAACCACTTGTCACTACGCAAAGCCCGTTCGTCAGATCGCCTTCACCGATCGGTCGAGTCACCCTTGCCGTCGCGGCGCTGATGGGTGTTCTTTGTGCCCTGATCATGGTCTTGCGACTGCGTGCGTCGATGAGGAGGAGGTGATGCCGCGATTCCTGAGTTGACAGGTAACGGTGCATATCAGATTGCCGGAAGGAAATGAGATGATCAGTCTTCGTAAGCGTGTTACGGTCGGGATGGTGACGATGGTCGTCGGCGCGGTCAGCTCGCTTGCGGGTCACGCAGGCAGTGCAGCCGCGAGCTCCGTTGTCCAGTGTGTGTCGCCGGTGGAGGCGTGGAGCTTTGGGCCGGCCTTGGACCTGTCATCCGGGAGTGGCAGTTGGACCCTGACCACCACTGATCGCGTCTGCGTAGGCCTTGATGTGACAAATACGATTGTGCCCACTGAGAGCGGACCCACCAGCACGAGCCAATCCGGCGGGTACACCGGGATTGGCGCTTCTTGTCTGCTCGCAACACTGCAGGACGGGGATTCGACAGACTTCGGCGTCCTGATCGGAGGATCGGTCGCCGTCATCGAGTCGCCGTCGAGCCCTACGGGCGTGTTCGTCCATGTCATGGCTCCTGTCGGCACCGACCCGCTGGGGGTCACGGTCCCATGTCTGTCAGGCAGCCGGGGCCAGGCGACCGGGGTCGGAGAGGCCACCGTGAGTTGATGCGACCGTCGGGGCTGTCCTCTGAGGGGCAGCCCCGAGCCGCTTTAGCCCAATGAATCCGCCGCAGGAGCCCTGCGTGGCGGGATGTGCGTTAACCCTCGGCGATGGGCAACTCCGCAGGCTCACCCGCGCCGGAACCGCGCCACCGCGAGCGGCGCGAACACCACGATGATCCCCGCCGTCCAGAGCAGCGCCCTGGCAACGTAGTACCCGGAGTCGTGGGCTAGCAGGGGCCCCGCCTGCGGTCCCAGGGCGAGGGAGCGCACGGCGTCCACCATCACCGTGATGGGCTGATGGTTGGCGAAGGCCTGCAGCCATCCGGGCATCGAGTCCACGGGGACGTAGGCGCTCGACACGAAGGTGAGCGGGAAGACGAGGAAGCCGATCCCCTGCGCCGCCTGGGCGTTGCTGGCCAGGGTGCCGAGGGCGACGAACATCCACTCGAAGGCGACGCCGTACGCGACACACAGCGCGAAGGCCGCCAGCGCCGCGCCGGCAGATCCGTGGAAGCGGAAGCCGACCACGAAGCCGAGCGCAGTGGTGACACCCAGGCCCCAGACGAGCTGCGCGACGTCGGCGAGCGCGCGCCCGCTCAGCACGGCGCTGCGTGGGATGGGCAGCGAGCGCAGCCGGTCGACGAAGCCCTCGCGCATGTCCTCGGCGACTCCCGCGGCGACGCCGACGCCGACGAACAGCACCATGGTGGCGATGAACCCCGGCACCAGGAAGTCGACGTAGGGGATGCCGCCGGCGTCGATGGCGCCGCCGAAGACGTAGCGGTAGACGAGCAGGAAGATGGCGCCCTGCACCGTGCCCAGGACGACGAGCTGGGGCGTGCGGAAGAACCGCACCATGCTGCGGCGGGCGATCACCAGGGTGCTCGCCCGCATCGTCGCGCTGCTCATGCACATGCCTCCATGGCGACGGTGCCGTGGCCCGTCGTGCCGGTGAACGAGAGGAACACCTCGTCGAGCGTGGGCGGTCGCAACGAGATGTCCTCGACCTCCGCGTCCGCCTCGCTGAGCGCCTGCAGCGCGTCGCGGAGGCGGTCGACGCCGGCCTCGACGGCGACGCTGACCCGCCGCGTCGCCTCCTCGACCTGCGGTGCGCCGTGGTCGAGGCGTGCAAGCGCGGCGGCGACGCGCGGCAGCTCGGCGCTGTCCCGCACGTGCACCTCGACGACGCTGCGACCGGCGCGCTGCTTCAGCTCGGCCGGCGTCCCCGCGGCGACGACGCGGCCGTGGTCGACGATGACGATGCGGCCGGCCAGACGGTCGGCCTCGTCGAGGTACTGGGTGGTGAGCAGGACGTCGGTGCCCTGGTCGACGAGGGCGCGGATGGCGTCCCACAGCTCGATGCGGCTGCGCGGGTCGAGCCCGGTGGTGGGCTCGTCGAGGAGCAACAGGCGCGGCGCGCCGACCAGCGAGGCCCCCAGGTCGAGCCGGCGCCGCATGCCGCCGGAGTACGTGCGCACCAGGCGGTCGCCGGCGTCGACGAGGTCGAGCTGGGCCAGCACGCGCGCCGCGGCGGTGCGCGCGGAGATGCGGTCGAGACCGAAGAGGACGGCGATCATCTCCAGGTTCTCGCGCCCGGTCATGGCGGGCTCCAGGGCGGCGTACTGCCCGGCGAGGCCGATGACGGCCCGCACGGCCGCCGCCTCGCGGCGCACGTCGTGGCCGAAGACGCGCAGGTCGCCGCCGTCGGGACGGACCAGGGTGGCGATGCTGCGCACGAGGGTGGTCTTGCCCGCGCCGTTGGGTCCCAGCACGGCGACCACCTGGCCAGGCTGGGCGACGAGGTCGAGCCGGTCGAGGGCGAGGGTCCTGCCGAAGCGCTTGGTGAGGCCGGAGGCCTCGATCATGGGTGTCATGGGTGGCGTCTCTCCTCAAGCTGTGTTAGAATTCAGCGACCGTGAGTATCTTAGAGCACTAAGAAGATAATCACGCTGAGAGAAAGAGTCAAGCCATGCCCGCATCCCGTGACGACCTCGTCGCCTCCCTGACCGCCGAGTGGACCCGCCTCGGCGCCGAGCTGGTCCTGCTGGCGCAGGGCGTCGCCGACCGGCTGAAGATCAACATCACCGACCTGCAGTGCCTCGCCGTCGTGGTCAGCGCCGGCCCGATGACGGCCGGCCAGGTCGCCGAGTCCACAGGCCTCACCACCGGCGCGGTCACCGGCGTGCTCGACCGGCTCGAGAAGGCCGGGCTGCTCCAGCGCGAGAACGACCCCAGCGACCGGCGCCGCGTCGTCGTCCGCGCCGTGCCCGGCGACGTCATCGCGGCGCGCGACGCCGCCGTGGGCGAGGCGCTGGCCGGCCTCACCCGAGCGTCGGCCGAGCAGTACGAGGGCTACAGCGACCGCGAGCTGCAGCTGGTCGTCGACGCCATGTCGCGCGCCCACCCGGTGCTGCTCGAGCACGCCGCCGCGCTGCGCGGCCAGCACTCCGCGCAGCACGAGCTCGACGCGCCGCTGGCCGGCGCGCGGGTGGGGCGGCTGGTCCTCTCGCCGGGCGTCGGCGCGATTCGGATCACCGGCGACGCGGGGATGTCCGAGCTCTACCGCGCCCACGCCGAGGGCGCCGCACCCCTCATCGATGTCGACGGCGGCACGGTGAACGTCAGGCCCCGCAGGACTCCGCTGTTCGGCTGGGGGCACCGCCTCCTCGCGCTGACCCTCAACGCCCGCATCCCCTGGGAGGTGGAGGTGGAGCGCGGCGCGGTGGGATTGGACGCCGACCTCAGCGCGGTCGCGCTGCGCTCCTTCGCCGTCTCCGGGGGAGCGGTCCGCGTCGACCTGCAGGTGGGCGCGCCCTCCGGCGCGGTGCCCATCAACCTGAGCGGCGGCGCGCATCGTGTCGCCATCCGGCGGCCGCGCGGCGTGCCCGTCGAGGTCCGCGTCAAGGGCGGGGCCGCGCACGTCGCAGTCGACGGGCGGCGCTTCGGGCCCAGTGGCGGCGACGCTGACTGGTACGTCCCCGCCACCTCGGCCGCCGCGGCGGACCGGTACGTCATCGACGTGCGCGGAGGGGCCAGCAAGCTCACCGTCGACCCGCGCTGACGCTGCGGCGTCCATACTGCGGGACCACGATGTCCCGCGATCCCTCCGACGCCGTGTCGCGCGAGTCGGACCAGAGATCGCCGGCCACGCGCCTGGGCCGCGCGGTGCTCGACGTCGTCGCGGCGCGACACCGCCGGCGCGATCGCCACGACGTGGGCACCAACTGGCTCTACGACGTCATCCTCGGCGGGCAGGACGGGCTGGTCAACATCCTCGGCATCATCCTCGGCGTCATCGCGGGCGGCGGCTCGAAGGCGGTGCTGCTGGCCACCGGCTTCGCCGCGGGGATCACCGAGTCGATCTCGATGGGGGCCGTCGGATACACGTCGGCGCGATCGCAGCGCGACTACTATCGCGCGCAGCGGGCGCGCGAAGAGACTCACGTCAGCACCGAGCCCGACCTGGAACGCGAGGAGGTGTGCGACATCTACGCGCGCATGGGCTTCGAGGGTGAGCTGCTCGACCGGGTGGTCGACACCATCACCGCCAACCGCGACACCTGGATCGGCACCATCATGGACCAGGAGCTGCACCTCTCCCCGGTGGAGGCGCCGACCATCCTGCGCAGCGCGGTGATCATCACCGTCGCCACGCTGATCGGGCATCTCATCCCGCTGCTGCCCTTCGTCTGGCTGGCCCGCCAGCCCGCACTGATCACCGCCGTCGTGCTCGCCGCGGTGGTGCTCTTCGCGGTCGGCGTCTACTCCGCCGTCACCCTGGTCGGCGACTGGCGGCGCAACGGCGTGCAGATGGTGGTCATCGGGCTCGGCGCCGCCGCCGTCGGCTTCGCCGTCGGCAGGCTGTTCGGCGCTTCCGGCTGAGGCGAGACCGCGCGATCATGACGCCGGCGGGGCACGAAGCGTAGCCGTCGTCGGCGGGTGCCATGGTGTTCGCCATTCTCCGCTGAGGGATGCGCGATGCCGCCTGCGCGGCACAGTGTGGGCGGTGACGCGGTCGACCGTGTGTTCGGTCGATCAGTCGAGGTCGACGAACACCTTGCCGACGGCGCGCTGCTCGACGGCGTCGTGAGCGGCGGCGATGTCGTCGAGGGCGAAGTGCCGCCCTGGCAGCTCGCTCAGCGCTCCAGCATCGAGCGCAGCGGTGATGTCACGCGCGGCCTGGAGCAGGTCGGGGCGTGGCACGCCGTAGAGCAGGAGGAAGCGCAGCACCACGTTCGCGCTCATGCAGGCGCGCACCGGCAGCACCGGGTCGGGACCGTCGGCGGCGTACACCGAGATCACCGTCCCAGGGCCTGAGACGCCGAGGTCGAGCTGCAGGTTGTCGCGGATGTTCACCTCGACGATGCGATCCATGCGCGGCGCGAAGGCCCAGATCCGCTCCGCGGCGTCCGCGTCGGTGTAGCGGACGACGAGGTCGGCGCCCGCGGCGTGCGCCAGCGTCGCCTTCTCGTCGGTGCTCACCGTGGCGACGACGCGCGCGCCGCCCCACTTGGCCAGCTCGATGGCGAAGTGTCCCACCGCGCCCGCGCCGCCCGCGACGAGCACCACCCTGCCGTCGAGCGGACCGTCGGCGAAGAGGCAGCGATGCGCGGTCATGGCGGGGACGCCGAGGCTGGCGCCCAGCTCCATCGAGGCGCTGTCGGGGAGCCGCACCGCCTGCTCCGCGGGCACGGCGGTGTGCTCGGCGGCGGTGCCCCAGCGCCGTCCCGCCGCCGCCAGCCACACCCAGACGCGTTCGCCGATGCGCGTGCGGTCGACGCCCTCACCGACCGCGTCGACGACTCCCGCGCCATCCTGATTGGGGATCTGAAACCCCTCGATCGGCCGCGCCGTGGCACCGCCGCGGGACTTCCAGTCGGTGGGGTTGACGCCCGAGCGATGCAGGCGCACACGGACCTCGCCAGGCCCCGGCTCCGGCGTGGGCACGTCGGCGACGCGCAGCACCTCGCGCGCGGGCCCGTTGCGGTCGTAGATGGCGGCTCTCATCCCCACGATTGTCAGTCATCGGCGGATGGGCTCGTCCTCCCCGCCGCCGCGGCGGCTGGAGTGCCGCAGCAGTGCCGCACCGGCGAGCGCCGCCGTCGCCGCCACACCCGGCGCGGTCCCCGCTGCGGGCGACGTATCGGGAAGGCCGACCGTGGCGGGACCTGCACTCGAGGAGACTGCGGGCACCGCCGCGGCACGCACCACGGCATCGCCCCGCGTGCGGCGCAGGGTGAAGCTGTCGGCGGCGCTCGGTGAGCCGGCGAGCGGCGTGGGGTAGTAGGTCACGTGCATCGACGTCGTGCTCCCCGGCGTCGCTCCGGGATCGACGTCGACCACCACGAAGCCGTAGGGGTACTGCGGCAGTCGCACCGCGGAGTAGGGTGCGGGCTCGTTCGTCGTGCCGCCGCTCTCGTCGGTCACCGCCGCGTCGGGCTGCAGCGTCGAGGCGTCGCGGCCGTACGTCGGCGTGGGGATGCTGACGCCGCCGCCGCCGACCACGACATGCATCGACCCGCGCGTGGTGTCGAGGTCGTCGAGCCCGGTGTCGACGACGTGCGGCTGCAGCGTCGCGCTGCCCGCCTCGACGCCGCGGGTGAGGTACATGCGCTCGTAGTCGTGCGAATGCCCGGTGAGCACCAGGTCGACCCCATAGCGGTCCCAGAGCGGCTGGAACGTCTGGCGGACGCCGAGGTCGGACCCGCCCGCCGTCGACATCACAGGGAAGTGCACGAAGACGACGATCCAGTCGACGGCCGGATCGCTGCGCGCCAATGCCAGCTCGCGTTCCAGCCAGGCGAGCTGCGCGCTGCGGCTGTAGCCGCGCACCTCGAAGTTGAAGTCGGTGGAGTAGACGACGTCGTTGTTGTCGGTGGTGATGAAGCGCACCGAGCCGACGGTGAACGCGTACCACTGTCCGGGGAACTGGCGAGAGCCGCTGTCGGGAAGCCGGTAGCGCGCCAGGTAGGAGCGGTAGCCGAGCGCGCCGTTGCCCATCTCCACCTCGTGGTTGCCCAGCGCGGGCATCCAGGCACGGTTCTGCGCCGACGGCTGGTTGAGGTCGAACCAGCTGTTCCAGATGGCGGCGCGGTCCTGCACCTGGGTGCGCGCGGTGTCCGCGTAGCAGAGGTCGCCGCAGATGAGGTGGAAGCTGGGCTGCGCGGCCTCGACCGCGGCGACCACCGCGGTGCCGTACGGCGTGCCCAGGAATCCCGTGGTGCCGCCGCCCTGGTCGCCGAAGGCGGTGAAGCGGAACGGCGATCGGCCGCGCGGCGGCGTGCTGAAGGCTGCCTGCACCGGCGTCGCGCCGTCGTGCGTGATCGTGTACGCGTACGCGGTGTTGGGCTGCAGGTTGCGCAGCGTGGCGTGGTGCACGATCACCTCGGTTCCCGATGCGGAATCGGTGTAGGTGACCGTGTCCGCGGGCACCTCCGCCTCGTCGCCCGACGACGCCGGGCCGAAGCGAGCACGCGGGTTGCCGACCACACCGGACGTCACCCACGACACGACCATCGACGTCGCGGGATCGTCGCCGAACTGGAGGTGCACCTGGTCGATGCCGGATGCCGCGATCACGCTGCTGCGCCAGAACCACGGCGGCGCCAGCAGGGCGAGGCCGCCCGCGCCGGCGGTCTTGAGAACGGTGCGACGGCTGACGCGTCGCGAGGGGAGGGGAGGGAGGGTCACACGGGATGGACACGCGCCGGTACATCCACCGTTGCGCGTCTTCGCCACACCTTAGCCGGGCGATAACGCCCCGTTCGCCGGGCCTCTAGCCCTTGGCCGCCAGCGCCGCGGCCGGCGAGGCCTTCGGCGGCGGCGCGATGCCGGTGACGCGGAGGATGTCGCCCTCGTTGAGCGTCTCGTGGGCGAGCAGCTCCTTGACCAGGGTGTCCAGCTCGGCGCGATGGCTGCTCAGCAGCGAGCACGCCTGCCCCAGGCACTCCTCGATGATGCGGCGCGTCTCCGCGTCGATCAGCTCGGCGGTCTGCTCGCTGTAGACGCGGCGGCCGGAGAAGGGGCTGTCGCCGTCGCCCTCACCGAAGTTGATGGGGCCGAGCTTGTCGCTCATGCCCCAGCGCGCCACCATCTCGTGCGCCAGGCGCGTCACCTGCAGGAGGTCGTTCTCCGCACCGGTGGTGACCACGCCGTAGACGATCGACTCGGCGGCGCGGCCGCCCAGCGCGGCGGTGATGCGCGCACGCAGGTACGGCTCCGGATAGTTCTGCCGGTCGTCCACCGGCGACTGCACGGTGACCCCCAGCGCCCGTCCGCGCGGCACGATGCTGACCCGCCGCACCGGATCGCTGCCGGGCACCAGCAGTCCCAGCAGCGCGTGTCCGCTCTCGTGGTACGCGATCCGCTCGCGATCCTCGTCGGAGAGGACGACGCGGCGCTCGGTGCCGAGCTGGATCTTCTCCAGCGCCGCGGCGAAGTCGTCCATGGTCACGGCGTCGTGGCCGCGCCGAGCCGCCAGCAGCGCGGCTTCGTTGACCAGGTTGCGCAGGTCTGCACCGACCAGTCCTGGAGTCAGCTGGGCGATGCCATCGAGGTCGGCGTCGGGCGCCAGCGGCACGCCGCGCGCGTGGATGCGCAGGATGGCGGCGCGACCCACGCGGTCGGGCGGCGACACGTACACGCGACGGTCGAAGCGGCCGGGTCGCAGCAGCGCCTCGTCGAGCACGTCGGCGCGGTTGGTGGCGGCGATGACGATGACACCCTCGCGGGAGTCGAAGCCGTCCATCTCGGTGAGGATCTGGTTGAGCGTCTGCTCCTGCTCGTCGTGCCCGCCGATGCGCACCGCCGTCGCGCGGCTGCGTCCCACGGCGTCGAGCTCGTCGATGAACACGATCGCCGGCGCCGCGGCGCGCGCCTTCACGAAGAGGTCGCGCACGCGCGCCGCGCCGACGCCGACGATGGCCTCGACGAACTCGCTGGCGGAGATGGAGAAGAAGGGCACGCGCGCCTCGCCGGCCACGGCGCGGGCGAGCAGCGTCTTGCCGGTGCCCGGCAGGCCGACGAGCAGCACGCCCTTGGGCACGGTGCCGCCCAGCCGCTGGTACTTCTGCGGCTCGCGGAGGAAGTCGACGACCTCCACCAGCTCCTCCTTGGCGTCGTCGATGCCGGCCACGTCCGCGAAGGTCGTCGACGGACGCTCGGCGTCGTAGAGGCGCGCCGTGCTCCGCCCGAAGCCCATGATGCCGGCGCCTCCGGTGGCGCGAGCCGCGGCTCGGCTGAGCAGGATGAAGCCGCCGATCAGCAGGATGGTGGGACCGAAGCTGAGCAGCAGTGTCAGCAGGACGCTCTGCGACGGCACCTGCGCGGTGACCTGGACGTGGTGCGCTTCGAGGAGCTGCTCGAGGTTGTCGCCGGCCAGGCCGCCGGCACCGGTGCTGCTGGTGAAGCTCGGCACCACGGTGTGGAAGTCGGTCGACGTCGTCGAGCTGCCCGACGTGGAGATCGCCTTCTTGGTGCTGCCGTCGATCTGGTCGGCGGTGGCGGTGATGCTGGTGACGTTGTCCGCCTGCACCTCGTCCTTGAACTGCGTGTAGGGGATGGTGATGCGGTTGCTGCTGCCCGTGGGCACCAGGTTGGCGATGAGGACGTTGACCAGCAGCAGGGCGAGGATCGCCCAGATCCATCTGCGGGTGAAGGACGGGCCGGGGCGGGGCGTCTGCCGGGGCGGCGCGCCGCCGGGCGTCTGGCGGTTGAAGGGATTGGGCGGCGGGCTGGTGGCGGGCATGCGGCAACGATAGCCCCAGGCCGGTGCGTTCAGGCTTGTGGCGCGTTTGTTGGCTTTGCTTTTCTTGACACGCGCTGCTACAGTCGCCGCTCCAGTCACGGCGAAAGCTTCAAAGCGAACCCAGGCGGGGCGGAGGAAGGGAGTGGCGGAAATCGGTGCGGCGACGGCATACACACACGCCCTGGAGCGGTTGCGGCTGACCACGAGACGGCGGCGCATCGGCGCATCGGCGCTCGCCGTGCTGCTGATCCTGCTGCTCATCCCGAGCACGCGGCACGCGATCGAGCGCGTGCTGCACATCCGCGGGACGCTGACCGGCTCCGCCTGCAACCAGGGCTCGGGCGGGGCCACGGTCACCCGCAACACGATGGCCATCGTCGCCACTCCCGACGGCGACGGCTATCTGCTGATGCGCGACGACGGCGGGGTCTTCCCCTACGGCGACGGCGTCGGCTACGGGTCCGCCGCCGGCTCCATCCAGACCATCACGACCAGCATGGCCATGACGCCGTCGGGAAAGGGGTACTGGCTGGTCGAGCGCCGCGGGATGGTCTGGGCGTACGGCGACGCCGGGTGCTACGGCGGGACGTACGACCTCGGCGCGAACGACATCGTCGGCATCGCGCCGACGGCCTCGGGTGCGGGGTACTGGCTCCTCGAGCAGGACGGAGGCATCTGGCCGTTCGGCGACGCGGTCAACCACAGCTACGGCGGCCTGGGCGGCCATTCTCCGCAGCTCACCGACATCGTCGGCATGGCGGCGACGCCCGACGGCAACGGCTACTGGATCGTCGAGGCGAACGGTGGCGTGTGGCCGTTCGGCGACGCATGCGGGTGCGGCAGCGCCGGCGGCATCCAGCTCGCGGCGCCGATCACGGCGGTGATCACCCCGCTCGGCACGGGACAGGGGTACTTCCTCATCGGCGGGGACGGCGGCGTCTTCGCCTACGGCACGGCGACCGAATACCTCGGGTCGTGGGCCGGGAGGATTCCCGGCAACGACGTCGTCGGCGCGGCGATGACCCTGCTCGGCCACGGCATGTACTTCGCGCGAGGAATGGGACAGGTCGTCACGCTCGGCGACGGGGGGAGCTACCAGTGATCGACATCGTTCGCCGTCTCACCCTCTCCGTCCGTCCGGTGGGGCGCCGCCGGCGCGCACTGTTCGCGGGCGCGCTGTCGCTCAGCTCGGTGGTCGTGTCGGCGATGCCGGTGTCGTCGCTCGCGGCGACGCCGTCGCCGGCGTGGCAGCAGCCGCCCATCGTCGACCTGCCGACCAGCTATCAGAAGCCGCTCGCCGCGCCGGCGGATGCCCGCGGAGCCGCGCCGAACCCGCAGCTGCCCGCCGACGAGCAGGCGTGGACCGCGCTGTCGCACATCGTCAGAGGACCCGCCTCGGACCAGGCGCAGCTCTTCGCGTCGCCGATGTACCGTCCCGGCGGCGATGAGAATCGCTGGCGGGCCGTCGACCCCTGGGTCGGCGGCGGTGGTGGTGGCGACGTCGCGGTGACGTCGGCACACGTCGTTCCCATCCATCTCGGCAGCACCCCCGCCACCGCGGTGACGCTCTCCGGTCCCTCGGGGGCGATCGCCGTCGGGCTCAACGGCATCGCGGCGGCCACGGCGACGCCGACGACGGACGGCGCGACGTACTCGGGTGGTCCGCTGGCGCAGGTCACCAGCCACGTGACCCGCACCGGCGTCCACCTCGACGTGGCGCGCATCAGTCCCGCCGCGCCGTCGACGCTGACGCTCACCGTGACGGACCTGGCCCATCAGCTCGGCGCTGCGTCGCTGCAGCCCGACGGCTCGGTCGGGTTCAGCCACCTGCTGAACGGCGCGGGGCTCGGGATCGCCGCTGCGATGGCGAGTGAGTCGGCGAGTGGGCCGTCCCGCAACCCGGCGGCGGTGACCATGGCAACGGCGTCCACCAGCGCGGGCTTCCAGATCACCATCACGGCCCCTGCAGCGGCGGGCGCGAGCGTGACGGCGCCCTCTGTCGTCGGCATCGACCTCGCGTTCACGCCGAGGCAGCACGGTGCATCCGGCACGGTCACTCTCGCGGGTGACAGCTGTGCCACCTGCGCTCTCTCCGGTGCGGACGCCCTCACCGCGGCCGCGGAGCCCGATGCAACCGACGGAGCGCGCATCGAGCGCGGCATCCTCGCGTTCGACACGTCGTCCCTCCCCGGCGGGGCCGTCATCGACAGCGCGACGCTGACCGCGCACGTGACCGCGTGCGTCGCGGCCGCCTGCTCGCAGGGCGCGCAGATCGACGTGCATGCGTTGACGGGTCCGGTCGGTTTGCAGACCACCGCCACTGGGATCGCCGCTCTGACCGGCGGCCCGGCGGTGGCGACGCAGACGGTCGGCGCCGCGGCGCGGACGGTGACCTGGAACGTCGCCTCGCTGGTGCAGCGCTGGGTGAACGGGACGGCTCCCAACTTCGGCGTCAGCCTGCAGGCCGCCGCGGAGCACGACCTCGGCGGCGGCTTCAGCTTCGCGGGGCCGCAGTCGGCGGATGGCACGACGGTGCCGGAGCTCGACGTCACGTATCACACTGCGCTGGTCCCCGACGGCGTGGCGCCCCCACCTCCGCCGTCGGCGGTGAGCGTGACCGCGGGAACCAGCAGTGCATTGGTGACGTGGACCCCGCCGGCGATGGCCCCCGGCGACCCCGTGGTCAGCTCGCTGGTGACGCTCACCGACACCACGGCCAACACCTCGCAGACGGTGCTGACACATGACGCGCAGGCCTGGTTCTTCGGGCTGCACTCCGGCGACGCGCTGTCGGCGAGCGCCTGGTCGCAGACGGCGGGGGACCGCAGCACGACGCCTGGCACTGCCTCGGGGACGGTGGCCACGGCCACGCCGGCGGACCTGGTTCCCGCGGCCCCGTCCTCGCTCGTGGCCTCCGGCGGGTCGGCGGGAGTCGACGTGCGCTGGAAAGCGCCGTCGAGCGTCGCCGGTGGCGTGGCGCGATACGACGTCGCCGGATATGCGAGCAACGGCTCGACCGTGGCTCAGGCCGTGGTCTGTGGCACCTGCACGTCCGTGTTGCTGCTCCCGAACGGCTCGCAGGTCGCCTCGGTGGGTGTGACCGCGAGCACCAACTTCGGGACGGCGAGCGCGGAGGCCAGCGCCTCGGTGACCCAGCCATCCGCGACTCCGTCCGCCTCGCCGTCCGCCTCGGTCGGCCCGGCGGCGGCGGTGGTCTCGGATCAGGGTGGTGTGGCCATCTCGGCTCTGCCTGAGACGTCCGGTCCGACCGTGCCCGGCGCGCCCGGGTCGGTGACCGGGACACCGGGGAACACCAACGCCAGCATCAGCTGGACCGCCGCCTCCAACGGCGGTGCGACGATCACCGGCTACACCGCCCAGGCGTACACGACGTCCGGCACGGCGGTCGGCAGCCCGGTCACCGTCTGCGGCAACTGCCTCTCGGCGACGGTCACCGGCCTGACCAACGGCTCCTCGTACTACGCCACCGTGTATGCCACCAACAGCGTCGGCAACGGTCCCACCGCGCAGTCGCCGAACTTCACCCTCAACGCGCCGCCGAGCGTCCAGAAGTGGAGCCGGACCCTGGCGTCCGACAACAGCATCCCCTACTCGCGCGGCGTGGAGATCGGCTTCGGCCTCAAGGTCTTCAACCCGCAGACGACGACGATGTCGGTCACCTCGGCCAACGACGCGCTCGACAGCGGCTACGTGCCCGAGCTCAACATCACGCTCAACAGCACGGACTACGTCAACGGGCCCTTCTGCAACGCGACCTCGACCCCGACGTGCACCCTTCCCGGCGACGGGACGATGACCATGGGGTCGTTCACCCTCGCCGGCGGGGCCAGCATCGTCCTGCGCTACTACACCGTCGTCATCGGCAGCGAGCGGGGCTGCGCGTACGACCGCACCACCTTCACCGGGACCAACGCCTACGGCACCGGCACCGACTCGTCGCAGGCGCCCATCCTCTGCGACGCGGGTCTCGGCAACCGCTCCTGGTTCACCAGCAGCAGCTGGGCCACCGGGCCCGGCGGTTCCCTCGCCCTCAACGTCGGCGACGGCAACGCCGTCGTGTCGCAGGACGACAGCACCGCCGTTCCGCTCCACGGCGACCTCACCCTGGGCCTGCACCGCGCCTACAACAGCATCGCCCTGAGCTCGGCGAGCGGTGCGGGGATGCTGGGCAGCGCGTGGTGGCTCACCTTCGACGACGGCGGCGTCGTGGCCAAGGACCTCACCGCCGCCGGACTGTTCCTGCCGGCCGACGAGTCGGTGGGCCGGCCACTGCCGGTGACGGTGGTCTCCGCCGACGGCGGCCGGACCGTGTTCCCGCTGGTCAAGCTGGCCTCGCCGATCGACGTCACCGCCCTGCAGACCGCCAACAGCACCGGTCCGCTGGCGGTGACCATCCCTCGCGCCCTCGCCCTCGACTCCGGCTACAACAAGCTCTGCGTCGACCAGACCTCGGCACCGCCGATGGGCGTGCACGCCTCGCTGTGGCGCTACGTCGAAGCGAACAGCACCACCCTGTCGTGCTCGCCGTCGACATGGACGTCCTCGGCGATCCTCGGCTATGGCGTCGAGCGGGTGGACCGCGTCCGCTACGAGTTCGCCGGCGACGGCCACAAGCTCGACACCGAGGACGCCAACGGCAACGAGATCCGCGTCCACTACGTCAACGACCCGCCGTCGGCCGGCAAGGCGATGGGCAACCTGTCCAGCGTGGTCGAGCCGGCCACGGGGCGTTCGCTGACCTTCACCTACACGACCGGCTCACCGAACAACGAGCTCGACGTCACCGACGTCGCCCATCGGGTGACCAGGTACTTCACCAACGCCACCTCGGGCCTGCTGGTGAGCGTGACCAACCCCGACGGGACGCAGCTGGTCTACACCTACGGCGGCTGCACGGCGTCGTCGTCGACCCAGCTGTGCTCGCTGAGCAGCCCGATGGGCAGCACGACCACGACGCAGCTGACCTACACTCAGACGTCCTCCAACGGGACCACCTACCTCGGACCGGCGCAGGTCGCCAGCGTCGTCGACCGCCGCGGCACCACCACGACGTTCTCCTACAACACCTCCACAGGAGCCGCCACCCTGGCCGCGCCCGGCCAGAACCGCGTGTACTCGAGCTTCGATCCCTTCGACGACGCCGGTGAGCTCGACGTCGTCGATCCGGGCTCCGGCCTGACCGTCACCCAGACGTTCTTCTTCTGGGACAACACCTACGGAGGCAGCTGCCGCAAGCCGGACAACCTGCCCGACCACAACCTCTGCTCGATGGTGGTGCAGAACCTCGCCGGCGGCAGCGACGCCACCTACACGCGATTCCGGTACGGCTCGGAGGGGCAGCTCCTCCGCGTCCTCAACTGCGCGGCCATGACCGACTTCTCCGGTCGCGGCGGCGGCCACGACTGCACCGGTGAGTACCTCTACACGACGTACGGCACGCACGCCATCTACGTCGATGCCTCGGGCTCGACGGCGACGTACGACGACGTCCCATCCGGCGGCGGGCAGCTGACCGACCCCAACGGGCCGGGGAGCGGGGGTGTGCGCCGGACGGCGACGACCCTGTACGCGCTCGTCGACCACACCCAGAGCCTCCCACCGCGTGGCAACGTGAGCGGCCTCACCACTGCGCAGTGGCAGGCGTACCTCACCACGACGTCGCTCGACAACTCGGTGTCGTTCGCGCCCAATCAGCGCGGGTCGATGACCGTGTGCATGGTGCCGAGCACGCCCACCGGGAACACCGGCGACGTCTGCCAGATCCAGGGCCCGGCGTACGACGGCACGAACGCCGCCCTCACGCAGTACCGGTACCTGTCCACGGGCGAGCTGTCGGCCAAGGCGTCGCCGCTGGCGATCGAGCGCAACGCGAACACGCCGGCGATGACGACGTACACGTACTACGCCGACACGGCCACGGACCTCTCCGGCACCACCAAGGCGGGCGGCTGGCTGGAGGCGGTCACCGACCCGAGTGACGGCACGGGGACGGGCGGCTTCACGGCCTTCGCCTACGACGCCGCCGGCAACGTGACCCGGACCTGGGACCGCGACGCGACGGCGGGCACGCAGCTCTCCAGCTACCCCGGCACCATCTCCTCGCCGCCGAACACGAAGTACACCGAGACGCTGCACGCCTCCGGCGCCAATGCGTATTCGTCGCCCGGCCGCTTCGTCGTCTCCAAGCGCGACCAGCTCGGCGACCTCACCACCTACACCCTCGACGCCGACGGCAACCAGACCGCCATCCGGCCACCGTTGGGCAACCAGGTGGGCAATGCCACCTACGACGTCACCCAGGCGTTCGACGGGGACGACGAGGTGGTCTGCAGCATCGAGCCTGTCGAGGCCAACGGGACGACGTGCAACGCCTCAGGGAGCCGGATCGCCGGAGCCACTCAGACGGTCTACGACGTCCGTGGCAACGCCACGCAGGTCACCGACCCGGTCGGGAATATCACGGTGGCCACCTTCGACGCCGCCAACCGCAAGACGAAGACCACCTGGATCCGGGGCTGGAGCTACAGCAATACGCAGTCCCCGTACTACGCGGCGTCGCTGCCTGCGCCCCCGCCGGCGAACTGCCCGGTGCTCGGCAGCGCCGACGGTCCCTTCGCCGCGGGGACGATCGAGTGCCACGCCACGACCACCTACGACGGCACGGGTGCCGCCGTGGCCACCACCGACGGCGACGGCGGCCAGACCCAGAGCACCTACGACCCGCAGGGGCACCTCCTCAGCAAGCTCGTGGAGCGGGTGGCCAGCCCGCTCATGTGGGAGCGCACCGACACGGTCTACGACGAGGACGGCAACGCCACCCGCACCTGCCCGCCCAACTCCTTTGCGAACGGGACGACGTCGTGCGCGACCTCGACGTCCGCCTACGACACCGCCCACACCTACGACGTCAACGACCGCTTGGCCACGACGGTGACCTGCCGGACCTCCTGCACCTCGCCCAACGTCTTCACCTCCAGCTTCACCTACGACGCCGACGGCAACCAGATCACGGCCACCGACCCCCGCGGCACCACGACGACGACCGCCTACAACCTCCTCGACCGCAAGACGTCGTCCAGCTACACGCGGAGCGGCACGGCCATCACCACGACCTGGACGTACTCCGACGCCGGGGACACCGTGGACGTCGTCGACCCATCGGGGAAGATCACCGCGACGAGCTACGACGCGGCGCACCGCAAGGTCGACGTGGTCGACGGCTCCGACAACATGAGCGCGGCCTCGGCCGGCGCCCTGGCGGGCAACGGCGGCCAGAACGTGCGCAGCCGTACCTTCTACGACGCCGACTCCAACGCCGTCGAGGTGCTGCAGCCCCAGGCCTTCACCAGCGTCAGCTCGCCCGACACCCGCTTCCAGACGCGAAGCGACTACGACGCCGACGGCCGGGTGATCGCCAGCTGGACGCCCTACTCGGACTCCAACGATCCTTCGAAGACCGACCCGTCCTCGACCGGGCAGTGCCCCACCGGCGCCGCGAACTATGCCAGCACCGTTGGCGTGTGTGTGACGAAGTACCGGTACGACGGCGACGGGCATGTCACCAGCACGCTGCTGCCCACGGCAGCCGGCAACTGGTCGTCCCCTCGTCATGTGGACGACGCCTACACCGCCGACGGCTACAAGGCGTCGGAGACGAGCCCGAACCCGACCGGGAGCGGGACCGCCGCCACCTACACCTTCTACGACGCCGGCGGCCGCACCGTGAAGACGCTCGACGCCCTGGGCACGCCCGACGTGACGACGTACTCCCCTGACAGCCTGGTGACACAGCACAGCGCCGAGCCGGCCCAGACCAACCAGAACGGGACCTGGGTTACCAGCGTCTGGCATTGCGAGACACTGGGCTACGACGCCAACGGCAACAAGACCACGGACACCAAGTACCTGGACAACAACCCGGTCCCCTCCGCCGGCTGCTCCAACACACCGCTGACCGAGACGTGGGCGTACTCCACGGACAACTTCCAGATGTCGGACACGGACGCCGGCGGGAACGTCACCAGCTGGACCCGGGACCAGGTGGGCAACGCCACCCAGGTCATGTCGCCTTCAGCCAATGCCGGCGACGCAAACAACAGCAGCCGGACCCCCACCGTCAACACCTACACCGTGGACAACCTGCTCGCGAGCACGACGGTGCCCGTGTCCCCCGACGGCAGCCAGCTCCGCCAGACGACCTACGCCTACACCCCCTTCGGCTCCAAGTCGTCCCAGACGGTGAACATGGTGAACGGGTCGGGAGGCGTCATCGCCACCGGCGGCACCCAGAGCTACGCGTACTACGCCGACGAGCGTGTCTCCACGACCACCGGGCGCAACGGCGAAACCATCACCGACCAATACGACGGCGCGGGCCAGCCGACCTCGGTCGCCTACGCCGGCGCGGGCGTCACGGCCAACACCGTGACCGCGTCGTATTACCTCAACGAGTCGCCGATCTCGGTGGTGGAGGGGATCCCCAGCGTCTCCGGGGCCGGCTATACCTACTCCTACGACGGTGCCGGTGCGCTCGCGTACCGAAAGACGACGGGTTACGGGACGCACACGATCACCTACACCCGCAATGATGGCAGCGCCGTGACCGGTGCCACGGACGGCAACCTCGGGTCGTGGTCCTGGACCTACGACGCGGATGGACGGCCCACCCTCCAGACCAACCCGAACAACACGCACACCGGATACGGGTGGAACTCGGACGGCACCATCCAGAAGCTCACGCCCTACGACACCAACTACTCGGGCAATCAGTACGACTGGACCTACGACAGCCTGTACCGACTGACCTCGACGTTCTTCAGCGGCGTCGACCCGTCGAATACCGGCTACAACGTGAACGAGGCCTTCACGTATGACAACGCGGGTCGTGTCACCCAGTTCACGCACCGGATCTCGTCGGGTAGCCTGGGCAATGACAGCCTGACCTTCAACGGTACGTATGACCACAACGGTAACCGTCTGTCCTGGGGTTCAACCGTCACCACCGCCGACACGCAGCAGACGGCCAGTTACAACGCGGACGGCAGCATCCAGACGCAGACGACCGGGATCTCGCAGAGCCACCCCGGGGGCACCGAGACCGCCACGTCGACCTACTCACCCTCGGGGGACACCCTGTACGACGGCTGTCGCAACATGGCGTACGACGGACTCGATCAGATGACCAGCTCGACGCCGGCGCCAGGAAACCAGTGTGGCGCTAACACCGCAGAAGGCGTGACGTTTTACTACGACGGGCTGCACCGGCAGATTGGCGAAGCGCAACAGCCGTACAATGGCGGCGGCCCGTCCGGCTCGGTGGGGCTCTTCACCGGCATCTACCACGATGCCCTGACCAACAATCTGGCAATGGAACAGCAGCAATGGGAGCCCGTCACCGCCAACCGCGAGGATTACTACGCGCTCGCCCCAGACGGTACTGCCCTGGCGGACATGTTCGGCTCACTTGCTGGCGGATTCCAGAAGTCCGAGTACTTCGTCTATGACCAGCATCGCAACCCGGTCCGCATCACCACCGGAAGTGGGATGGTTGTCGCCGTCCCGATGGCCGACCCGTTCGGCGCCCCGATCAACGACCAACTCACGGGCACGACACCCGAGCAGCGGAGTTCAGCCGCCGGCGATATCGGATACAAGGGCTTCCAGCAGGATCGCACCACCAGGGGCCAGCACCTGGGACTGCGCGACTACCAGCCGAAGTGGGGTCTGTTCACGCAGGCTGACGCAACCGTCGACGATGCCTCCGGGAACCTCGACCTGTCGATTGCGTCGGGTGCCACCTCGGGCCTTCGGAACCGGTATAGCTTCGCTAACGGCGATCCCGTCAACCTCTCGGACCCGACCGGCCACAATCCGTGCTCGACGGAGGGCTACGACGACAGCGGAGACCAGGGCTGCACGTTCGAGGAGAACACCGCCTTGGCTGCGGGGTCGGCGCCAGGTGCGACACCGGGGAGCAGTACGCCGTACCAGTCTTCCACGCAGGCGCCCGCGCATCCGCACTACGGTGTGAAGCCGCCGCACGCGAACACGCCACCACCCCCTCCGAAGACGAACAAGCTGATCGCATCCAATCTCGATCCGGGACTCGCGCCGGATACCGACGCCCCGGTGAATGAAGCCGCAGTTACGACTGAAGGCGGTGGCCTGCGCCTTGTCTGCAATCAAGGGACGGGACTAGTCTTCGACCAAAAGCGGTGCGAGTGGCTCGACATGCGGCCGGGATCCCCAGAGATGGCGTGGGGCAATTTCTGTCTCGACTCCAATCCCGTGTGTGAATCGGTGGCGGATGTCGAATACGAGACCTTGACCGCTCCGGGAGGGCGGTCGTTCACCCTCTGCACCGAGAACTGCCAGGCACTTGCTCCCCAGCTCGAAGTCCTTCAGAATGGCGGCCAAGGTGATCTATTGGAGGGCCTTCTTGAAGACGCTGGAGGTGATGCAGAAGAGGGCGGGCCGGCTGCAGGGCTGCCGATTGGGTCGCCGATCAGCTCAGAGGCTGGCACAGCGTCTGAGCTCGTGCAGGCTGCAGCCACCGACAGCGCCGGTACAGCGGGCTTCGCTCGCCCTTCTGTGGCCGACGCAAAGCTCCAGAATTATGTCAACGATCTCTACAAGGGAGAGGGCAGTCCGAACCAGATAGGTACGGGGAGCACCGCGGACGCGCTGCGAAACGAGCTCGCAACCGGACAGCCGACGGAGGGCGTGTTTCACTCGATGAAGGCCGAGCAGTACATCAACGGGCTCTCGAACTGGCTTCGCAGGAATCCCGATGCGAGTCCTGAGGACATTTGGGCAGCCCAGGGCATGCTTCAAGACCTAATCGCTGCCTCGAGTGGGCAATGAGATGACGCAACCGGAAGATCAGGCCCGGGCTCTTGTTGAAGAATTTGTAATGGCGCTCCCTGAGGCCCGGCCAATTCTAGACGAGCACCTTGCAGACAATTTCAACGAATTGCTTCCGCATGTACTGATGGCTGAGCTCACCAGGTGGATCATTGACCTCCAGCGAGATGCCGGCGCCGGCGACGTGCGTTCGGCGGAAATGCGCGACCGAGCTCTTGCCTTCCTTGAGGTCAAGTTCTCAGATCCCGATGACGTAGGTGGGAGGGATGTGATCGCCGCATCGTTTCTGGAGAACCTCCATCAGGCGGGATCGGTACTCGATGCATTGGTGGCTCGTCTCGGTCCGACGCTGCGCAGTGCGATGCCAACCACGTGACCGGTACCATGGCGGGTTGCGACCCGGTGAACTGGGTGAGGGTGACCTTGAACCCTGACGGTAGCGTGAAGGCGGAAATCGGCCGATGGACTCGCGAATTCGTGAGCAGGTCACGCGCAGGATCAGCTCCTACGACGGCCGGGTTGCGAGCCTTGGCCATTTGGTGGCTGACCTGGATGCCATTTGGCGCGCTGAGACGTGGGACGAGGAGCGACGGAAGCGTCTTCGGGCCGAATGGGAGAAGCTCGAAGAGATCTACGCCACCGCCACGGAGCGCCGACCACGGGAGATGACGGCCGTTGATGTTGAGAGGGTGATTGGCGTGCTCTCTAAGGTCATGGACCTCCTGCCTCCCGGCGCCGCGGCTCACGAATGAGCCCGGTGAGATCTGCCACGTGACCGACGAGATGGCCTGGGGTAACGTCGAGATCGGCGAACGGGACATACCTGAACTTCGACCAGATGACTTCTAATCGGATGCGGAACTCAGCCCTGCCACTGGCATCTCACGCTATCGAGGCCACGTCGTGGGGTGCGGAGCATGTGTTGCTGAGGACTTCTGACGTAACGCTGCACCTTTCCGGGCCGTTGCGCCTGACCGACGAACGGGGTGACCTCGTGGGCCAGTGGAATCCAGATCAGGGAGGTGAAGACGCCGCGGCGCGGTTCGTGACCCTACTGCCGCGCGAGGTTCAGGAATGTGTCGTATCAGAGGACGGGACCCTTACGTTGACGTTTGCCAACGGCGCGACGCTCACTGATTTGCCCGAAGTTGGGCCTTACGAGACATGGTACGCCGCTGGTACGGCGCGCGACGGCTCGACTTGGTACGTGCGTTGTGAGCCGGGTAACCCTCGCATCTTTCTTGACATCCTCGGTACGGTCGAACTGCCTTGGTCTCGCTGAATGGTTTCGCGAAGGTGGCGCTGTGGCTATTCATTGCGCCTCGGGCATGGGGTCGAGCGGTGGCACGCCTAGCGCCAAGCAGACGCCAGACCGTCACTCGCTGGCCTGATGCCGGTGGATGCTATGACCGCCAAGGCTAGAGTTACGATCGCCGAGGATCAGGTGCTCATATGTTTCATGCCGGGGGATCCGGTTCAGACTCGTGCCGTTGACTGCGTTGTCGACTTCGACGACTTCGGCGTTCCATTAGGCGTTGAGGTGTTGGACTTCCGGCGCCAGCTTGGTAAAGACTCACCGCCTGAGTCCGGAGTCGACGTGCCATCATGGTCGTACGATGTCGAGATGGATGCCCTCTATTTGCGCATGAGGGCCGGCGGCGCGCCGAGGCAGGGGAAGGTGGTCGGGACTGCGACGCGGGACAGCCGGGGGAGGCTTCTCAATCTCGTCGTGTCACTATGAGCACTGCTCCTTGGTGGCCGAGACTGGTTCCGCCTTCGCTGGGAGCTACATGAGGTCTGTCGGTATACGGATTGGACGCGTGCGGGCGGCGAGAGTGGCGGGCACTCACCAAGTCGACGTCAGACGTCCGAGAAGCGCTCGTTCTTGCCCTCACCGTGCCGGTGGCGCGGCTGGCTTCAGCGCCAGCCTTGAGCGGAGTGATGCGCCGTGAGACTGATCCTGGGGGTTGTGACATGGGCTGGGCGATCGGGAACGCGTTGCCGGTCGTTGCCGACGACTCGTTCTTTAATGAGATGGCGAGTTCGCCACTGGTGGTTCGGACGAATTCGGCGGTGGGAGAATGAGGCGGCTAGATGACCTCAGGGCGGCGGTTCGGGCTTTTGCCGAAGGTGACTTCGGGACACTCGATATCATCCGAGCCGCTTCACGTGAAGACCTGGACGCCCTAGCCCGTGAACGAACCGAATACCGACTGAGCCGAGAGAGGTTGATCGCCACCTTGGGCGACCTTCCACTGGACATACCCTCGCAGCGTCGGGCCCAAGTTTGGGCTTATTTCTGGAGGGAGGGGCTGTTTCCGCAGCAGGTCGAGGGAATGTCGCCCACGTTTGATGCTGAGTGGGAGGATGATCCATCTCTCGCCATGAACGAGGTGATGGGTTTGCTCCTCGATCTGGGGGATTCGGACGTGGGGTGGCTCGATGAGCATACACTCGCCCGCAACATCGAGATGTTGAGTGTGCGGCCAGACATGAACTAGGCTGGAGACTGTCGTTGGGTCGTGCGGGCGGTCTCGTCATAGCGCCGTCATCCGTCAAGGGTGGCTGCGCGTAGTGGGCGAGTGCCACACCGCGAACTAGTACTGTTGACCCGGCCAAGAGTCTGACCTAGGATCGCCCAGAGAGTCGATATTGCGATGTCAGGAGCTGGCCCGACCCAATGAGAGCGATTTCAGTGTCCCCAGCACTCTGTCGATATTTGAGATCCATTGGGTATCCTCCCGCCGATTTGCAGTGCGCCACTCGTACCAAGCTCAGCGAGTGCGATCGGACGTGATCCTGTCTGTGGACGATCAGACCGCGGAGCGGTTCCGGGAGTGCTTCACCGAACGTCTCGCCGCAGCGGGATTCAAGCGCGACTACGGCCTTACTCCGGAAGGGGCGATACTGGAGGAGTTGATTGTCAGATTCGCGGGGTGAGTGGCCGAGGTAGAAGCGATCTCGCAACGACGCAGACTTGAAGCGTTCACTACTCGCACGTGACGGAGGCCCCCAAATCACGGCGCCGACCGCCCAGCATGGTCGTACGATTTGCGAACCGGAGAAGGTGCGGCACTGAGACAGGGGAGCGGCCCGGGGCTGCGGCGTTGGACAGCGCGGATAGCTTCTTGACCTTGTCGTGCCGCTGTGAAGTGGGCGCCGGTTGGCGCTGTTGCCGTACTGGTTCAGTGGAAGTCCTGTCGGTGCAGGTGTAGCTCCAATGGCGGAGGATTCGCAAGCGTAGCGCCGGAGGCAGACTGGGGCGCGAAGCGTGTGAACGGCCCAGGAGGCGACGGCGACCGGTTCTGGGCGGCAACTCATGGGAAGTATTCCCGCGACTAAGCGGTTGTGCCAGCGCAATAGCCGCCACCGGGCGAGGCTTCGTCACCTCGCCCACCCCGGCCTACGCCGCCAGATCCTCCGCCCCCAGCACTGCAGGCCGCGGCGCCGGCGCAGGAGCCACGGCCGCCCCGCGCACATTGCGCAGTAGCACCGCGGTGACCACCAGAGCCGCGACGACGCACCCCGCCGCCACGACGAACCCGAGCTGATAGCCCCCGGTCAGGGCGAAGAGGGGAGAGGCGCCCCCCGCCACGAGCGACGCGCTGCGCGACGACGACAGCGCCGCCAGCACCGCGACACCAGACGCTGCGCCGAACTGCAGCGCCACGTTGGCCAGTCCCGACGCCAGCCCCACGTCGCCCGGCGCCACGCCCGACATGGCCAGTGTCGCGCTCGGCGCGAAGATGAGCCCACCGCCCGTGCCGATCAGCAGCGTCACCGGCAGGATGGTCGACACGTACGAGCCGCCCACCGAAGCGCGGGAGAACAGCGTGAGCCCGAAGGCCACCAGCCCGAGCGCCGCCACGATCACCGTTCGGTTCCCGAACCGCTGCACCAGCCGCCGGGTGACGAACAGCGACACCACCGCCACGATCACCGTCTGCGGCAGGAACGCCAGCCCTGTCTGCAGCGACCCGTACCCCAGCACATGCTGCATGTAGAGCACGCCCAGGAAGAAGGTCCCGAACAACCCCACCCCGAACAGCGCCCGCATCAGGTTCGCCGCCACCAGCGTCCGGGAGGCGAAGACGTGCAGCGGCATCAGCGGCGCACGCGCCGTCGACTCGCGCACCACGAACGCCACGGCGAGCGCCACCACGGCGCCCACCAACCCCAGCGTGCGCAGCGACACCCACCCGCTCTCCCCCGCCTGCAGGATGGCGTACACCGCGAGCGACGGCGCCGCGGTCACGAGCACACCGCCGAGAGCGTCGACCCCGTGGTGCAGCCCGCGCCCCGCCGTCCGCGGGATGAACGCCGAGCCGAGCACCAGGACCACCGCCCCGATCGGCAGGTTGATGAAGAAGATCCAGTGCCAGCTCACCGCCTGGGTGATCAGCCCGCCGACGAGCAGCCCGATCGACCCGCCCGCCGAGGCGACGAAGGCGTAGATGCTCATCGCCTTGGCGGTGTCGCGCGGCAGGGGGAAGAGGGTGACGATCAGCGCCAGCACCATCGAGGCGACGGTGGCGGCGCCGATGCCCTGGACGAAGCGGGCGGCGACGAGCAGCGCGCCGCTCGGGGCGATGCCGCAGAGCAGCGAGGCCGCGGTGAAAAGTGCCACCCCTGTCAGAAACACGCGCCGCCGTCCCAGCAGGTCGCCGAGGCGTCCCGCCAGCAGCAGCAGCCCGCCGAAGGTGATCAGGTAGCCGTTGACGACCCAGGCCAGCGACGCCTGCGAGAAGCCGAGGGAGGACTGGATCTCGGGCAGGGCGACGTTGACCACGGTCGCGTCGAGCACGATCATCAGCTGCCCGACGCAGAGGATCACCAGCGCCAGCCAGCGCCGGTCGATCGTCCGCAGTGCGGCCGGGATCACTCGCACCCCCCGTCGTCCTCGGGGCGGGTGAGCACGGCCACCGCGCCAGGGCCGGACGGGGCCGCCTGGGGGGTGGCGAGCTCCGAGTGGGTGCGCCACACACCGGCGTGGCGGTCGAAGTGAAGATGGTCCGGCTCCCGGGCGGCACGCTGCGCGACCGCCGGGGAGAGCGTCTCCTGGTTCATGTGTGCCTCCTGGGCGCTTGTGGTATCGTTCGACCGGGATCATACATCCGTAGTTAGATCATTGTCAAACTATGCTCGACGAGTCTCCGGAGGCGCAGGCCGCCCCACTCCTCCATGAGTACCCGGTGGCCGACATCGGCCAGGTGCTCCAGGCGCTGGCCGACCCGATGCGGCTGGCCATCGTCCAGGCGCTGGCCGGCTGCGAGGGCGAGCTCTACTGCGGCGCCATCGACCTGCCGGTGACCAAGGCGACCATGACCCACCACTTCCGCACCCTGAAGTTCGCCGGCCTGATCAGCGGGCGCATGGAGGGCACGCGCAAGTACCTGCGCCTGCGCAAGGAGGAGGTCGACGCGGTCTACCCGGGACTGCTCGACAGCGTGCTCAACGGCGCGCGCGCCTCCGCACCGGCCGCGACGGCGGAAGCGGCGCCGGCGCCCCGCTGACCCCGCCGGCTCAGCCGCCCCGCTCGGCCACCTCCCTCGCCGCGTCCGCGACGCGCCTGCGGTAGTCCTCCCACCAGTCCGCGTCCCCCGGCGCCATGTTGCGCGCCTCGGCGCGAAGCCCGACAGCGCCGTCGATCAGCTCGCGCACGATGTCGGCGTGCCCGGCGTGGCGGTTGGTCTCGGCGATGACGTGGACGAGGATGCGATGCAGCGTCACCTCGCGCCGCTCCTCCGGCCACCAGGGAACTCGCCCGACCGCGTCGAGCGGCAGCGCCGCGATGGTCGCGTCACCGTGCGCCCAGGCGCGGCGGTAGAGGTCGACGATCATCTCGCGCGACTCGTCGGGTGTCGCCCACATGTCGGCGTTGGGCTCGGCGCCGTCGTCGAACCACGGCAGCGACTCACCGAGGGGGCGGTCGAAGACGACGGTGAGATAGCCCAGCTCGACGCTGGCCACGTGCTTGACGAGGCCGAGCAGGTTGGTCGCCGTCGGCGTCAGCGGGCGGCGGACGTCGTGCTCGGAGAGACCGTCGAGCTTCCAGAGCAGCGTCTCGCGCGCGGTCTGCAGGTAGCGCTGCAGGTCGGCCTTGGCAGGGTCCGCGGACATGACGCCAGCATGACGCAGGCTAGCCCTCGAGCGCGTCGCGGCAGACCTCTTCCGCGAGGGTGAGGAAGCGCAGCACGACGTCCATCTCGACGTCGTCGAACTCACCGGCCACCTCGGCGAGCACCTCCTGCAGGGTGGCGAAGGCGCGTTCCCAGCGCCGGCGGCCCAGGCGGGTGATGCGCACGATGCGGCGGCGCCCGTCGCCGGCGTCGGTGCTGCGCTCCAGGCAGCGCGCCGCCTCCAGCCGGTTGAGCAGAGCGGTGACGCTGCCGGTGGTGAGGCCGGTGCGCTCGGCGATCTCGCCCGCGCCGAGTGGCCCGGACTCGCTGAGGATCTGCAGCACGCGCAGGTCGGTGCGCCCCAGCGCTGCCTCGTCCTGCAGCGTCTGGCCGATCAGGTCGAAGGCGAGATTGGCGTTGCGGTAGCCGCTGACCAGCGCGCGCAGGCGCTCGGGCGGGTGCTCACCGGCGCGCGACGTTCGACCATCTCGGGGTTCGGCCATCGCGACGCCACGCTATCACGCGCAGCACGCGCTCGCGATGGCGCTCCTCTTCGAGATGGCGCTCGCGCGCACGCAGCAGGTCGAACTGCGACACGGTGCCGCGCAGGGTGGAGGGGTCGTCGCGCTCCACGACCGGCATGACCCCGATCTGCGTCGCCGCCATGCGGTCGGCGAGCTGCCGCAGGGTCTCGTCGGCGTAGGCGACGGTGACGTCGCGGCGCATCAGGTCGGCGACGGCGACACGGTCGCCGCCCTCGGCGTGCGCCTCCACCAGGTCGGACCAGGTGATGACGCCGAGCAGCGAGCGGTTCTCGCCGACGACGGGGTAGAGCCGCTGCCGCCGCTGCGCCGGTCCGCGCCGCAGCGAGGCGTACAGCTCGGCGGCGGAGCGCTCGGCCGCGACGCTGACGATGCTCGTGGTCATCACGTCGCGCACGAAGAGCGCCTCCAGCGGGTCGACGACGTACTCGCGCATGACGTGGAAGCCGCGCCGGGCGACCTTCTCGGTGAGGATCGAGCGGCGCAGCGCCAGCACGCTGACCAGGTGCGCGAAGGTGCAGGCGATGAGCAGCGGCAGCAGCGCGTTGGCGTCGCGCGTCAGCTCGAAGGCGAAGATCACAGCGGTGAACGGCGAGCGCATGACTCCCGCCAGCGCGGCCGCCATGCCGACCAGGCCCCACACAGCCGGTCCCTCGCCGCCCGGCAGCACCGGTGCCATCATGCCGCCGACGGCCGCGCCCATCATCAGCAGCGGCGCCAGGATGCCGCCGCTGGTGCCCGACCCGAGGGCCACCGCCCAGATCACCAGCTTGACCACGAGCAGTGCGAGCAGTGCGCCGAGCGCGAGCCGTCCCGCCAGCTCGGCGCCGATGGTGTCGTAGCCCACGCCGAGGGCGCGCTGGTCGAGCAGGCCCCCGAGACCGACGGCGACCCCGCCGATGGCCGGCCACCATGCCCAGTGCAGCGGCAGCTTCTTGAAGAGATCCTCGGCGCCGTACACCGCACCGGTGAGCACCCAGGCGAGTGCTCCGCCGGCCATGCCGACGATCAGTGCCGAGAGCAGGCCGGCTTCGTCGAGCGCGGCATGCTGCGGAACCGGGAAGAGGGGAGCCGCGCCCAGCAGCCCCCACGCCGCAAAGCGCATGCGCACCGCGGCGGCGACCGCGCTGGCCACGGCGACGACGACCATCGAGCGCGGCTTCCACTCGAAGAGGAGCAGCTCGACGCCGAGCAGCACCGCGGCGACGGGCGTGCCGAACACCGCGCTCATCCCGCCCGCAGCACCGGCGACGAGCAGGATGCGCCGCTCCACCGCGCTGAAGTGAAAGAGCTGCCCGACCACCGACCCGATGGCGCCGCCGGTCAGGATGATCGGACCCTCGGCGCCGAACGGGCCGCCGGTGCCGATGCTGACGGCGCTGGAGATCGGCTTCAGCACCGCGAGTCGCGGCTGCACTCTGGAGCCGCCGACCAGGATCGTCTCCATCGCCTCGGGGATGCCGTGGCCGCGGATGCGCTCCGAGCCGTAGCGCGCCATCAGCCCGATGACCGCGCCGCCCGCCACCGGGATGACCAGCGACAGCGGACCCAGCCGGGTGACCCGCGGCGAGACGAGGTGCACGTCGACGCGCTGGAAGAAGAGCAGGTTGGTGACCAGGCCGATGAGGTCGAGCAGCGCCAGGGCGACGGCGGCGCTGACGGCGCCGACCGCGATCCCCAGTGGCACGAGGCGCAGCATCGCCAGGCTGGTGGTGAAGTCGCCCAGCCCTCGCTCCCGGCTGTGCTGCGGGCGCCGGTCGGCACCGATGGCGGCGTCGTCGGGCAGGCTGGCGGTTGTCGACGTGTCGGGCATGCGGCGCGGCCAGGATAGCCGACCCGCGCCGTGTCCCTCGATGATCAAGGTATCCGGCGCTCGTCGATTCTCAGCAGCGTCCCAGGCGGAGCCCAGGGACGGTGGAGACGGCGCGGTCAGAGTACGCGACATGAGCTCCCCCCACCCGACCCCTTCTGCGCGCGACCGCGACCGGGCGCTCCGCCGCCTGCGCCGTCTCACAGCGTCCGTCGCCGTGGGCGGCGCCGGCGCCGTCGGTGCGCTGGCCGCCGGCCTCGCCGTCAGCGGGCACGCCGCCGCCGCCAGCGCCGTCACCACCGCCACGACCGCGACCGCGTCGAGCGGCGCCACGAGCTCGGCAACCGCAACTCCGGGTGCGGCGTCCTCCACGACGACCTCGTCCGCGTCCACCACCACCTCGACGCCCAGCGTGACGACGCCGAGCGGCGGCAGCTCCGTGCACGCCGTGACCGGCGGCTCGGGCGGCTGATCGCCTAGAGGTCGAGCGGCGCGTAGAAGGTGCCGGCCCCGACCGCCGCGACCTCGCTGAGCATGTCGCGCTCGTAGACCTTGCCCCACGCGGGGTCGGCGACGGCGAGCGCCTGGCGCAGGTACGTCCACTCGCGGGGGTCGAGGCGGTGCGCCTCCTTGAAGTGGGGGACGGCGTCGAGCCCTGCGCCGAGCCGCTGCAGGTGCTGCGCCAGCTCGAACTCGGCGGCCGCCATCCCCACCTCCGGCGGCCGCGGGCGCGAGCGTTCGATCACCTGCTCGGGTGACAGCGCGTACCGGCTCTGCGCACCATGCGCAGCCCAGTCGCGGATGGCGTCGTCGTACCGACCGCTGCGGTCGATGATGCTGGCCAGGGTCTGCAGCACCTCGCGATGCTCGGGCGGTGGCACGTACTGCTGCTGGGGCTGCGCTGCTCCGCCCGCGGCGGGCGGGGATGCGGCCGGCGCGCGGTACGCCTGGTCGCCCGGACGCACGATCGTGCCCGACTCGTCGATCCACACCGCGGTGGGCACGTTGGTGAAGCCGAGCAGCTCGACCAGCGTGTGCCCCGGGTCGGTCAGCGCAGGATGGGTCGGATGCGCCGCCTCATGGAAGGGCCGCGCCGCCTCGACGTCGGTGTCGATCGCCACCGTCACCACGGTGACGCCGAGGGGCTCCAGCTCCTCCGACAGTGCCTGCCACCCGGGCAGGTCGAGGCGGCAGCTTCAATACGACGCCCAGGCCAGCAGCAGCACCTTGCGTCCGCGCAGCGAGGCGAGGTCGAAGGAGTTCCCGTCGAAATCGGACAGAACGACGTCCGGAAGCTCCGCGCTCTCCAGCACCCGCCCGCCGCTGCGCGGGCCGAGCGCCCAGATGCCGTGCGCCGCGTCGTGCGCCAGCGGCATGCCCATGCGCCGCGCGAAGTCGGCGACGTCGACCCGTCCGCCCTCGGTCGCCAGGCCCTGCATGGGGACGCAGACCTCGCCGCGGCAGGCGCCCTCGGGCTTGAGCTCCCAGCCGGTCTGCCGCTGCAGCTCGGCGGGAGACATGGACAGCGTGTCGACGATCATCGGGTCGGTGCCACCTCCGATCTGATGGAGCAAGAGAAGTCCCGCCCGCGCAACGGCGAGGCCGCGGCGGACGGGACTCCCTTCACGGAGTGGAGCTTCTAGGGAAGGGTCACCTTCGAGGTGCAGATGGGCTGGTTGCTCACCGGGGTGAAGCTGTTGCCGGTCGCCTTCACCAGCCAGGCGCAGAGGCCACCCGATGGCGGCGGATCGGAGATCTCCTTGGAGAGGTCGATGGGGCCGGGGGCCAGGCCCGCGGCGTCCCAGTTGGTGACGGCGCGCAGGTTGGTGAGCACCGACTGCCGCGTCGGGTTCTGGCCGCCGACCTCGAGCGCCTTGATCAGCAGCATGCCCAGCAGGTAGCCGGTGGAGCTGCGGAAGTCGGGCGCGATGGTCGGGTCACCGTACTTGTTGAGGATGCTCAGCTCCTGCTGCACCGAGGAGTTGCTCAGCACCGGGTTCCACTGTGCCGCCGCGTACATGCCGGTCATGATCTGGGCGGTCGGTCCCGTCAGGTAGTCGTTGACGTAGAGCTGTCCCTGGATCGAGGTCAGCTTCACGCCCTGCTGCGCCGCGGCGGTGAGGAAGCTCAGCGTGTCCGGCGAGTCCATGGCCCCCTGGTAGCCGTCGGTGTTGCTGTTCTTGAAACCGAGCACGTACGCCGTCCAGTTGGTGTTGCCCACCTGCACGGTGGTGTTGAGGTAGCCCTGCTCCAGGCCGGCCATCCCCGCCGCGGCCACCGCGCCGGTGGCCGCATTCTGCGACGACAGCGAGATGGTCAGGCCCAGCGAGCCCACCTTCTTGACGCCGAGCTGCTTGAACATCTCGGCGGTCGTGGTGGTGGAGATCTTGGGGTTGGTGTTGGCGCCGCCGTTGGGCGCGAAGAACGTGGAGTACGTCGAGATGCTGGTGTCGACCGGATCGGAGATGACCGGGACGCCCTGCTGGCTCAGGTACTGCCCGCCGCTCGGCTGCGTGCCGGAGATGTCGACGATGAGGAAGGACCCCTGCGTCTGGACCAGGCTCTTGGCGGCGCTGAGGTTGGCGGCCACCGTCGACTGGTCGTTCTGCACGATGAGGTTGATCTTGCGGTTGTTGACGCCGCCCTGCGCGTTCTTCCAGTCGACCACCGCCTTGAACGCCTTGTACATGCCGCCGCCCTCGGCCGCGTAGAAGCCGGTCTGCGACAGGATCACGCCGATGGTGACGGAGTTGCTGCTGACGCCGGGAGCCGACGACCCCGAGCCGCTGCTCGAGCTGCCGCAGGCGGCCAGGACGACGCCGAGCGTCATCGCCGCGCAGCCGCTGACGCGGCGCCGTGTCGGCCGAAGCCGGCTGGCTCTGGATCTCGTCACTGGACTGTCCTCCTCACACGTGCTGCGACGCACAGGACTCTGTTAGGGAAGCGTGATCTTCTGGGTGCAGACAGGGGTGTTGCTCACCGGGCTGAAGGTCTGCCCCTGGGCCTTCACCAGCCAGGCGCAGGCGCCCGACGCGGGCGGGTCGGAGATCTCCTTGGAGAGGTCGATCGGTTGCGGCGCCAGGCCGCCGGCGTCCCAGTTGGTGACGGCGCGCAGGTTGGTCAGCACCGCCTGCCGAGTCGGGTTCTGCCCGGCCACCTCGAGCGCCTTGATCAGCAGCAGTCCCATGGTGTAGCCGGACGACGTCCAGTTGTCCGGCGCCTGGGTGGGATCGCCGTACTTGTTGAGGGTGTCGATCTCCTGCTTCACCGGTGCGTCGGTGAGCACCGGGTCCCACTGCGCGGCCGCGTACATGCCCTGCATCACGGCGGCGGTCGGACCGGTGAGGTACTGGTTGATGTACAGCTGCGCCTGGATCGACGTCAGGGAGACGCCCTGCTGCTGCGCCGCCGTCAGGAAGCTGAGGGTGTCGGGCGTGTCCATGGCTCCCTGGTAGCCGTCGGTGTTGCTGTTCTTGAA
>Ga0070739_10001414_pt1 | contig 36395 bp, 35 predicted proteins | sample Coa_R1_7_FD_66445 | JGI IMG/M metagenome (GOLD analysis project Ga0070739, IMG submission 66445) | Surface soil microbial communities from Centralia Pennsylvania, which are recovering from an underground coalmine fire - Coalmine... | ecosystem: Environmental > Terrestrial > Soil > Unclassified ...
GGGAGCGCGTGAGCGCCGATGTCCCCGATCTCGAAGCGTCGTTCGAGCAGGGCGAGTTCGCGCCCCTGCGCGACTGGCTGCGCGAGCACCTGCACCGCTACGGACGCAAGTTCACGCCGGCGGAGACGCTCGAGCGCGTCGTCGGCACGCGCGAGATCGACCCCGAGCCGTATGTGCGGTACCTGCGCGCGAAGCTGTCCGCCATCCACGGATCCGCCTCGACGGCGGCTGGGTAGAGTCGCCGCGTGGCGAAGACACGCGTCGGGATCAACGGGTTCGGCCGCATCGGCCGCAACTTCTTCCGGGCCGCGCGCGAGCGGGACGCCGACTTCGAGGTCGTCGCCTACAACGACCTCGGCGACGCGAGCACGATGGCGCACCTGCTGAAGCACGACTCAGTGCTGGGCACGTTCCCGGAGGACGTCGAGGTCGCGGGCGGCGCGCTGAAGGTCGGCGGCGCGGAGCTTGCCGGACTCGCCGAGCGCGACCCGGCGAACCTGCCGTGGCGCGACCTGGAGGTCGACGTCGTCCTCGAGTCGACGGGGCTCTTTACGAGCCGCGAGGGCGCGCAGAAGCATCTCGAGGCGGGCGCGAAGAAGGTGGTGATCTCGGCCCCGGCGACGGATCCCGACATCACGCTCGTCCTCGGCGTGAACGACGACGCCTACGACCCCGAGCAGCACGCGATCGTCTCGAACGCGTCGTGCACGACCAACTGCGTCGCGCCGATGGCGAAGGTCCTCGACGATGCCTTCGGGATCGAGCGTGGCTTCATGACGACGATCCACGCGTACACGCAGGACCAGAACCTCCAGGACGGCCCGCACAAGGACCTGCGCCGCGCGCGGAACGCGGCGATCAACCTGATCCCGACGTCGACCGGCGCGGCGCGGGCGATCGGGCTCGTGCTGCCGCACCTGCAGGGCAAGGTCGACGGCATCTCGGTGCGGGCGCCGGTTCCGACCGGCTCGGTGACGGATCTGGTCGTGACGCTGCGCCGTGGGGCAACGGCGGACGAGATCAACGCCGCCTTCGAGTCGGCCGCGTCGAGCGGACCGCTCGAGCCGTACCTCGAGTACTCGAGCGACCCGCTCGTCTCGACCGACATCGTCCGCTCGCCGGCGTCGTGCACCTTCGACAGCCTGCTGACGATGGCGAACGGCACCTCCGCGAAGGTCTTCGGCTGGTACGACAACGAGTGGGGCTACTCGTGCCGCCTGGTCGACCTCGTCTCGAAGCTGCTGTGAGGCGGCGTCAGCGCGGTCGGGTGTCTGACACCGTCGGTGTCAGACACCCCTACGAGTTCGAATGAGGCTGCCGCGGTCGGTCGAGGCGGCGGAGGTTCGCGACCGCGTCGTCCTCGTGCGCAGCGACCTGAACGTTCCCCTCGAGGATGGCAACGTCGCCGACGACACGCGCATCCGCGCGTCGCTGCCGACGATCCGCCTGCTGCTCGAGCGCGGCGCGCGCGAGGTGCGCGTCTGCTCGCATCTCGGTCGGCCGAGGACGGACGAGGATCGGGCGCGCTACGCGATGCAGCCGGTGCGCGAGCGACTCCGCGAGCTGGAAGGCGACGAGCGCGTCACCGTGCTCGAGAACACGCGCTTCCAGCCCGGCGAGACGACCAACGATCGCGCCTTCGCGCAGGAGCTCGCGGACGGCTGCGACCTCTACGTCGACGACGCCTTCGGCTCGGCGCACCGCGCGCACGCGTCCACCGTCGGCGTCGCGGAGCTGCTGCCCGCGTACGCCGGCCTGCTGCTGCTCGACGAGCTGCGGAACCTCGGGCGCCTGCTCGGCGACGTCGAGCGGCCGTTCGTAATCGTGGCTGGCGGCGCCAAGGTCGAGGACAAGGTCGGCGTGCTGAAGAACCTGGGCGCCCGCGCGGACGAGGTGCTGATCGGCGGCAAGATGGCCGAGGACGTGCGCAGCGAGAACCCCTTCGACTTCGAGGTCGTGCTGCCGACGGACGTGGTCGCGGTCGCGTCCTTCGACGCCGACGCCGAAGCGCGCGTGACCGGCTTCGACGAGCTGCCGGAGGGCTGGCTCGGCCTCGACGTCGGCCCCGCGACGCGCGACGGCTTCGCGCGCCGGATCGGCGGCGCGCGCACCGTGTTCTGGAACGGCCCGCTGGGCGTCTTCGAATGGCCGCGCTTCGCCGAGGGCACGTTCGCGGTCGCGCGCGCGGTCGCGGACTGCGACGGCTTCACCGTCGTCGGCGGCGGCGACTCGGTACGAGCGGTGCAGGAAGCCGGCGTCGCCGCGCGCGTCTCGTGGATCTCGACGGGCGGCGGCGCCTCGCTCGAGCTGCTCGAGGGAAAGGAGCTGCCCGGCGTGACGGCGATCCCGGCCGAATGAGCTTGATTGCGGGCAACTGGAAGATGTACAAGGGCGCGGCGGAGGCGGGCGAGTTCTGCCGCGCGCTGCGGGACGCCGAGCTGCCGATCGGCGTCGACGTCGTCGTCTGCCCGCCGTTCACCGCGCTCGCGGACGCCGTTCAGGCGCTCGCGGGAACCGAGATCGGCGTCTTCGCCCAGAACTGCCACTGGGAGCCCGAGGGCGCGTTCACCGGCGAGGTCTCGGCGCCGATGCTGCGCGAGCTCGGCGTCTACGGCGCGATCGTCGGGCACTCCGAGAGGCGCCAGTGGTCCGGCGAGACGGACGAGACCGTCGGCCGCCGCGCCGCCGCCGCGCTCGCGGCAGGTCTCCACGTGATCGCCTGCGTCGGCGAGACCGAGGCGGAGCGGGAGGCAGGCGACACCGAGGCGGTGCTGCGCCGCCAGCTGGCGGTGCTCGACCCGGACGAGGGCCTCGTGGTCGCGTACGAGCCCGTGTGGGCGATCGGCACCGGCAAGACGGCGACGCCGGCGATCGCCGAGGACGCCCACGAGCTGATCAAGTCGCTGCTCGACGTGCCGGTGCTGTACGGCGGCTCGGTGAAGCCCGAGAACGCCGCCGAGCTGCTCGCGCAGCCGGCGATCGACGGCGCGCTCGTCGGCGGAGCCTCGCTCGACCTCGGCTCGTTCCTCGCCATATGCCAAGCCGGCTCGTAGCCCTCGTCATCCTCGACGGCTGGGGCTGCGCGCCGCCCGGCCCCGGCAACGCGGTCGCGCAGGCGCGGACGCCGGTGTTCGACCGGCTCTGGCGCGAGTACCCGCACACGCGGCTCGACGCGTCGGGCGAGGCGGCCGGCCTCCCGGCCGGGCAGATGGGCAACAGCGAGGTCGGTCACCTGACGATCGGCAGCGGCCGCCGGCTCTACCAGGACCTGATGCGCGTGAACCGGGCGATCGACGACGGCTCGTTCTTCGACAACGAGGCGCTCCGCGCCGCGTTCGACCGCGCGGAGAGGGTGCACCTGCTGGGCCTCGTCTCGCGCGGCGGCGTCCACTCCCACCTCGACCACCTGCAGGCGCTGCTCCGGTTCGCGCCGGAGAAGACGTGGATCCACGCCTTCACCGACGGCCGCGACGTCTCGCCGACGTCGGCGGTGCGCGACCTCGCCGAGCTTCCGCTCGAGCGAGTGGCGACGGTCGTCGGCCGCTACTACGCGATGGACCGCGACGGCCGCTGGGAGCGGACGCAGCGCGCCTTCGACGCGATCGCGCGCGCCGACTGCCCCTCGACCGTCGCGCCCGACGGACTGCTCGCCGCGGTGCAGCGGAGCTACGACGCCGGCGTCACCGACGAGTTCCTCGAGCCGATCTGCGTCGAAGGCGCGCCCGGCGTCGCGCCGGGCGACGCAGTCGTCTTCTTCAACTTCCGGCCCGACCGTGCGCGGCAGCTGACGCGGCTGCTGCTCGACGGCGGCTTCGACGTCACGACGATGACCCGTTACGCCGCCGACCTCGACACGCCGGTCGCCTTCGAGGAGCAGCGCGTCGAGGAGACGCTCGCGCAGGTGCTCGCCGAGCACGACCTCCGCCAGCTGCACGTGGCCGAGACGGAGAAGTACGCGCACGTGACGTACTTCTTCAACGGCGGTCGCGAGGAGGCGTGGCCGGGCGAGGAGCGCGTGCTCGTTCCGAGCCCGCGCGACGTGCCGAGCTACGACCGGAAGCCGGAGATGTCGGCGGAGGAGGTGACCGACCGGTTCTGCGACGCGGTCGGCGACGGCTTCGCCTTCGCGGTCGTCAACTTCGCCAACCCCGACATGGTCGGCCACACGGGTGACATCCCCGCGGTCGTGCGGGCGGTGGAGACCGTCGACGGCTGCCTCGGACGCGTCGTCGAGCGGGTCGACGAGCTCGGAGGCGCATGCCTCGTCACCGCCGACCACGGCAACGCCGAGCAGCTGCTGGAGGAGGATGGCGTCAGCCCGCACACCGCCCACACGACGAACCTGGTGCCGCTCGTGCTGACCGACACGAGCGCCTCGCTCCGCGACGGCGGCGAGCTCGCCGACCTCGCCCCGACCGTGCTGGACCTGGTCGGAATCGTCCCGCCTGCCGGGATGACCGGCCGCTCCCTGGTACACATGTAAAAGCTTCTTCCGGCTCGAACGATCTGCCACGAGACGGCGCTATACTCCTGCTCCTTTGCCGCTCCCCCAGCCGGATCTGGCAATCCTGCGCAAGGCCCAACGGGGAGACCAGCGGGCGTTCTCGATCATCGTCAGGACGTACGAGACCGCCGTCTACAACTACGTGCTGCGGCTGACCGGCGGCGACAAGGCGCTCGCCGAGGACCTGACGCAGGAGGTCTTCCTCCGGGTGTTCCAGGGGCTGCCGCGGTTCTCGCTGCGCTGCAAGTTCACGACGTGGCTGTTCCAGGTGACGAAGAACCGCGTGCTCGACGAGCTGCGCGCCCGCGACCGGCGCCCTGTGACCGCGGTGACGCTCGACGACATCCCGCCGATCGAGGCGGTCGACCAGCCGGTCGAGCGCGTCGAGGCGATCGACGCCCTCTGGCGCGCGATCGACCTGCTCAACCCGGACCTGAAGATGGCGCTGCTCCTGCGCGACGTCGTCGGGCTCTCGTACAACGAGATCGCGGACGCGCTCGAGATCACGCTCTCGACCGTGAAGTGGCGGATCTTCAAGGCACGCGAGGACGTGCAGCTGACCCTCGCGCGGCAGGGCATCACCTTCGGCGGCCAGGACGTCGCCGCCGTCTCGGGCTGAGCCGCCGCGCCTAACGGGAGTGCCGCCGCAGCCAGGCGGCGAGGTCGCGCGCCTGGTGCGCCGGATCGGCCGAACGCGGGACAGGCTGGACGGGCGCGTGCTTCGACCCGCCGCCCGAGGCGGCTGCGATGCCCAGCGCCGCGGCCGCCGCGGCCGCCGCACCGATCAGGAGCAGCGTCGGGGCGAGCCGCGGCCGTCCGGGCAGGCGGGGGCGCGGGCGGCGCGGCAGCACGTGCGTCGCAGGCTGCGCGGCGTCGTCGCGCAAGGCAGCGGCCAGCTCCGCCGCGGTCGGGCGCTCGCGCGGATCGTGCGCGAGGCAGCGGTCGAGGAGGGCACGCACCGGCGTCGGCTGCTGTCCGAGCAGCTCGCCCAGCACCACCGCCAGCGAGTAGACGTCGGCCGGGGGGCCGGCGACCTGCCCTGCGGCCTGCTCCGGCGACAGGTAGCGCAGCGTGCCGAGCACCGTGCCCGCCTGCGTGACCAGGGTCTCCTCCGCGGCGCTGGCGATGCCGAAGTCGCCGAGCTTCACCGTCCCGTCGGCCGCCCGCAGCAGGTTCGCGGGCTTCAGGTCGCGGTGCACGACGCCGCGGTCGTGCGCGTAGGCGAGCCCCTCCGCGATCTGCGCCGCCTCCTCGACGGAGAGGCGTCCGCCCGCGAGCGTGCCGCCCGGCAGCAGCTCCATCACGATCGCCGGCCGCCCGTCGAGCTGGGTGATGTCGAAGACGCGCACGAGGCTCGGGTGCTGCAGCCGCGCCGCGATGCGCGCTTCGCGCAGGAAGCGGCTGCGGAACTCGCGGTCGCCGGCGAGGTGCTCGGCGAGCACCTTCAGCGCCACCGGCCGCTCGAGCTGCTCGTGCCAGCCGGCGTACACGACGGCCATGCCGCCCCGGCCGAGCTCGCTCTCCAGCCGATAGCCGCTCAGCGCTTCCCCTTGCCGTGTCCGTGGCCGTGGTGGTGGTCGTCGCCGTGATCGGGTCTCGGGCCATGCTCGTGACCCGGCGGGTGCTCCGGGTGGTGCCGCTCGGGCCGCGCGGGTTGCGCCGGCTGCGTCACAGCCGGCGGCGGCGTCGTGACCGCGGCGGGCACCGCCGACAGGCAGGGCGGGCTGTCGGCCGCGAGTGCGGAGACGCCGGCGAGCAGCGGACGCTCCAGGGCCGCCGGCACGCGGCCAGTGCGCACGAGCTCGCCGGCGCGTGTCTCGAGCTGGCGGATGTCCCGCCGTTGCGCGCACGGCGCCTCCTCGGCGACGCGGCTCGCGAGCCGGACGAGCGGCGCGGCGTCGGCGCGGGCGATCGCGGGCGGCGTCGGGCCGCTGCCGCAGCCCGCGAGGGCGCTAGATGCCCCGAGCGAGGCGATCAGCGAGAGCGTCCGGAAGGCCGGCCGCGCGAATTGCGGCCTGTGCGCCCTCCACGTCGTAGGGGACACGCCGAAAGACTGCCCGGTCCGCCCCGAAGTCAACCTGGAGCCAGGCGGCATGCGGGTCGCCGTCGCGCGGCTGCCCGACCGAGCCCGGGTTGAGCAGGCAGCGGGCGCCGCCGAGGGAGATCGCCGTTCCATCGGGCGCGATGCCGCCTTCGACGCCGTCGCCCGCCTCGGCCAGCGCCAGCGCGACGTGGCTGTGCCCGACGAGCACGAGCGGCTCGCTCGTCAGGCGCAGGCTCTCGGCGGCCGCCTGCTCGCTCAGCACGTAGTCCCAGACCGGGTCGCGGGGGCTGGCGTGGAACAGCTCGACGCCGGATCGCGTCGCAGCGGGCGACAGGGACGCCAGCCAGGCGCGATGCTGCGCGTCGAGCGTTCCGCGGGTCCAGGCAGCGGCCGCCGCGGCGTCGCCGCTGAACGTGGCCAGGTCGAGACGTCCGAGGACGCCGAGATCGTGGTTGCCGCAGAGCACCAGGCCGCCGAGCGCGCGGACGCGCTCGCAGCACTCGTTCGGGCTCGCTCCGTAGCCGACGACGTCGCCGAGGCACCAGATCTCGTCTGGAGTCGTCGAGGCGACGTCGGCGAGCACCGCTTCGAGTGCGTGAAGATTGGCGTGGATGTCGGAGATGACGGCGACCCGCACGCGGGCGAGGATTGCAAAGGCCGCGGCGGTGGCGGCGGCCGTGGCGGGCTGGGGGGTGGGTGCGACGCTGCTCGCGCGCACCAGCGTTCCGTCGCTCCGGCTCGCCGGGCTCGACGAGCGCCGCTTCTTCGGCCCGGCGCTCCTCCGGCGTGCGGAGTCGTTCAGCAGCGGGGCGGACGTGATCTGGCTGCTCGCCACGCTCGCGGGGCTCGTCGCCCTCGTCGTGCTCGCGTGGCGCCTTCCGAAGAGCGTGCCGGGAATGCGGCTCGGCCGGATCGCGAGCGCGGTGGTCGTGTCGATGGTCGTGCTGGTGACGACCTGGCTCGTCGCGCTGCCGTTCGGGGTGGCCGAGCTCGCGTGGGAGCACCACTTCGGCCTCGGCCCCTTCGACGTCGGCGCCTGGCTGGCGGCACAGTGGTCGACGCTGGCGCCGGAGGCGGTCGCGATCCTCGTCGGCGTCGTGCTCGTCGTCTGGCTCGCCGGCCGCCTGCCGCGCGCCTGGTGGCTGCCGGCGGGTGCCGCGGTGGTCGCGCTCGCCGCGGCCTTCGCCTTCGTCGGCGGCTATCTCGCCGGGTCGGGCTCGCGGCCGCTGCGCGACCCGCGTCTGCAGGCGGACGTGCGCCGGCTGGAGCGTGCCGAACACGTCGTGGGCACCCCCGTGCGGGTGCAGACCGTCTCCTCGCGCACGAGCCAGGCGAACGCGTTCACCGAGGGATTCGGGCCGTCGACGACCGTCGTCCTGTGGGACACGCTGCTCGACGGCCGCTTCTCACGCGGCCAGATCGACGTCGTGATCGCGCACGAGCTCGGACACGTCCGCAGCAGGCACATCGTGAAGGCGATCGGCTGGACCGCCCTCGTCGTCCTGCCCGTGCTCTTCGTCGTCGCCGCGGTCACCCGGCGCCGCGGCGGGCTCGCGCAGCCGGCCAACATCCCGCTCGCGCTGCTCGTCCTCTCGCTGCTCGCGCTGCTGACCGCGCCCCTGCAGAACCTCGTCTCGCGACGCTACGAGGCCGAGGCCGACTGGCGGGCGCTGAACGCGACACACGACCCGGCCGCCGCGCGGCGGCTGTTCGAGGGCTTCGCGCGGACGAGCCTCGAGCAGCCCGACCCGCCGCTGCTCGACTACCTCTGGCTCGAGAACCACCCGACGTTGATGCAGCGCATCGCGATGACGGAGGCGTGGGCGAGGCGGCGCTGAGCGCGAAGCTCCGACGCGTTCTCAGTGGTCGTTCGTCTCGGGCAGGTCCTGGATGCCCTTGACGGTCGTGTACTTCGACCAGGCGTCCTGGAGCGCGGTCAGCAGCTCGTTCGTGAACTGCTGCGACATGTTGATGCGCGCGACGACGACGCCCGGGACGTCGCCCTGCTCGACCTCGTGGTCGAGCCGCGCGAACGTGATCGTGAACTCGTAGTCCGAGAAGGTGATGTTGGCGAAGTTCGCGTAGACGCCGGCCAGCTGCTCCGGATCCATGTGGATGTTCAGCTGCCGCTCGTGGCCGTCGTCCATTCGCGCTCGACCATACTAGAACGGCCGTGGAAACCGCCCTGGACCGCCTCGCCGCGCGCCTGCGCGAGCTCGCCGGCGCCGACGTCGCGCTCGAGCGGCCGAACGATCCCGGGCACGGCGACTACGCCACCAACCTCGCCCTGCGCTCGGCGGGCGGCACGGCCCGTGCGCCGCGCGAGCTGGCCGCGGAGCTCGCCGAGCGGTTCCGCTCGCTGGACGACGTGGCCTCGGTCGACGTCGCGGGGCCCGGGTTCCTGAACCTGCGTCTGGCGGATGCGTTCTTCGTCGAGGCCGCAGCCGAGATCGACGCGGGCTACGGCGGCGGGTTCGCCGAGCCGCGCGAGCGCGTACAGGTGGAGATGGTGTCGGCGAACCCGACCGGCCCGATCGTGGTCGCGTCCGCGCGCAACGGCGCCTACGGCGACGCGGTCGCACGCCTGCTCGAGTTCGCAGGGCACGACGTGGAGCGCGAGTACTACTACAACGACGCCGGCTCGCAGATGGACCGTTTCCGCGCCTCCGTGGAGGCGGTGCGCGACGGACGCGAGCCGCCGGAGGACGGCTACCGCGGCGAGTACGTGCACGAGCTCGCAGCCCTGCGCGGCGATCCCGTGCCGCTGATGCGGCAGCAGATCGAGGAGACGCTGGAGCGCTTCAGGATCCACTTCGACTCGTGGGCGCGCCAGAGCGTGCTGGAGGAGCGGCTGCCGGCGCTGCTCGAGGGCCTGCCGACGTACGAGGCCGACGGCGCGCTGTGGGTGCGGTCAACCGAGTTCGGCGACGAGAAGGACCGGGTGCTGATCCGCTCGGCCGAGCGCGGCGGGCTGCCGACGTACGAGGCCGCCGACATCGCATACCTGCGCGACAAGCTGGAGCGCGGCTTCGACCGCGCGATCTACGTGCTCGGCGCCGACCATCACGGCGTGCGCGGCTGGTACGAGGTCGTCGCGCGCATGCTCGACTACGACCCCGGACGGGTCGAGGTGCTGCTCTACCAGCTCGTGCACCTGCGGCGAGGCGGCGTGCAGACGAAGATGTCGAAGCGGCGCGGCGACGTCGTCTTTCTCGACGAGCTCATGGACGAGGTCGGCGTCGACGCGGCGCGCTGGTACCTCGTGAACCGCGGCCCCGACCAGACGATCGAGGTCGACCTCGACCTCGCGGCGGAGAAGTCGCAGAAGAACCCGGTCTACTACGTGCAGTACGCGCACGCGCGCGTCGCGGCGATCCTCCGCAACGCGGGCGACGCCGAGGTGGGCGGGCAGCCCGCCGGCGCGCTCGCCGGCGAGGAGAAGGAGCTGATCAAGCGGCTCGCGGAGTTCCCGTCGACGGTGCGGGAGGCGACGGCGCGGCGTGGCCCGCAGCTCGTGCCGGCCTACGCGATCCGGCTCGCCGACGACTTCCACCGCTTCTACCACGAGTGCCGCGTGCTCGGCGACGACTCGGAGTCGTTCCGGCTCGGCCTGTGCCGCGCCACGCAGACCGTGATCGCGCGCTGCCTCGACCTCGTCGGGGTGGAGGCGCCGGAGCGCATGTGACGGGCGCCTCGACGGCGCCGGTCACATGGCATCTGGGTTCGCTCCGCGAACCAAGGTGCTGAGTTCCTGCCCTAGGATGGCCGCCGATGTCGAGCCCGCACCCCGACCGCAACCTTGCGCTCGAGCTCGTTCGTGTCACGGAGGCGGCTGCCATGGGCGCGGGTCGCTGGATCGGGCGGGGCGACAAGAACGCGGCCGACCAGGCCGCCGTCGACGCCATGCGCGCGATGCTCGACACGGTGACCATGGACGGCGTCGTCGTGATCGGCGAGGGGGAGAAGGACGAGGCGCCGATGCTGTTCAACGGCGAGCGAGTCGGCGACGGCAACGGCTCGGAGGTCGACGTCGCCGTCGATCCCCTGGAAGGCACACGTCTCACCGCGCTCGGCCAGCCGAACGCGATCGCGGTGATCGCGGTCGCGGAGCGCGGGTCGATGTTCTTTCCCGGCGCTGCGGTCTACATGAACAAGATCGCCGTCGGCGCCGACGCGGTGCACGCCATCGACATCGACGCGAGCCCCGCCGACAACGTGCGCGCCGTCGCGGAGGCGAAGGGCGTGAAGCCGACCGACATCCGCGTCGTCGTGCTCGAGCGGGAGCGCCACGAGCAGCTGATCGGCGAGCTGCGCGAGGCGGGTGCGCGCGTGCAGCTGATCCGCGACGGCGACGTCGCGCCGGCGATCGCGGCCGCGCGGCCCGAGACGAGCGTCGACATGCTGATGGGAGTCGGCGGCACACCGGAGGGAGTCATCTCGGCCGCGGCGCTGAGGTCGCTCGGCGGCGGGATGCAGGGCCGCCTGTGGCCGCGCGACGACGACGAGCGGCAGAAGCTCGTGGAGGCGGGCTACGACGTCGACCGCGTGCTCACGACCGACGATCTCGTCGCCAGCGACGACGTGTTCATCGCGGCGACCGGCGTCACCACCGGCGCGCTCCTGCGCGGCATCCGCTACGTGCGTGACGGCGCGGTGACCGACTCGCTCGTCATCCGCTCGCGCTCCGGCACGGTCCGGCGGATCGAGGCGAGGCACAACCTGGAGAAGCTGACCCATTTCACGGGAAGGGAGTTTCGATGAGCATCGGGCTGAACGAGCTCGGCTACGACGAGCGGCTGTACATCCTCGCCTTCGACCATCGCGGGTCGTTCGAGAAGATGGTCGGCGACCCCGAGCGGGTGCCGAGCGCGAAGAGCCTGATCTGGGAGGGGTTCCAGCGGGCGGTCGAGGAGGGTGCGCCGAAGGAGTGGGCGGGAGTGCTCGTCGACGCGCAGTACGGCAGCGAGGTGGCGCGGGCCGCGAAGGCGGGCGGCTTCAAGCTCGCGATGCCCTGCGAGAAGTCCGGGCAGGCCGAGTTCGACTTCGAGTACGGGGACGCGTTCGGCGAGAAGATCGAGGAGTTCGACCCGGACTTCACCAAGGTGCTCGTCCGCTACAACCCGGAGGGCGACCGTGCGCTGAACGAGCGCCAGACAGCGCGGCTGCGGCGTCTGTCGGAGTGGCTGCACGAGCGGCATCGCAAGTACCTGTTCGAGCTGCTCGTTCCGGCCGATCCGGCGCAGCTCCAGCGCGTCGACGGCAGCGAGGAGCGCTACGACAGCGAGCTCCGGCCGGAGCTGATGCTGGAGGCGATCCTGCAGCTGCAGAACGGCGGCGTCGAGCCTGACATCTGGAAGATCGAGGGGCTCGACGACCGCGAGGCATGTCGGGAGATCGCGCAGCTCGTCCGACGCGACGGCCGCGACCGCGTCTCCTGCGTCGTGCTCGGCCGTGGGGCGTCGGACGCGAAGGTCGACGAGTGGCTCCGCGCCGGCTCGGGCGTCGAGGGCTACGTCGGCTTCGCGATCGGCCGCTCGATCTTCGGCGAGTCGGTGAAGGCGTACGCCGCAGATCCCGACGGCTTCGACCGTGACGCGGCCGTCGGGCAGATCGCGGCCAACTACCGCCGCTTCATCGAGGTCTACGAGCAGGCTGCGGCGCCGGCGTAGGTCGAGGCGGGCCGTCAGGCCAGAGGCTACGATTCGCCTCGACGCGGGCGTAGCTCAGTTGGTAGAGCATCAGCTTCCCAAGCTGAGGGTCGTGGGTTCGAACCCCATCGCCCGCTTCGGAAAGGCCCCGCTCACGCGGGGCTTTCGTTCGAGGGCGACTTGGAGCGCGTCGCGGACGAACGAAAGGGCGTTCGCCGATGCGCGGGGTCGACGCGAGCGTCGCTCAGGTCTGAAGGGCCACCCGTTCCGCTCGCTCGCGTCCCTTCCACGGCCGCCCTGCGCGTTCACGCACGTGTCGACGGTCGTGCCGCCTTGCGGTAGATCGCAGCGCTGACGGAGCCTCTACGCCGAGGGTCAGAATGCTGGCCGCGTGAATCAAGGGGTCGTGTCTCCGGACGGTGAGGGCGCTCCGAAAGTCGCGTTGCCGCTGCCCGCGAATCGGAACTTCCGGATGCTCTGGATCGGGCAGGTGCTGTCCGACCTGGGGTCGGAGATCGGCGTACTCGCCTATCCGCTCCTCGTGCTGGCGCTGACGCGCTCGCCGGTAATTGCCGGGGCTGTAGGAACGGTTGCGAGCGTGGCTGCGTTCGTGGTCAGGCTCCCGGCGGGCTCGCTCGTCGACAGGCTCCACCGGCGACAGACGATGATCGTCTGCGACGTCGTGCGCGCCACCGCACTCGCAGCGCTCACGGTCCTCGTCGCCCTGGACGCTGTGGCGTGGCCGGTCATTTTGATCGTCGCTGTCCTCGACAAGGCAGGGGACACATTCTTCAACCCAGCCTCGAGGGCGGCGCTCCCCGTGATCGTGCAGAGCGAGCAGTTGGAAACGGCGTGGGCCGCGACCGAGGGACGGCAGTACGCCGCGAATCTCGCAGGCCCGGCGCTCGGAGGCTTCCTCTACAGCCTGGGCCGAATGGTTCCGTTCATCGCCGACGCGATCTCGTACGGAATCTCCGCCGTCACATCCAGCGCTATGGCTGGCGACTTTTCGACCCGGACGGATGCGGCGTCGCGACGCGGATTGTGGGTTGAGGCGTTCGACGGGATGCGATTCCTCTGGCGGGACAGCTTCCTGCGTGCGGTACTGCTCCAGTCCCCGCTGATGAACTTCGCCTTCAACGGCGCGATCTACACCATCATCATCGGCTTGCGCCACCACGGCTCGTCGGCGACCGTCGTCGGCGGCGCTCAGGCCGCGATCATGACCGGCGGCTTGCTGGGCGCGATCGCAGCCCCACGAATCCAGCAACTCTTCTCCGTCCTGCGGTTGCTCTTGCTCTTCACGATCGTCGGGTCGGTGCTGCTCGCCGTCTCGGCGGTCATCCTGCCGTCCCCTTTTGCGGCGGCACCGCTCGCGATTCCGCTGATCCTCTCGCCCGCGACGAACGCCACCCTCTTCGCGGCGAGGATGCGACGGACGCCGCCGTCGCTGCAAGGACGCACGAACGCAGCCCTGATGCAAGTCGCGATGGGATTGGCAACCCTCGCCCCGCTGGTCAGCGGTGTCGTGATCGAGCACGCATCGGCCCAATGGGCCATGGCCGTCTTCGCGCTCGCACTCGCCGGCGTCTTACCCCTCGCCTTGCTGCTACCGGGACTCAGGCATCCAGGAGCGGCGGGAGAACTCTCCTAAGAGCCGGGCGGCAAGGTCGTGGCAAGTAGGTCGGAAACGACCGAGAGACCCGCGTGGGAGGGCCCCCCATCGCCTGCTTCGTCGCAGGAGGTCGGGGCGCGCCGAAGCGCGCCCGCGCCGTCCTTGCTTACTGGGTCGCCGGCAGCCCGTAGACCGGGTACGTGCCGAGCCCGTTCGTGACGGAGCCCGTCACGTAGGCGCTCGACAGCAGGTTGCCGGTGCCGTCCACATACTGCGTCGCCGGGGCCGTGTTGCCGAACCCGCCCGCCACCGCTGCGTTGAAGCAGTCGAGGTGGTAGGGCCCGACGTTCTCGCCGAGGCCCGCCGGCACGTTGCCCGGAACGGCCTCCGGCAGCCAGTACCCCGCCTGCAGCTCGGCCATCGCGGTCGCCTGATCGGGGGCATAGAACGGATTGCCGCCGACCGAGTAGCACAGGAAGCTGCCGCTCGACGGTGGCTGCGCGGCCGCCGGGCCGGCTGTGAACGCCAGGAGGGCGGACGAGGCGAGCGCCGCACCGAGCAGCGCGAAGCAGAGCGTCCTCTTCACAGGGTCTCCTTTCGGTAGAGCGGGCTCCCGCGAGGGAAGCCCGACGCCCCGCCTTATCACCGAAACTGCGACTTTGAACCGTCCAGTCGCGCCCTTGGCGATCCGCGGCGCCGCTCCTCGAGGCGCCGCGGATCGCCTACCCCCCGATCAGTGGGCGTAGTAGCCGAGCTGCTGCGCAGCCGTCGCCGCGTACGCGGGGCCGTACCACTGGCCGCCGTCACCGACGTAGCCGTCGCCCTTGGGCGTCACGTTGCACTCGAGGTGGTAGCTGCCGACGTTGACGCCGCCGTCGACGTTGCCGTCGACCGCCGTCGGCTCCCAGTAACCCTGCCCGACCAGCGCGGCCGCCTCGCTCGCAGGCCACACGCCGGGTGTCGTCTGGAACTTCGAGTAGCAGAGGTAGATGCCGTCCACCTGCGGCGGATCGGTGGCCTTCTGGCTGTGATCGGTGACGACGAGGTCGACGCACGAGCTCGCCGCGGCGTCGTTGTAGAACGCCTGGAAGTAGTAGTGCCCGGGCGGAACGTCCGCGAGCAGGGGCCCGGTCGAGTAGTCGCCCTCGCCGTCCGTCGTCTCCTCGAGCGCGCCGATGCCCTCGTCGTTGCAATCGGGCGTCTGGAACTCGATGATCAGCACGTCCGCCTCCGACACAGGTCCTTCGTTGCCCGTCAGCGTGCCGCCGAGCGTCACGTAACCGTTCTGCGCCACCGGGTTCGGCGTGGCCGAAAGCGTCAGCGTCCAACCGGCACGCGCACCCGCAGGCGCGACGGCCACGACCAGCGCCGCCGCAGCAGCGAACGCGGCCAGGATAACGGCCTTCTTCACAGTCCCTCCCTGTCGATGAGTCGCCGCCGGCCCCAAGGGGGGGAGCAGCGTTCGCAGCGTACGAACGCTTGCAGCAACTGATACGGACGAAGGTCTGGAGCGACCAGACCGAACGTCAGTACGTCAGAACCGTGCGCGGAGCCGGCGCGCGCTCTCCGCGAGCGCCTCCGGCAGCACCTTCACGTCCCCGAGCACGGGCATGAAGCTCGTGTCGCCGTTCCAGCGCGGAACGACGTGCAGGTGGACGTGGTCCTCGATGCCGGCGCCCGCGACGCGGCCCAGGTTCCAGCCGAGGTTGAAGCCGTGCGCGCCGTACTCGGCGCGCAGCGCCTCGACGCCACGGGCGCCGAGCCGGTGGACCTCGAGCGCCTCCTCGTCGTCGAGCGCGCCGAAGTCGCCGACGTGACGCGCCGGGGCGACGAGCAGGTGCCCCGACGAGTAGGGGAAGCGGTTGAGGACGACGAGCGCCCGCTCGTCGCGGTGAAGGAGCAGCTCCTCCTCCGGCTCGCAGAACACGCAGCGGTCGAGCTCGTCCGCCTGGCTGACGTACTCGAGCCGCCACGGCGCCCAGAGCGGCTTCGGCATCCGCCTACAGCCAGCGCTTGTAGCGGAAGAACGCGAGCAGCCCGACGAGCGTCACGCACATGACGCCGAAGACGGTCCAGAACGCCCAGACCGTGTCGTAGCCCGGGAACTGGAGGTTCATGCCGAAGAACCCCGTGATCAGCGTCAGCGGCAGCAGCACGACCGAGAACACCGTCAGCACGCGCAGGACGTCGTTCTGGCGGTGCGAGATCACCGACTCGTTCGTGTCCTCGAGCGCCTCCACGACCTCCTTGTAGTTGTCGAGCAGGTCCCAGATGCGTTCGGCCGCGTCCACGACGTCGTCGAAGTAGAGGTCGAGCTCCTCGGGCAGGAACCGCTCGACGTGCCGCTCGAGCACGCGCAGCGTGGCGCGCTCCGGCTTGATGATCTTGCGATAGCTGATGATCTCCTGCTTGACGTTGGAGATGTCGCGGACGACCTCCTCCGACCGCCCCTCGAAGACGTCGTCCTCGAGCGCGTCGAGCTTGTAGCCGATCTTGTCGAGGATCGGGAAGCAGTAGTCGAACAGGTCGTCGAGCAGCTCGTAGAGCAGCCGGCCGGAGCCCTTGGCGAAGAGCTGCTCGCGGAACGACGCATCCTCCTCGCAGCGTCGGAAGAGCCGCGTCACCGGCAGCAGCTCGACCATCGTGAAGGTGACGAGGTAGTCGGGGCCGATGAAGACGTCGAGCTCGGCGGCGTTCAGCCGCTGCACCGTCCGGTCGTAGACCGGGAAGTGGAGGACGCCGAACAGGTAGCCCTCCTCTGCGTACTCGTCGATCTTCGGCCGCTGCCGCTTCGAGAGGACGTCTTCGACGTCGAGCGGGTGCCAGCCGAAGCGGCCGGCGAGCTCCGCCGCCTGCTCGGGCGTCGGCGCGTCGAGCTGGATCCAGGTGAGGCCGGCCGCCGAGAGCTCAGCGGGAACGGCGGGCGGCGCCGCGACCTGGGTCGCGGAGTCGCGCACGCGCGAACGGCGGATGCGAGGCAGCGTGGGCATCGGTACTGAGCGGATCCTCGATCACGGTGACGTTCGCCATTCCTGCGTCATTCTAACCCTGCCTGTAGGAGAATCGCCCTCGCCGAAGGAACCGGATCGGGAATCCTGTACCGATGCGCGTCAGGCTGACAATCGTGCTCGCCGCGGTGCTCATCGGGGCCGCCGTGGCCACGCCTGCGTCGCTGCTCGCGCTCGGGCGGCACGCGAGCGGAGCCGCGTCCGAGGACGTCGCCTTTCACTCCCGCGCGCTCGACAGCACGCTGCACTTCCTGATCCGGCTCCCCGACGGCTACGCGCGCGGCAACCGGCGGTATCCCGTCGTCTACTTCCTGCACGGCCTGCCGGCCGGCCCGACGTCCTACCGCGCGGTGGCCTGGGTCGAGGACGCCCTCGACCACGCGGGCCGGCCCGCCTTCCTCGTCGTCCCGCAGGGAACGCGGCGCCAGAACGGCGATCCCGAGTACCACGACTGGGGGCCCGGCCACGACTGGGCGACTGCACTCGGCGTCGAGCTGCCCGCGTACGTCGACGCGCACTACCGCACGATCCCGAACCGCGGCGGCCGCGCGATCGTCGGCGTCTCGGCCGGGGGCTACGGCGCGACGAGCATCGGCCTCGGGGAGCCGGGTCGCTTCTCCGTCGTCGAGTCGTGGAGCGGCTACTTCGAGCCGACCGACCCGACGGGGACGAAGGTGCTCGACCTCGGCTCGGCGAAGGCGAACGAGCAGGCGAGCGTGCACGCGCTCGCCGACCGGCTGCACGCGCAGTTCTTGCGTTACCCGACGTTCCTCGCGTTCTACGTCGGCCGCAGCGACCCGACCTTCGTCGGCGAGAATCAGCAGCTGAACCGGGAGCTGAACGCCGCACACGTACCGCATGCGTTCACCACGTATCCGGGCGCGCACACGGTGGCCCTGTGGCGCGCGCACGCGCGCACGTGGCTCGCGATGGCGCTTCGTCGGCTCGCGCTGACTGCTTCGGCCGGGGCGGCCGGGTCCCGTTAGGATCGCCCACCGTCCAGCTCTCGACCAGGAGGGGATCGATGAGACTCGGGGGAACCCGCCGGCGCACGCCGCGCCGGATCAGCGTGGTTGCAGCGACCGCGCTCGCCGCGGTGGCGGCGGCGGTCGGCGTCGCGATCGGACCGGCGGCGTCGTCGGCGAAGTCGGGCGCCGACGGCGGCAGCATGCCGGCGCTCAACCACGTGTTCGTGATCATGCTCGAGAACCACTCGAAGTCGAGCGTCCTCGGCGATCCGAACGCGCCGTTCATCAACCACCTCGCGAGCGAGTACGCCGTCGCAGGTAACTACTACGGCGTCACGCATCCGAGCGAGCCGAACTACGTCGCCGCGATCAGCGGCTCGAACTGGTGGACGAACAACGACAACCCGGACAACCGGTTCGACCACCTCAACCTGGTCGACGAGCTCGAGGCGCACCACAAGACGTGGGCCGCGTACATGGAGGCGATGCCGAGCGCGGGCTACCTCGGCGACTACTGGCCGGACAGCAGCACGCCGCTGTACGCGAGCAAGCACAACCCGTTCGTCCTCTTCGACGACATCCGGAACGACCCGGAGCGGCTGTCGCACGACAAGCCGTACACCGAGCTCGCGCACGACCTGAACTCCGGCCGCGCGCCGGACTTCGTCTGGATCACGCCCGACCAGTGCAACGACATGCACGGCGGTGTCTACAGCGCCGTCCCGGACCATCCGGAGACGCCGTGCCCGTACGGGAACACGAAGGACGACCCGAACGACGCCGCGCTCAAGCAGAAGGCCGACGCGTTCGTGAAGCAGGCGGTGACCACGATCATGTCGAGCCGCGCGTGGACGGGTAACAGCGCGATCTTCATCGTCACCGACGAGGACGACTACACCGGCAACTCGGCGACGGACGGCTGGGAGTCGGCGGAGGGCTGCTGCGACTCTCCGGTCGTGCCGGCGAACGACCCGGACGTCCCGGGCTGGCAGGGCGGCGTCTACGGCGGCGGCCTCATCCCCGCCGTGATCGTCACCACCCACGGCAAGCGCGGCGGCTACACGAGCAACACGCCGTACAACCACTACTCGCTGCTCCGCACGATCGAGGACGCGTGGGGCCTCGACCGGCTGGGCTACACCTCCGACACGGCCCAGGTGCAGTCGATGAGCGAGTTCTTCACGCACTGACGTTCGATCGGTGGGCGGCCGTCTCCGGGCGGCCGCCTACCGCAGACGTCGCCGCCGTGGCAGGGTTTCGGCGTGGAGCACGGGCAGGCGGTCGTCGGGCGCCGGGCCGAGCTGCAGTCGGCTGCGGAGCTGCTCGAACGCGCGCGCGCCGGCCTCGCCGGGTTGCTGCTCACGGGTGCGCCGGGCATCGGCAAGACGACCGTGTGGCGTTACGGCTGCGACCTCGCGGCGGCGACCGGCTTCACGGTGCTGTCGGCGCGGCCGGCGGCCGCCGAGGCCCGGCTGTCGCACGCGGGGCTCTCCGACCTGCTCGGCGAGGTCGCGGCGGAACGTCTCGGGACGCTGCCCGTCGTGCAGCGGCGTGCGCTCGAGGTCGCCTTCCTCCGGCGCGGCGTCGGGAGGTCGTCCGTGGACGCGCGTGCGGTTGCGACCGGCGCGCTGACCGTGCTGCGCGCGCTGGCGGCCGAGACGCCCGTGCTGGTCGCCGTCGACGACGCGCAGTGGCTCGACTCGCCGACGCGCGCGGCGCTGGCGTTCGCGTTGCGGCGGCTCGAGAGCGCGCCGGTCGGCGTCCTCGCAACGCTCCGGGTCGAGGGCGACCGCGCGCGAACCTTCGTCGAGGCGATTCCCGCCGAGCGGCTCGAGGAGGCGCCGGTCGGGCCGCTGAGCGTCGCCTCCCTGCACGCGATCGTCCGCCGGGAGCTCGACTGGGCGCCGCCCCGGCCGACGCTGGTCAAGGTCGCGGCCGCGTGCGACGGGAACCCCTTGTACGCGCTCGAGGTGGTCCGCGAGCTCCGGCGCCTCGGGCCGGTGACGCCGGCCGAGCCGTTGCCGGTGCCGGCGGAGGTGCGTCGGCTGCTCGCCGGCCGGGTGGAGCGGCTGCCGGCACGGACCCGCACCGCGCTGCTCGCCGCCTCCTGCCTCGCGTCCCCGACCACGGCGCTCGTGGACGCCGGGCCGCTCGCCGCCGCCGAGGAGGGCGGCATCGTCCGGATCGCGGGCGACGGCGCGATCGAGTTCACACACCCGCTCCTCGCGACCGCGGTGTACGAGGCGGCGTCGACTGCCCGCCGGCGAGACGCGCACCGCAGGCTCGCGGCGCAGCTGGTCGACCCCGAGGAGCGGGCGCGGCACCTGGCGCTCTCCGCCTCCGGTCCGGATGCCGACGTCGCCCGCGAGCTCGACCGCGCCGCGCAGCTCGCTCGCGCTCGAGGCGCGCCGGCGGCCGCGGCGGAGCTGGTGGAGCTCGCACTCCGGCTCGCGCCGGAGCAGGGGCCGGATGGACGGCTGCTCGCGGCGGCGGCCTGCCATTTCGACGCCGGCGACCTCGACCGCGCGCGGGCCCTGCTCGAGCAAGCCGTGGCCGAAGCGCCTCGGGGGCGCCTGCGCGCAGCGGCGCTGCGGATGCTCGGGCAGCTCGAGGCGCGCCGCTCGAGCTTCGCGGCCGCGCACGAGCTGGCGCTGTCCGCGCTCGCCGAGGCGGAGGGAGATGCCGCGCTCGGCGCGGGGATCGAGCTCGACGTCGCGTTCTTCGGCGCCAGCCTGGGCGACTTCGCCGGCGCCCTCCCGCACGCGCGCGCCGCCGCGGCGGCGGCCGAGGAGGCGGCTGACGATGCCGTGCTGGCGCCGGCGCTGGCCGCGCGGACGATGGTGGAGTTCCTCTGCGGCGGCGGCCTCGACGCGGCCGCGCTGGACCGGGCGCTCGCGCACGACGACCCCACGGCGCCGCTGCCGTTCATGCTCCGCCCGCGCTTCATCGCGGGGCTGCTGCTCCTGTGGACGGGATCCGTCGCCGACGCGCTCGGAGCTCTCGACGCCGTCCGGGCGGAGGCGGTGGAGCAGGGGCGCGAGGTCGACGTGTCGCTCGTCGGGATGTACCTCGTCTGGGCCTGCGTCTGGCACGGAGATCCGGAACGCGCACGCCGCGTCGCCGACGAGTCGCACCGGGTCGCGTCGCTCCTGGACGACCGCATGGCGCTCGCCCTCGCCTCGAGCGCGCGCGCGTTCGTCGGCGCACACGAAGGCCATACGGAGACGGTGCGCGAGGAGGCGGCGCTCGCGCTCTCGCTGTTCGGGCAGCTGCAGTGGCAGGCGGGGCTCATCTGGCCGCTGTGGGCGCTCGCCCTGCTCGAGCTCTCGCGCGGCGACCCTGCCGCCGCGTACGCCGCTCTCGAGCCGCTGGCTGCCGTGGTCGCCGCGATGGGCAGCACCGATCCCGTCCTCTGCGTGTTCGTGCCGGAGGCGGTCGAGGCCCTCGTCGAGCTGGGCCGTGCCGACGAGGCCCGCGCACTGCTCGACCCGTTCGAGGGAGCGGCGCGCGCCCACGACCGCGCCTGGGCGATCGCGGCGGCCGCCCGCTGCCGCGGCGTGCTTGCCGCCGCGACGGGCGACTCCGAGGGAGCCGTCGCGTCTCTCGAGGATGCGCTCGCGCATCACTCGTCGGAGCTGCCGGGCGAACGGGCACGCACGCTGCTCGAGCTCGGACGGGTCGAGCGGCGCCGGCGGCAGAAACGGCGGGCGAGAGCCGCCCTCGAAGAGGCGCTCGCGCTCTTCGAGCGGAGCGGGATGGAGGCATGGGCCGACCGGACGCGGCACGAGCTCTCGCGGGTCGCGACGCGGCAGGCGCCGACGGCGCTGACGGCGACCGAAGAGCACATCGCGCGCCTCGCGGCCGAGGGGCTGACCAACCGGCAGGTCGCCGAGCGCGCGTTCGTGGCGGTCACCACCGTCGAGGCGAACCTGAAGCGCGCGTACCGCAAGCTCGGGATCGCCTCTCGCGCACAGCTCGCGCGAGCGCTCGACGAGCCCGAGCGCCAGTCGATTTCGTAGGGTCTTCGGGCCTATCGGCGCCCTGCGCTCGGCTCTACGGTCGAGGGCGTGGAGAGCGACGCGAGCTTCGTCGCGGAGTGCTTCTGGCCCGACGTCGACGATGCCGACCTCGAGGCGCTCGACCGCCGCATCCGGGAGGCGACGGCGGGCGGCGAGGGCCGCGTGCGCTACCTCGGGTCGATCCTGTTCCGCGAGGACGAGGTCGTCCTGTGCCAGTTCGAAGGCTCGCGCGACGCCGTCCGCGCGCTCGCCGAGCGCGCCCGGATCCCGTTCGAGCGGATCCTCCGCACGACGCGCGCCTCGGTGGGATGAGCGCCGAGGCGCTGATCGAGCGGCCGAGGCTGCTCGCGGAGCTCGCGCAGGCGCTGCGCCGCCGCCTCACGCTCGTGACGGCCGACGCCGGCTTCGGCAAGTCGGTGCTGCTCGCGGCCTGGGCGGGCACGGTCGCGTCTGCCTGGTACACGATCGGGCCCGACGACGCCGGCCTCGCCGCGTTCGCGCTCGGGATCGCGGGGCTGTTCGAGCGGCGCCTGCCGGAGGCGAGCGAGGAGATCCGCCTGGTTGCGCAGACGTCGCTGGGTCCCGACGGCGACGAGGCCGACCGGGCGGCGCCGCTGGCGACGCTCATCTGTCAGGCGCTCGAGCGTGAGCTCGACGGACATCTCGCGCTCGTCTTCGACGACGTGCACGAGCTCGGCCGGAGCGGGCCGTCCGTCCGGCTGCTCGAAGGGCTGTGCCGCCAGGCGCCCGAGCGCCTCCACGTCGTCCTGAGCAGCCGCGCCGACCCGCCGTTTCCCGTGCAGCGACTGCGCGGCCGCGGCGAGGTCCTCGATCTCGACGCGGGGGCGCTCGCGTTCGCGGAGGAGGAGGTCGGCCAGCTGCTCGCGCGGATGCTCGGCGCGGACGCGGCGACGCTTGCGGCCGAGGTGTACGACGTGACGCTCGGCTGGCCCGCGGCCGTGCGGCTGGTCGTCGAGGCGCTGCGGCCGGTCGAGCCCGAGGATCGTGCCGACGCTGTGCGTGCGCTGCGCCGACCGGGCGGCGGCCTGTTCGAGTACGTGGCCGAGGAGGTGTTCGAGCGCGCGCCCGCCGGCGTCCGGCAGCTGCTCCGGCGCGTCGCGCCCTTCGAGCGGTTCGACCTCGATCTCTGCCGCGCGCTCGGCATCCGCACGGCGGCAGACTCGCTCCTCGCGCTGCGCCGGGCAGGGCTGTTCGTCGAGCGCCGCGGCGAGGAGGGGTCCTTCGCCCTGCACGCGCTCGTACGCGACTTCGTCCGCGAGCGCTGGCCGCTGTCCGACGACGAGGAGCGGACGCTGAACGCCCGCGCCGCGGAATGGTTCCGCGCGCACGACCGGCACGAGCAGGCGCTCGACGCCCTTCTCGCCGCGGGCGACCTCGAGGGCGCCGCCGACCTGCTCGAGCGAAACGGAGAGCGGCTGCTCGCATCGGGGAAGGTCGGGGCGACGATCGCGGTGGCGGGTCGACTGCCTCGACATCTCCGCTCGCGCGCGATCGAGCAGCTCGTCGGCGAGGCCCACGAGGTTCGCGGCGAGTGGGACGAGGCGCTCGAGTGCTTCCAGCGCGCGGCCGGCTCGCGGCGGCGGCTCGGTGCGGGTCTCGCGTGGCGGCTGGGCCTCATCCATCACCTGCGCGGCCGGCTCGACGACGCGCTCGCCGCCTACGCACGCGGCAACCCCGACGAGGGCCCCCCGCGCGACGGCGCACTGCTGCTCGCGTGGAAGGCGAGCGCCCACTGGCTGCGCGGCGAGGAGGACGCGTGCCGAGCCGCCGCCGAGGAGGCGTTCGTGCGTGCACGGGCGGCCGACGATCCCGGAGCGCTCGCCGCCGCGCACACCGTGCTCGGGATGCTGGCGGCGCTCTCGGGCGACCGACTTGCCAACGACGCGCACTACCTGCGCGCGCTCGAGTACGCCGACCGTGCCGGCGACGTCCTGCAGGCGGCCCGCGTGCGCACCAACCGCGGCTCGCAACACCTCGAGGAGGGCGAGTACGCGCAGGCGCTCGCCGAGCTCGAGCTCGCGACGCACCTCGCCGAGCTGTCCGGGTTCGCCTTCTTCCATGCGCTCGCGCTCACGAACCGGGGAGACGTGCACTTCCGGCTCGGCAACCTCGAGCAGGCGATCGCCGACCTCGAGGCGTCGAAGGCCCTCTACCAGAAGGCCGGCTCGCGCATGGTGTCGTATCCGCTCGCGCTGCTCGGCGACGTGTACCGGGAGCGCGGCGACACCGCCATGGCGAGGGCCCTCTACGAGGATGCGCTGCGGAGCGCCGAGGAGTCGAGCGACGTCCAGGGCCTCGTGCCGGCGCTGTGCGGGCTGGCCGAGCTGCTCGCGCGGGACGAGCCCGATCGCGCGTGCGAGCTCGCGCGGCGTGCGCTCGACCACGGCGACGGGATGGGTCGCGTCGCCGCTCTGGTCACGGCCGGGTGGACCGCGCTGGCGGCGGGCGATCCGGCTGGGGCCGCCGACCACGCCGAGGAGGCGGCCGCCGCGGCGCGCCTCCGGCGCGACCGCGCCGGTCTGGCGCAGGCGCTCGAGGTCGCTGCCCTCGCCGCGCACGAGCCGGACCGCCGGACCGTTCGCCTGGAGGAGGCGATCTCCCTCTGGCGCGCCATGGGGAGCCCGCTCCGCGAGGCGCGCGCGGAGCTGCTGCTCGGACTCTGCACCGCCGATCCGGCTCGAGCGTCGCGGGTGGAGGAGGCCGAGCGGAGGCTGCGCGCGGCCGGCGCCCGCGGCTACCGCGGCGCTCTCGCCGTCCTGCTGCCGCCGTCGGCCGACGACGAGCGGCCGCTCGCGGTCACGACGCTCGGCCGGTTCGCGGTGCAGCGGGACGGGGTTCCCATCGGCGCCGCGGAATGGCAGTCGAAGAAGGCCCGTGACCTGCTGAAGATCCTCGTCTCGCGCCGCGGCCGCCTGACGCCTCGGGACGTGCTGATGGAAGCGCTCTGGCCCGAGGAGCCGGCCGGCAGGCTGTCGAACCGTCTCTCGGTCGCGCTCAGCACGCTCCGCGCCGTGCTCGACCCCGGGCGACGTCGGCCGGCCGACCATTTCGTCGTCGCCGCCGGCGACGCGCTCGCGCTGCGCCTCGAGAACGTCGACGTCGACGTCGAGGCCTTCCTCGCCGCCGCCGGCGAGAGCCTCGAGCGCGTGCGCGGCGGCGACCGTGACGGTGTGCGGGCTCGGCTCGAGGCCGCCGAGGCGTCCTACGCCGGCGACTTCCTCGAGGAGGAGCTGTACGAGGACTGGGCGGCGCCGCTGCGCGAAGAGGCACGCGCCGCGTATCTCGCCGTGGTCGTCGCCCTCGCCGACCTCGCCGACGCCGCTGGAGACGCGGACGCCGCCGTTCGGTACCGCCTGCGCAGCCTGGAGCGCGACCCCTACGACGAGCGTGCCCATCTCGGCGTCGTCCGCTCGCTCACGGCGTCGGGGCGGCACGGGGAGGCGCGTCGTGCCTACCGCCGCTACGTCGTACGGATGGCCGAGATCGGCGTCGAGGCGACGCCGTTTCCCGGCGCCGCGTCGACGCTTTAAGCCGGCTCGAACCACACGTTGCGAGCCTCGCCGCACTCGCACTCACCCAGGAAGGGAGCTTTCGATGTCTCGCATTCCGTCCTCGCCGCGGCTCGCTCTGCTCGGGGCCGCCGCCGTCGCGGCGCTCGCCGCGCTCGCGGCCGGCGGCGTCGCCAGGTCCGCGCCGCGGCTCGTTCCGGCCGTGCGCTGGCAGCGGCTGTCAGGCCCGAACGACACGGGCCAGCAGCTCGGCCTCGCGCGGCTCGAGAACGGCACCCTGCACGTCGCCTGGAACCGCGGCAATCCGGGCCCCACCGCCATCTACGACACGCGCTTCTCCCCGACCGGCGCGAAGCTCGGCACGTCGACCGTCGTCACCGGCTGGAGCGGTGCGGGCGGCCTCGCGCTGCTCGCGCTGCCCGGCGGGACGCTGCGCCTGTTCGCGACGGGCGCGCGCAAGGTCGGCGACGCGAACGGCGGCGTCAACACGTTCACGGCACCCGCGAGCGGGACCGGCTGGACGTTCGACTCGGCGGACATCTGGGGCGGCCCGCCGGCGGCCGCGGCGACGACGGTCGGCGCCGCGCTCGCGAAGAGCGGCGATCCCGTCACCGCCTGGGCCGGCGCGGCCGTCTCGAACGTGCAGAGCGGCGTCGCCGCCGGCGACGGCACGCCGATCTGCGCCTGCGACGCCTTGACCGCCGACATCGCGACCGATGCCGGCAGCGGTGCGGTGATCGTGGCGGGCGAGACGATCGGCAAGCCGTTCGGCACCTACGTCGAGCGGGCCCTGCCGGCCGCAGGCGGCCGTGTCGTGCTGCCGAGCGCCGCGCAGGACGCCGGCGACGCCGGCATCTCGGGCCGCATCGGCGCGTCCGGCGTGTACGTCGCCTGGACGGACGGCAACCGCCCCGGCGTCTCGAAGCCGGCGATTCACCTGACGCGCTACGGTGGCGCCACCCGCACGCTCGCGCGCGGCGCGTTCACGTTCGCGAAGGTCTTCCCGGGCCCGCAGGGACGGCTCTGGATCACGTGGGGCGACACCACCGACGGCGTCTTCGTCACCCGCTCGAACCGCGCGGTCGGCCGCTTCGAGCCCGTGCGGAAGCTGCCGTCGCCGCCCCGGGCGAGCTTCCTCGGCAACGCCGCGGGGGAGGGCTCGCAGGGCGCGCTCGATCTGTTCGTCCAGCAGGACATCGCCGGCGGCGGCTACTGGCACGCGCACGTGCTCGCGCGCGACACCCTCACTGCGGCGGTCTCGAAGAAGTCGAACGGGGCGAGGATGGTGACGTTCCGGGTGACGGACGCAGGCGACCCGGTCGCCGGCGCACGCATCACGACCGGCCACGGCGGGCCGCTGACGACGAGCGCCGCAGGCACCGCGATCCTCACGCTCCGCGCAGGGACGACCGTCCACGCGACGGCAACGGCGGGCGGGTATGCGCCGGCGAGCGCGACCGTCTCCGCCTCGTGACGAGGGTGAGCGACGCGCCCTTTAAGGCCACTCGAACCCACCGTCGTCAGGGTCGTCGCGTGGAGACCTTCGTGATCCGCGTCTGGACGCCGGCCGAGCCGGAGGACGAGAGCCCCGCACCGCTGCGGGGCCTCGTCGAGCACGTCCGGCTCGGCCGGCAGCACCCGTTCGACGGCGGCGGCGAGCTGCTCGCGTTTCTCGAGACCGCCGTCCTCGCACCGACTCAGGAAAGGAAAGCCGATGCCTAGCTTCCGTCACTCGACCCGCATCGCCCTCGTTGCCGCGACGCTGGCCACGCTCGCCGGGGTAGCCGTTCCCGCCGCCGGAGCCGCCAGGCCCGGCTTCTGCAAGCTGCTCTCGGCGCGTCAGCTCGCCGCCGTGCACGTGACGAGCGCCTGCACGCAGGGCAAATCGATCCCGTTCAAGCACCAAGGCACGACCGTCGCCACGATCGTCGTGGTCAAGTGGGGCCATACGGGCGTCGTCGTGGCCGACGTCTACGCCGTCAACCCTGCGTACGTCTCGCTCGCCAAGGCGAAGTTCGACGTGGGCGGCCCGTCCGCCGGCGTCGGCGACTGGTCCCGCTTCAAGGGATTCGCGAACGGAAAGACCGATGCCCGCCTCCTGTTCGGCGTCGGCAACTACGTCGTGGATCTCGACGTCTCGATGCCGCCGAACCGACCGCTCAAGTCGGAGCAGCAGATCGTCAAGCTGGCGACGGCGATCGCCGGGCACCTGAGATGACCGCCGCCAGGATCGGCCTCACGCTGGCCGTCGCCGCCGCCGCGTTCGCGGTGGCGATCGCGCCCGCGGCCGCCGGCACGGTCACGATCGGACAGACCGGCTCCGGCTACGGCTGCGGCCCGAACGCGGTGTGGTGGCAGGCGTCCGGCGGCTCGTACACCGTCCCCGCCGGCAGCTGGACCGTGACGAGCTGGAGCATCGACGGCGCCTTCGGCGGTCAGGTGGCCGCCGTGGTGCTCCGTCCTTCCGGCGGCGGCTACACGGTCGTCGGCGTCAGCGCGACCCAGACGCTCGCGCCCGGCACGGTCAACACCTTCGTCACCTCGCTGCCGGCGCGCGGCGGCGACATCATCGGCCTCTCGTCGGTGGGCGGCTTCGGCTGCGCGACGGCCGGCGGCGCAGGCGACACGGTCTCGTGGGGCTGCTGCGCTCCCGCGAGCGTCGGCAACAGCCTCGGCTCGATCGGCACCGTGCCGAACGCGCTGCTCGACCTGTCGGCGACGCTTGCACCCGGCCCGGGCGCGGTGGTGCCACAGGTGAACGCCGAGTTCGTCTGCTACTCGAAGTTCGAGCAGGACGGCGGAGCCGTGATGCCGGAGGTAGAGGCTGCGTCGCTGCTGGCGGACGGTGAGTGGTCACCGAGCGCCGTCGCCGGCAACGTCGCCGGCGGCGACAACCTCGGTGCGTATCACCTCGAGTGCAACCCGCCCGTCTCGCTCGCGCCGACCGGGAAGTACGTCGGCGACGGGGGCGACGTCGTCTCGGTCGATCGACCCGGCTACTACGCCGTCGTCGGCTGACCGGATGCGCTTGTCGTGGGGTGCGTTTGGGGGCGCGCCTCACGACACGCATTGCGCGGGCGTGCGGAGGAATCCGCGGCCGCACCCCGTAGCCCCAAGACGCCGGCGGCGGGTCCCCAAGAACGACGGCTGCAGGGCTCGTCGCCGGCGCCAGTCGGAGCGAGCGTCGACCGGGGGAGCCGTCGACGTCGCGCCGAGATGCGCCCGGCAGGAATCGAACCTGCGACCTCGTGCTCCGGAGGCACGCGCTCTATCCCCTGAGCTACGGGCGCGCAGGGCGCGTCTAGTCTAACCGCCGTGCGTCTGCACGCCCGTCCCGTCACGCTGCGGCTCGCCGAGACGTTCGTGATCTCCCGCGGCGCCGAGGACGAGGCGGAGGTGGTGGAGGTGGAGATCGTGCACGGGGACGTCTCCGGGTTCGGCGAGGCGGCGCCGATCGAGCGCTACGACGAGTCCGCCCGCTCCGCGCTCGCCTGGCTCGAGCACGTCGAGCTCGGCGACGATCCGTTCGCGCTCGACGAGATCGTCGGCCGGTTGCCGCCGGGCGAGCAGGCCGCGCGCGCGGCCGTCGACGCGGCGCTGCACGACCTGCAGGGAAAGCTGACGCGCCTGCCGGTGCATCGGCTGCTCGGGCTGCGCCGAGCGGGACCGCCGACGTCGTGGACGGTGTGGCTCGGCGATCCAGACGACATGGCCCGGCGCGCAGCGCGCGCGGCGGAACGGGGCTTCCGGCGGCTGAAGCTGAAGCTCGGCGGGCGGGACGGCCTCGACGCGGAACGTGTGGCCGCCGTTCGGGCCGCGACCGACGTGCCGCTCCAGGTGGACGTCAACGAGGCGTGGACGCTCGAGGAGGCGCTCGACGTGCTCCCGCGTATCGAGGTGCAGTACTGCGAGCAGCCGCTCCCCGGCGGCGACCCCGCCGGCCCCGAGCTGAAGCGTCGCTCGCCCGTGCCGATCTACGTCGACGAGGACTGCCACACGCTCGGCGACGTCGCCGCCTGCGCCGAGCGGGCGCACGGCGTGAACATCAAGCTCGCCAAGTCCGGCGGGATCCGCGAAGCCGTCCGGATGGTGCACGCGGCGCGTGCCCTGGGGCTCGGCGTCATGCTCGGCTGCATGGTCGAGTCGGGGCTCGGCATCGCCGCCGGCGCGCACCTCTCGAGCCTCATGGACCACGTCGACCTCGACGGCAACCTGCTGCTCGCCGACGACCCGTGGCCGGGCGTCCGCTTCGCCGACGGCGTGCAGCTCCCGGGCGACGAGCCGGGGCTCGGCGTTGCGCGAGCGTAGGCTCCTGCTCCTCGCCGAAGGGCGCTCCGGCGATCCTCACTTCGGCAAGACGGCGCACGGCGTGCTCCGCTACCGGCCGGAGGACGTCGTTGCGCTCCTCGACTCCGAGCGCGCCGGCGAGACGCAGGAAGGTTTCCCGATCGTGGCGACGGTCGCCGACGCGCTGCCGTACGAGCCGACAGTGGCGCTCGTCGGCGTCGCCACCCAGGGCGGACGCTTCCCGCCGGCATGGCGCGAGCTGCTGAAGGACTCGATCCGTGCGGGGCTGGACGTCGAGAACGGCCTGCACGAGTTCGTCTCCGACGACCCCGAGCTGGTCGAGCTCGCGCAGGCGCACGGCATCGAGCTGCGCGACCTCCGCCGCCCACCCGCCGGGCTCAACGTTCCGACCGGCGAGAACCTGGCGCATCCAGCGCGGACGATCCTCACGGTCGGCTCGGACTGCGCGATCGGGAAGATGACCGTGGCGCTCGAGCTCGATCGCGAGGCGCGGCGGCGCGGCATCCGCAGCGAGTTCGTCCCGACGGGCCAGACCGGGATCGCGATCGCCGGCTGGGGAATCTCGGTCGACGCGGTGGTCGCCGACTTCATCGCGGGCGCCGCCGAGCGGCTCGTGCTCGACGGTGTTCGCCGCGGAGGGGAGCTCCTGCTGGTCGAGGGGCAAGGGTCGTTGCTGCACCCGGCCTACTCCGGCGTCACGCTCGGCCTCGTCCACGGCTCCGCACCGCACGGCTTCGTGCTCTGCCACCTGGCGGGGGAGACGGCGGTCGACGGGGACGAGCGCTTCCCGATCCCGCCGCTTGCCGAGCTCGTCGACCTCCACGAGCGGATCAGCCTGCTCGCCCGGCCGGCGCGCGTGCTGGCGATCGCCCTCAACACGCGTGCGCTCGACGAATCGGCCGCCCGGCGGGCGATCGAGGCCGCCTCGGCCGAGACGGGACTTCCCGCAGACGACCCGGTGCGGTTCGGCGCCGGCCGCCTCGTCGACGCGCTCCTGGACGGGTCCCGTTCGGACACTTGACGGGCGAACACCTGTTCGCTAGCATGGCGAACAGATGTTCGTTCGGATCCTCGTCCTCGTCGGAATCGCCGTCCTCGTCTGGAGCGCCGTCGCCCGCTCCTCGGACGCCCATGGCAACCGGCGGGTCGTGACGGTCCGTCCGTACGACACGCTCTGGGGGATCGCGCAGCGCAGCTACGGCGGTGACGTCCGTGCCGCGGTCTGGCAGATCGAGCAGGCGAACCATTTGCGAGGGGCCGACATCAGCGTGGGGGAGCGCCTCGTGTTGCCGTAGCGCAGATCCGGTGGGGTCGTCGGGCGCCTGCGACAATCGCGCGCGCGTGGACCTCGACCTCGTCTTCCTCGGGACGTCCGGGAGCGCCCCGACCGCGAACCGGGCGCCCACGGCGCTGCTGGTCCGCCGCGGCGGCGAACGTCTGCTGTTCGACTGCGCCGAGGGAACGCAGCGGCAGCTGATGCGGTCGCGGGTCGGGCTGCCCGAGCTGGACGAAGTCTTCCTGACGCACTTCCACGCCGACCACTACCTCGGTCTGCCGGGGATGCTGAAGACGTTCTCGCTCCGCCAGCGCGAGACGCCGATCGTCGTCCACGGGCCGCCCGGTGTACGCGAGCTGTTCGGCGAGCTCCGGCGCGTGTTCGGGAAGCTCACCTACCCGCTCGAGCTGGTCGAGGTGCGGGCCGGCCAGGCGCTGGAACGCGACGGCTACCGGATTCTCGTCTTCCCCGTTCATCACGGGGTCTCCGCCGTCGGCTACGCCGTGGTCGAGGAGCCGCGACCCGGTGAGTTCGACGTCGAGACGGCGGACGCGCTCGGCGTTCCCGCGGGCCCGGAGCGGGGCGCGCTGCAGCGCGGCGAGTCGATCACGCTTGCGGACGAACGGGTGGTGACGCCCGACGCGGTGCTCGGCCCGCCGCGCGCGGGTCGGCGGATCGTCGTCCCCGGCGACACCGCGCCCGCGGAGACGGTGCGGGTGCTCGCGGAGGGGGCGGACGTGCTCGTGCACGAGGCCACCTTTGCCGACGAGGAGCGCGTCCGCGCCGAGGAGACGCTCCATTCGACGGCCCTGCAGGCTGCCGAGCTCGCGCGCGCAGCCGGCGTCCGCCTGCTCGCGCTTACGCACGTCTCGCCGCGCTACTTCGGGCCGGAGCTTCTCCGGGAGGCCCGGTCCGTCTTCCCGGCGACGGTGGTGCCGCGCGACTTCGACACCATCGAGGTGCCGTTCCCGGAGCGCGGCGAGCCCCGGCTGGTCAAGGGCGGCGCCGCGCCGGAGGCGCGCGTTAGAGTCAGCGACCCATGAGCGAGCGGGTGCAGGTGGCGGTCGCCGGCGATGTCGCCGAGGCGGAGGAGATGCAGGCGATCCTGCGGACGGCGGGGATCGAGTCCGAGCTGGAAGCCGGCGCGGACGACCCGCTCACCGTCTGGGTCGACGAGAGCGACGTGGACGCGGCGCGCGAAGCGCTCGAGGCGCTCACCGAGCCCGACGACCTCATCTCCGAGCCGTAGGGCTTCTCAAGCCCGCTCCGCCGCGCCAGCCCTCGCCGGCCGCGCCGCCGTCGTCCGTCTGGCCCGTCGGCTAGGCTGGCGCAGCCGAATCCCTTTAACCCGGTCCAGCGAGGCCGGAAAGGAGTCGTATGTCGCAGCCTGCCGTGAGCCCGGCGCCGAAGGTCCTGCTGGACGCCGAGAGCATCTCGCGCACGCTCAGCCGGGTCGCACACGAGATCATCGAGCGTAACGAGGACCTCGAGGAGGTCGCGCTCGTCGGCATCCACACGCGCGGCGTGCCGCTCGCGCAGCGGCTGCGCGCGCTCGTCGCGGAGCGGAGCGGCGTCGAGCTGCCGCTCGGCCGGCTCGACATCACCTTCCACCGCGACGACGTGCACGTGCGCGCGCGCCAGGCGCCGCGCCGTGCGCAGCCGGTCGTCCACGACACGCGCCTCGATTTCGAGCTGGCAGGCCGCACCGTCATTCTCGTCGACGACGTCCTCTACACCGGCCGGACGATCCGCGCGGCGATCGACGCGCTGCTCGACTACGGACGCCCCGACCGCGTGCAGCTCGCAGTGCTGGCCGATCGGGGCCACCGCGAGCTGCCGATCAGGCCCGACTACGTCGGCAAGAACCTGCCGACCGCACGTGGGGAGCGCGTGCAGGTCGAGCTGCTCGAGATCGACGAGGTCGACCGCGTACTGCTCGTCGGCGAGCGCGAGGAGAACGGCGATGGGTGATCTCCGCGTCGTCGGCCACGGGCTCGTGCCGCCGCCGCGCGAGCGGAAGCATCTGCTGTCGATCGCCGACCTCGACCGCGACGACGTGGAGCGGCTGCTCGCCACCGCGCGCTCGTTCGCGCTCTCGCAGGCGCGCGAGACGAAGAAGCTGCCCACGCTGCGCGGACGCCTCGTGCTCAACCTCTTCTACGAGAGCTCGACGCGCACGAGCTCGTCGTTCGAGGTCGCCGCGAAGCGCCTCTCGGCCGACACGCTGACCGTGAAGGCGGCCGGTTCGTCGGTCGACAAGGGTGAGTCGCTGCGCGACACGGCGCAGACGCTCGCAGCCTACGAGCCCGACGTGATCGTCGTCCGCCACCCCGAAGTCGGGGCGGCGCGCTTCGTCGCCGACGCGACGTCCGCCCGCGTCGTGAACGCGGGCGACGGCAAGCACCAGCATCCGACGCAGGCGCTGCTCGACCTCTACACGATGCGCGAGGCGCTCGGGCACCTCGACGGCGTGCAGGTCGCGATCGTCGGAGACGCGCTCCACTCGCGCGTCGCCCGCTCGCTCGTTCAGGCGCTGCGCCTGGTCGGCGCCGAGGCGACGCTCGTCGGGCCGCCGTCACTGCTGGTGCCCGAGCTCGCGCCGAGCACGCACGACATCGCCGCGATCTCGGACGCCGACGTCGTCTACGTCCTGCGCATGCAGCGCGAGCGCATGCTCGAGGGTGCGAACTTCGTCCCCTCGCTGCGCGAATACGCAGCGCGCTGGGGTGTCACCCCCGAGCGACTTCGCCCGGGCCAGCTCGTGATGCATCCCGGACCGATGAACCGCGGCGTGGAGATCGACGCCCGCGTCGCCGACTCCGACACCTCGCTGGTCGTCGACCAGGTGCAGTCCGGGCTGGTCATGCGCATGGCTGTCCTCTATGACCTGCTCACGGCCGGGCCGGTGCCCGTCGAGGCAGCCGTGGAGGTGGCGTGATGCTCTCCGGCGCGACCGGACACGACGACCTCGTCGTGCGCGGCGCCCGCGTGCTGGACCCCGTCGAAGGCGTCGACGCGGTGCTCGACGTGCGCGTCGACGGCGGCACGATCGCCGCAATCGGCTCCGAGCTCGACGCGAACGGCCACCGCGTCGTCGACGCCCAGGGGCTGGTGCTCGCACCGGCGTTCGTCGACCCGCACGTGCATCTCCGTACGCCGGGCCGCGAGGACGAGGAGACGATCGCAACGGGCACCGCGGCGGCCGCCGCGGGCGGCTACTGCGCAATCCTCGCGATGCCGAACACCGATCCCGTGGTCGACGAGGCCGAGATGCTGCGCGCTCTGCGCGCACGCGCCGACGCGGAGGCACGCGTCCCGGTCGGCTTCCTCGCCGCGATCAGCAAGGGCCAGGCCGGTGCCGAGCTGACCGAGATGGGAGCGCTCGCCGACGCGGGCGCGGCCGGCTTCACCGACGACGGCCGTCCGGTGGCGAGCGCGGGCCTGATGCGGCGCGCGCTGCAGTACGTCGCCGTCACCGGCCGTCCACTCGCCGTGCACTGCGAGGAGCCGACGCTGACGCGCGGTGCGCATGCGCACGCCGGGCGCGTCGCCGCGGAGCTCGGGCTCGGCGGCTGGCCCTCGCTGGGCGAGAGCCTGATGGTCGCCCGCGACCTCGAGCTGGCCGCCGAGACCGAGCGGCCGGTCCACCTGATGCACCTGTCGGCGCGCGAATCGGTCGACCACCTGCGCCGCGCGCACGAGCGCGGCGTCGCGGCGAGCGGCGAGGTGACGCCGCACCACCTGTGCCTGACCGAGGATGCGGTCCGCGCGCTGGACCCCAACGTCAAGATGAACCCGCCGCTCCGCACCGACGACGACCGCGCCGCGCTCGTCCAGGCGCTCCGCGACGGCACGATCGCCGCCGTCGCGACGGATCACGCCCCGCACGCGCCCGAGGAGAAGGACGTGCCGTTCGAGGCGGCGCCGTTCGGCGTCATCGGCCTCGAGACGGCGTTCTCGGCCCTCTACACGCACCTCGTCCTGCCGGGCGTGCTGCGACTCGAGACCCTGCTCGAGCGGCTCTCCGCGGGGCCGGCCGCGATCTTCGGCCTCGAGCGTCCGAGAATCGCCGTCGGCGCGACCGCGAACCTGACGCTGCTCGACCTCGAGGGGCGGTGGCGGGTCAAGACGAGCGGCTTCCGGTCGCGCTCGGCGAACTCGTGGCTGCTCGGCAAGCGCCTGCACGGCCGGGTGCGCCTCACCATCGCCGCCGGCCGGGTCGTGCACGAGGCATGACGTACGTTGTCCTCGAGGACGGCACGACCTTCCCGGGCGAGAGCGTCGGCGCGGCGGGACGCGCGTTCGGCGAGGCGGTCTTCACGACCGCGATGAGCGGCTACCAGGAGACGGTCACCGATCCCAGCTACGTCGGGCAGATCGTCTGCTTCACGGCTCCCATGGTCGGCAACTACGGCGTCGACGACGCGCGTTCGCAATCCGACCGCGTGCACGCGACCGGCGTCGTGATGCGGGAGGCCCGCGGCCCCGACTGGACCGACTGGCTGTGCAAGCGCGACGTGGTCGCGCTGACCGGCGTCGACACGCGCTCGCTCGTGCTCCACCTGCGCGACCGCGGCGCGATGCGCGCAGCCCTCGTCTCCGACCCCACGCCCGTCGAGGAGGCGCTCGCCGCGGTGCGCGCACAGCCCTCGATGCAGGGGCGGGCGCTCGTCGCGGACGTCTCGCCGCCCGAGTCGTACCGCTTCAGCGCCGAGGGCGACGTCCGCGTCGCGGTGGTCGACTACGGCTGCAAGCGCTCGATCCTTCGACTACTCGCCGCCTCGGGCGCCGCCGTCGACGTGCATCCACACGACGTCGACGCCGACACGCTCGCAGCCTACGACGGCGTCCTGCTCGGCAACGGCCCCGGCGATCCGGCCCCGCTCGAAACCGAGACCGCGACGGTGCGCGAGCTGCTCGGCCGCACGAGCGTGCTCGGCATCTGCCTCGGTCACCAGCTGCTCGCCCTCGCCACCGGCCACCGGACGTTCAAGCTGCCGTTCGGGCATCGAGGCACGAACCACCCGGTGCTCGAGCGCGCCAGCGGCCGCGTTCTCGTCACCTCGCAGAACCACGGGTTCGCGGTCGAGCCTCGCGACGGCGTCGAGGCGAGCCACGTGTCGCTCTACGACGGCACCGTCGAGGGGCTGTCCTATCCCGAGCTCCGCGCGCGCTCGACGCAGTTCCATCCCGAGGCGAGCCCAGGCCCCCACGACGGCGAGACCACGGTACGCGCCTGGGTCGAGGAGCTCCGCGCCGTTGCCTAGGCGCACCGACCTGCGGACGATCTGCCTGATCGGCTCAGGTCCGATCGTGATTGGGCAGGCGGCGGAGTTTGATTATGCGGGGTGTCAGGCGTTGAAGGTGTTGCGGGAGGACGGCTTCCGGACGGTGGTGGTGAATTCGAATCCGGCGACGATCATGACGGACGCGGCGTTCGCGGATCGCACGTACATCGAGCCGCTGGATCTCGAG
>Ga0070739_10001417_pt1 | contig 36330 bp, 30 predicted proteins | sample Coa_R1_7_FD_66445 | JGI IMG/M metagenome (GOLD analysis project Ga0070739, IMG submission 66445) | Surface soil microbial communities from Centralia Pennsylvania, which are recovering from an underground coalmine fire - Coalmine... | ecosystem: Environmental > Terrestrial > Soil > Unclassified ...
CCGCGCAGAGAAGGTTAACAGGCGCTCCGGCATCCGTGCCTGCGCGCCCCCCGCACGCGAAGCGCGCGGGGTCCCCCAGTTGCCCAAACCAGCTCTGCTCGTCTGGGCCGCGCAGAGAAGTTTGTGAAGTTCATACCAGCGAGCGGTTCGGGGGTGGTGCCCCGAACCTTAAACATGTCCCCGTAGGTTCGGGGCACCACCCCCGGACCGCGAGCGAACACCGCGGAAGTAGCTCAGCGGTAGAGCATCGCCTTGCCAAGGCGAGGGTCGCGAGTTCGAATCTCGTCTTCCGCTCCACGCTCACCCCCGCCTACGGCGCCCCCGTCGCGGGGGATACTGCGCCGTTAGGAGAGTCATTCTGTCGACGTCCACCCTCACCAAGCTCGCCCCCACGCAGGTCGAACTGGTCATTCCTATCGCGCCCGAGGAACTCCGCCGGGCGGAAGACCGCGCGTTCCGCCGGCTCGTGAAGAGGGTGAAGCTTCCCGGCTTTCGGCCCGGGCACGTACCGCGCAAAGTTTTCGAGCAAGCCTACGGAGCGCAGACGATCACCAGCGAGGCCATGGAGGACGTCGTCCCCGCGGTTTACGACAAGGCGCTGCGCGAGCACGAGCTGGAACCCGTGGGCCGGCCGAAGATGGAACTGCTGCCGGAAGGCGAGGGCCAGCCGCAGCGGGTGAAGGCCGTGGTGGACGTGCGCCCGGAGATTCAGCTGGGTGAATATAAGGGGCTGACGATTGCCAAAGATCCGGTCACCGTTACGTCCGACGACGTCGAACGCGCGCTCCAGACCCTAGCTCGCGAGCGCGCAACGCTGGTGCCGGCCGACCGTGAAGCGCAGCTCGGAGACGTGGTGACGATCGATTACGAAGGAAAGATCGACGGCGTCGCATTTGAAGGCGGCAGCGCGAGCGGGCAGCAGACGGAGCTGCGCGAGGATCGCTACATCCCGGGCTTCGCGTCGGGCATCGCCGGCATGAAACCGGGCGAAACGAAGGACGTGCAGGCAACGTTCCCGCCCGACTACAACGAAGCTTCGCTCGCCGGAAAAACCGCCACGTTCACCGTGACGCTGCACGAAGTGAAAGAACTCGAACTGCCCCCGATCGACGACGAGCTCGCCAAGGCGATCAGCGGGCACGATACGCTCGACGAACTCAAAACCGACGTGGAGAAGCGATTGCGCGCGGCAGCCGAGGCGCGCGTGAAGCGCGAGATGGGCGACGAGCTCGTCGAGAAGCTGGTCGCCTTGCACGATTTTCCGCTTCCGGACGTGCTGGTGGAACGGGAGATCGACGCCATGCTGAGCGACGGCGCGAGCATGGCGGCGCGCATGGGCATGTCGTATGAGGAGTACCTCAAGGCCACGGGCAAATCGGAAGAGGAGCTGCGGGTCGAATATCGAGGCGGCGCGGAGCGGCGAGTCAAAGCCACGCTGATTCTCGAGACAATCGCAAAAGCGGAAAACATTAAAGCCGCACCGGCCGATATTCAGAATGAACTGCAGTCCCTAGCCAAGCAGTACGGGCAACCGGTCGATCGGATACGCGCGGCGCTGGGCAACAACGTGCTCTCGCTGATGAAAGGCATCGTCCGAAACAAAACGGTGGACTTTTTGGTCGAACATGCGAAGATTGAAGCGGCAACTCCCGGCGATAATCCGTAGTTACCGCTAGTGCATCGTGTCGAACGCTCAACACGGCCTCCGCGCAGGGGCCAAAAGGAAGAGTTAGGTTTAAAGATGGGTCATTTGGTTCCCATGGTCGTCGAGCAGAGCGCGAGAGGAGAGCGCGCGTTCGACATATACTCGCGCCTGCTGAAGGATCGCATCGTCTTCGTCGGCGGACCGATCGACGATCATCTGGCGAACCTGGTCATTGCGCAGCTGCTCTTCCTTGAAAAGGAAGACCCCGACAAAGACATCGACATGTACATCAACAGCCCCGGCGGCAGCGTCACGGCGGGCCTGGCAATCTACGACACGATGCGTTTCATCAAGCCGGACGTGGCGACCATCTGCGCCGGCATGGCGGCCTCGATGGGCTCGATTCTGCTGACCGGCGGCGCCCACGGCAAACGCATGGCGCTGCCGCATTCCAAGATTCTCATCCATCAGCCCTGGGTGCAGCAGGTGGGCGGACAGGCCACCGACATCGAGATCCACGCGCGGGACCTCATCGCCACGCGCCGCATGCTGGCGGGCATCTACGAGGACACCACCAAGAAGCCCATCGAGCAGATTTTGAAGGATATCGAACGGGATTTCTACATGACCGCGCAGGAAGCCAAAGATTACGGTATCATAGACACGATCATCGAAAACCGGTCCTCGCTGGCGACGCCGGCGTAGGCGGAAGGGCGAACACGCAGGCGCATGTTTCGATTCGGAGACGAGAAGGGCCAGCTGAAGTGCAGTTTCTGCGGTAAATCGCAGGAACAGGTGCGCAAGCTCATCGCGGGCCCCGGCGTCTACATTTGCGACGAGTGCATCGAGCTCTGCAACGAGATCATCGAAGAAGAGCTCTACAAAAACGTCGACGAGAACCTGCGGCTGCGCAACATTCCCAAGCCCAAAGAAATCAATCACATCCTCAATCAGTACGTGATCGGGCAGGAACGCGCGAAGAAATCGCTCGCGGTTGCGGTGTACAACCACTACAAGCGCGTGAACATGGGCGCCAGCGCCGACGACGTCGAGCTGCAGAAATCCAACATCCTGCTCGTCGGTCCGACCGGTTCGGGCAAAACGTACCTGGCGCAAACGCTCGCGAAAATTTTGGACGTGCCGCTCGCGATGGCCGATGCGACCTCCCTCACCGAGGCGGGCTACGTCGGCGAAGACGTCGAGAACATTCTGCTCAAACTCATTCAAGCCGCGGACTACGACGTCAAGCGCGCGGAGAAGGGCATCGTCTACATCGACGAGATCGACAAGATCGCGCGCAAGAGCGAAAATCCGTCGATCACGCGCGACGTTTCCGGCGAGGGCGTGCAGCAAGCGCTGCTCAAGATTCTGGAAGGCACGACGGCGAACGTTCCGCCGCAGGGCGGCCGCAAGCATCCGCACCAGGAATTCATTCAGATCGACACGACGAACGTGCTGTTCATCTGCGGCGGCGCGTTCGACGGCCTAGAGCGGATCATCGAAGCGCGCGTCGCGAGCAACAACATGGGGTTCCGCGCGCAGCCGGAAGGCAAGAAGGACCAGCGCGTCGGCAAGCTGCTGCAGCAGCTGATGCCGGAAGATTTACTCAAGTTCGGACTGATTCCGGAATTCATCGGCCGCCTGCCGATCGTCGTCACGCTCGATGCGCTGGACGAACTGGCGCTGCGCCGCATTCTGGTCGAGCCGCGCAACGCGCTCGTACGTCAGTTCCAGAAGATCATGGGCATGGACGGCGTGGAGCTCACGTTCACCAAAGAGGCGCTCATCGCAATTGCGGCGCGCGCGCAGACGCGTAAGACCGGGGCGCGCGGTCTGCGCTCGATTCTCGAAGAGACGATGCTCGACGTCATGTACGATCTGCCCTCGCTCAGCGGCGTGAAGAAGTGCATCGTGAACAAGGAAGTCATCGAGAAGAAAGATCCGCCCACGCTCATCTACAACGAGCGGCAGAAAGACATGCCCGCCTAGAGCAAGGCAATCGAACGAACGGGCCGCAACGGCCCGTTTTCATAGGTCCATCTTCCCACCTCCCAGTGCGCGCGGATTCTCGCGCGAACGCATGCCGCGCCGGTACGTTATGCGGCATGACCCGTACTCGTTCGGCATTCCCCGCGCTTGCCGGCGCCGCGCTTTCGATGCTCTGCGCGTGCGGCGGCGGAGCCGGAAGCCCGCCAACGTCATCGCCCGGCGGCGCGCCGCAATCCCCGACTCCCGCGCCAAGCGCCACGCCCACGATGCCGCCGTCGCTCTCGGCGGATAAAGGATTCACGATCAGCGCGCAAACCGGCGCCGCAGGCCTGGTGAACGGATTGCAATCGTGGTACGGCAGCGGCGTTTCGGTTCCGTGGACACCGACGCCGGGAAGCAAAGGGCAGAACGGCGATACTTCGGTTGGAGCAACGCCGGCATCGGGCTTTCCGGCGATCGACGGCATGTCGTGCGCGCCCACGCAAGAGCCGGCTGCTTCGACGTCGACCTATTCCACGCACGCATTCGTGGGCATCTACTACGGCGGCGCGGAGTATGCGTTGCCGCAAGCCATCGGCATGAACGCGCCGACGGAGCCGATCGCATCCGGCCATCCGAACGACAACTACGAAATCGAGAGCTCGAGCTGCGAGTACAACGTGCACACGCACGATTACACCGGACTGGTGCACATCGAGGACGCGCGTTATCCGCAAAGCACGTCGACGACGTCGCCGCTTCCCTATGCGCCGACATTGCAGACGTTGTTCGACGTCTGGGGCGTGCAAATAACGGGCGCAGGTTTATCCGTGCCGGGGCAAGCCCCGCTTTCGGGTCCGGTGTCGATGTACTACGGCTCACCCGGCGCGGACGTCGGCCCGCACGGCGCTCCGGTAACCGATGCATACACGCTTGCATCGAGCGCCTCGGCGATTTCACTCGGATTTCATCAAACGATTTGGATCGTCGTCGGCGCGCTGCCGTCGTTGCCGGACGGCGCGACCGGGCTCCCGCAAGTCGAGTGGCGCATCCAGTTTTGAGGTCGAGTAGCAACACCTTAGTGCGCTCGACCTAACCCGACGCGTGCCTTCTTCCCAGCATCCTGCCCGTGGCGCTTCACGCGCCGGGGCCCGCTCGACCGCTACCATCGGATTGGACCCATTCGCCCGCACTTCGCAGAGGATTTTAGGATAATGAGCAAATCGCGAATCTTGGCATCGTTCGTCAGCGTAGCCGCGCTGGCCGCGCTGGTCGCGTGCGGCGGCGGTGGCGGCGCGGCGCCGCCTACCGGCAGCGGCGGAGGGCCGCCGCCTACGAACCCGCCGACTTCACCACCGTCGAACCCGCCTCCGACGAACCCGCCGATCACGGTAAGTTCGACCGTTTACCAGGCTTATGACGGGGCGGCGCACAGTTGGGGCAGCGACACGTGGCAAACCAATGGGGTAACCACGAGCGATTCCCACGACGGCGACACCGTCAACAACGTCGGCCCGGGTCAAACCACGGACGGCTTGAGCGCGTGCGCGATGCCAAACGAAGCAGCGGCTACGGGATATCACCATCACGTCTTCGTCGGCATTTACGTGAACGGCAACCCGATGGCGGTACCCGACGCAATCGGCATGGCCAACCCGAGCAGCGACGACCCCATTACGAACTTCACGTGCGCCTATGCGGTGCACACGCACGGCGAGTCGGGCATCATTCACATCGAGGATCCGACGCTACCGCAGAGCACGACACCTCCGTCGCAGTACAATTTGCAAACCTTACTGGACATTTGGGGACAATCCCTGAACACGCTCGACGGCGCGTCAGGGCCTCCGGCGATTTACGTCGGCACGCCGAGCTCCACGATCAACAACGGCACGGAAGATCTGGTGACGAGCTATTCGCTGTACACCGGCAGCCCAACGAATCTGGTTTTCGCAAAACACACCGCGATTTGGCTCATCTACGGCGCTCCTCCGTCAGGCGGCGTGCCGCAAGTGGCCTTCGGCATCTCGACCTAAACATTGCGCGCGAAGAGAGAGGCCGGCTTGCGCCGGCCTCTTTTTTGCACGTTTTTATGCGCCGCCGATTCGCGCGCTCTCACGTCCGTGTTGAAAGTGAATGACCTTCGCGGGCACGCCGCCCACGAGCGCGTACGGCGGAACGTCGCTGGTCACGACGGCACCTGCGGCAATCGCGGCATGATGTCCGATCGTGACTCCGGGGACGATGACGGCATGGGAATACACGAGCACGTGATCGCCGATCGTCACCGGCAAGCGCGAAATGTCCAGCGGGGCAAAGGGGTCCCGGCAATCCGCCGAAATGTGGTTGCCTTCCATCGACGTGACGTGCACGTGCGTGCCGATGTGCACGTTGCTGCCGATCGTCAATCCGCCGCCGCCCCACAAAACGGTGTACGGACCGATTTCGACGTTGTCGCCGATGGTGATAAAACCATGCGGGCCGTTCGTGTTCAGGTACGAGCGATGATCGAAGAAGACGTTGCGGCCGATCGTGATGCGCTCCGCGCCGCGAATGATCACGTTGCGGCCGAAAACGGCCTTTCCCAGCCGGCGACGCTGCACTTCGTCGAGAAGATACTCGTCGATCATCCTGCGTAGGGCTCCGGGCAGCGCCGCCGCGCGCTCTAAGAACTCCATGCTGCGTCCTCTCCTCCCCACGGGCATCCTAGCGCTCGCGGCCCGAGCGCGCCGTCATCTACCCCGGTCTTACAGTAATCGGTGCCTTTCCCGAGCGCACTAGGCCTTTCGGGGGTGGCGCGGGGACGATTCGCCCGCGCGTACGGTACGTCGGCAGCCTGCCCCCTGCGACGCGCAAACTGTACAATGCCGGTGAGCAATGAGACTCGGTACTAACGTCGACCCTCGCATTCGCGGTATGCGGCCGGAGTTGCGCTTCGGGCTCATCATCGCCGACTTTGCGGCGCTGCTTCTGGGTGCCTACGTCGCAACGGGCGTCGGAAACATTTACACGGCCGGCGCCGCGCAGCTGGTACTGCTCGCTACCTTGCTGTTCGTCACGGGCGCGTACGTCCAGTGGCGCTATGAAAGTGCGCGCACCTTCGATTTCCACGACGTGCTGCGACTGCTTTATGGCGCCGCGGGGGGCACGTGTCTGGCGCTGGCCTGCGTATGGCTGCTCCCGGGGCCGCTCGAGCACATGTCGGGCCGCTTAGTGGTGATCGCCGCGATGCTCGGGTTCTTTCTGCGCATGCTGCTGCGCATCGCGCTGGTCGTCCTTCGAACGTTCATTTACACGCGCCGTCCGTACGCGCAGAAGGTGCTCGTCGTCGGGGTCGGGATGCCGGCCGTCAATCTCATTCGCGCGATCCAAGAAGATCGCAATTTGCCCATGCGCGTCGTCGGATGCGTGGATGACGGCATCACCATCCAGCGCGTGGACGGCGTGCGCATCCTCGGGGGCGTGGAGGATCTGCCGCGGATCGTCACGCGCCATTCGATAGATTCGGTCATCATCGCGATTCCGGCCGCGCCGCTGCCCCTCATCAACCGGATCAAAGATTTGTGCAGCCGCGCGAGCTCGCAGCTCACCGTGAAAGTGCTTCCCGACGCGGCGGAGATTCTCAGCGATCAGGTGACCGTTTCGCGCATTCGCGACATTCGACTCGAAGATATTCTCGCGCGCGAGCCGGTCGTGGTCGATACCGCCGCCCTGCGTCCGCACCTGGAAGACCAGGTCGTGCTCGTTACGGGCGCCGGCGGTTCGATTGGCAGCGAGCTGTGCCGCCAGATCGCAACGTTCGGTCCGAAGCTGCTCGTCTTGCTGGGCCACGGCGAAAACAGCCTCTTCGCGATCGATCAGGAACTGCGCACCGAGTACAAGTTCGATCGCACGCGCATGGTGCTGGCAGACGTCGCGGACGCGCCGGCGATCCGTAACGTGTTCTCGACGTACCGGCCGCGCATCGTCTTTCACGCCGCCGCGCACAAACACGTGCCGATCGTCGAGGACAACATCTGCGAGGCGTTCCGCAACAACGTCCTCGGGACGCGAACCGTGGCGCTCGCCGCGGCGGCGTCCGGAGCGGCGAAGATGGTGCTGCTCTCGACGGACAAAGCGGTCAATCCGACGAGCGTCATGGGGTTGACCAAACGCATGGCCGAGCTCATCTGCCAGTCCTTCGCGGGCAGCAGCAGCACGGAGTTCGTCGTGGTGCGGTTCGGCAACGTGCTCGGCAGCCGCGGCAGCGTGGTGCCGATTTTCAAGCAGCAAGTCGCAAGCGGCGGCCCGGTCACGATAACGCACCGCGACATGCAGCGCTACTTCATGACGATTCCGGAGGCCGTGTCGCTGGTGCTGCAGGCGATGTCGATGGGCAACGACGGCGAGGTCTTCGTGCTCGACATGGGCGATCCGATCAAGATCCTGCACCTGGCGGAGCAAGTCATTCGTCTTTCGGGCTTCGAACCGTACCGCGACATTCAAATCATCGAAACCGCCGTTCGCCCCGGCGAAAAGCTCTTCGAAGAGATTCTCACCAAAGGCGAAGGGTTCAGCAGCACGAGCCATCAGCGGCTCTTCATCGCCAAACAAGATCGCGTGGACTACGCGCGCATCGGCGCGGCCATGGAGCGGCTGCAGCGCGCGATTCGCATGTCCGACTGGCGCGTCGCCATCGAAGTAGTGCGCGAGTTCGTACCGGAGTACACGCCCGGCGAACACCTGCTGCCCGCCGTCGCATCCGTCACGGTGGAGCGCGACGAGATCGATTCCGCGCCCGCCGCGCAGACGACCGGAATCGTAACCCGGACCAACATCGCACCCGCACCAGCGCAATAGGAACGACATGGAACTGCTCGAGGCCCCCGGAAGCTTACGCGAACGGCTGAAGAAAAAGTTCGTGGACCGCTCGGCGCTCATCGGCGTGGCGGGAATCGGGTACGTAGGTTTGCCGCTAGCCGTCGAAAAGGCCAAGGTCGGCTTTGAAGTGATCGGCTACGATCGCAACAGCGTGCGCGTCGATCAGGTCAATCAAGGTCTGAACTACATTCGCGACGTGCACGACGACGAACTCGCGCGCCTGGTGGAAGCGGGAAAGCTGCGCGCGAGCACGGATTTCAGTTCGCTGCGCAATTGCGATGCCATCGCCATTTGCGTTCCTACGCCCCTTACGCCCAATCTCGACCCGGACATCTCGTACATCAAGGCCGTAGGCGAGCAGATCGCCGCGCAGCTGCGGCCCGGGCAGCTGATTTGCTTGGAAAGCACGACGTATCCCGGCACGACGGAAGAAGTGCTGCTCCCGCTGCTCGCGCGATCGGGATTAAAAGTCGGCGAAGATTATTTCTTATGCTTCTCGCCGGAACGCGTGGACCCGGGCAATGCCCGCTACACCACTAAAAACACGAACAAAGTGGTTGGCGGAGTAACGGAAGCGTGCGTCGACGTCGCGAGCTGCTTCTACCAGCAGACGATCCTCGAAGTGCTCGCGGTCAGTTCGCCGAAGGTCGCGGAGATGTGCAAGGTGTTCGAAAACACGTTCCGTTCCGTGAACATCGCGCTGGTGAACGAGATGGCGCTTCTGTGCGACCGGCTCGGCATCAGCATCTGGGAAGTGCTGGACGCCGCTGCGACCAAGCCCTTCGGGATCATGCGTTTCAATCCCGGGCCGGGCGTTGGCGGCCACTGCATTCCGCTGGATCCGTTTTACTTGGCTTGGAAGGCGCGCGAGTACGATTTCCATACGCGCTTCATCGAACTCGCCGGTGAAATCAACCACAGCATGCCGTACTTCGTTCGCGACAAAGTCATTCGCGCGCTCAACGCGGCCGGCAGACCGCTCAAGGGAGCTGACATCTTCATCATCGGCGTGGCGTACAAGAAGGACATCGAAGACTGGCGCGAGTCCCCCGCGATCAAAGTCATGGAATTGCTGTTCAAAGAAGGGGCTGCAATCGACTATCACGATCCCTACGTGGCGAAATTCGTCGAGCACGGCAAGCAATGGCATTCCATTCCGCTCTCGCGCGAGCGCATCGAGCGCGCGGACTGCGTGCTCATCCTGACGGATCATGCGAACGTCGATTACGAGCGCATCTGCTCGAGCGCGAAGCTGGTCGTCGACACCCGCAACGCGACGAAAAACGTGCAGAGCCGCTCCAACGTGGTGCTGCTGTAGATGATGAGGCGCATGCCGCGCGTCGGGGTCGTGGGCGCCGGGTACTGGGGCGCGAACCTGATTCGAAATTGCCGGCAGCTGGGCGTGTTGGCTGCGGTTTGTGATTTGGATCTGCGCGCGCTCGACCGCGTGCGCTCCGCATACCCCGGCACCGGCCTGTATTGCGATCCGCAAGCGATGCTCGAACACGGCAAACTCGATGCCGTGGTGATCGCGGCGCCCGCGCCCGTGCATGCTCCGCTCGCGCTGGCCGCGATTGCGGCCGGCAAACACGTTTTCGTCGAGAAGCCGCTCGCGCTAAGCGTTCAGGATGCGGAGCGCGTGGTCAAGGCGGCGGAGCGCGCGGGCGTGACCCTGTTCGTCGGTCACGTGCTGCTGTATCACCCCGCGGTTCGCGCGCTGCTGCAGTGCGTGAGGGATGGACGCATCGGACGCGTCCGCCACCTGCGCTCGCGGCGGTTGAGCTGGGGAAGGCTGCGGGCGCACGAAAACGTTTGGTGGAGTTTCGCGCCGCATGACTGCGCGCTGATGGTCGAAATCATGAAGGACGTCCCCGTCGAGGCGAGCGGCCGCATCAGCGCCTACGTGCGCCCGCACTTGGGGGACTTTGCGTACGCGGATTTCGCGTTCGCCGACGGCCGCACCGCGCATATCGAAGTCAGCTGGCTCGATCCGGACAAGAGCTCGCGCATCGACGTCTTCGGTTCGGAAGGGACGCTGACGTTCATCGACGCACGCGAAGGGGCGACGCTCACGCTCACGAGCTGCGGCGACCGTTTGAATACGCGCGGCGAGCCCGAGTTGTGGCGCGGCGAAACCAGCGCGATCGCGCTGCCCGACGGCGAGCCGCTGCGGCTCGAATTGGAGGCGTTCTGCCGCGCCATCCGCGGCGCGCACGAACACATCCCGACCGACGGGCGGGAAGGCCTCGAGGTCGTTCGCGCGCTCGCCATGCTCGACGCTCCTCAGGGCGAGGAATCGAAGCGCGACCGCGGCGCCGCGCTCGAAGCAGTCCGATGATAGAGACGCGCGCGTACTTCGTGCACGAGTCGTCCTACGTCGACGAGCCCGCGGAGATCGGCGAAGGCACGAAGATCTGGCACTTCTCCCACGTGCTGCCCGGATGCGAAATCGGAAGCAACTGCAACATCGGACAGAACGTCGTGATCGGCCCGCGCGTGCGCATCGGCAATCGCGTAAAGATTCAAAACAACGTGTCGGTGTACGAAGGCGTCGAGCTCGAAGACGAGGTGTTCTGCGGGCCAAGCATGGTGTTTACGAACGTGAACACACCCCGCAGCGGGACGCCGCGCAACACCGCCGCAGACTACCTGCGCACGCTCGTGAAAAAGGGCGCGTCCATCGGAGCCAATGCCACGATCGTATGCGGCAACACGATCGGCGAATACGCGTTCGTGGGCGCCGGCTCGGTCGTCACGAAGGACGTGCCGGCCTACGCCGTCGTGTACGGCAATCCGGCTCGCCTTCGCGGCTACGCATGCGAGTGCGGCGTAAACCTTGCGTTCGACCGGGACCGCGCGGTCTGCGGTGAATGCGGACGCGCGTACGCCCGCGTCTCCGACCTGGTGCAAAGGATAGAGCAGTGATCCCGGTTTGCGATCTCAAGGAACAGTACCGCGGACTGCGCGAGCAGATGATGCGCGCGGTCGACGAAGTGTTCTCGAGCGGGCACTTCATCAACGGACCGAACGTGAAGGCGCTGGAAGCGGAAGTCGCCGCATACGTCGGCGCGCCCCATGCCGTGGCGCTGAATTCGGGCACCGATGCGCTCCACATCGCGCTGCGGGCTCTGGACATCGGACCGGGCGACGAGGTGATCACGACGCCTTTCACCTTCGTGGCGACGACCGAGGCGATCGGCATCGTCGGCGCGACCCCGGTCTTCGTCGACATCGATCCGCGAACGTACAACCTCGACGTCGCGCAAATCGAAGCGGCGATCACCCCACGTACGCGCGCGATTCTTCCCGTGCACTTGTACGGGTGCCCCGCACCGATGGACGAGATCGCGGCGATCGCGCGCCGCGCGCATTTGGCGGTCGTGGAAGACTGCGCGCAATCGATCGGGGCGAAGATCGACGGCCGCTTCACCGGCACGTACGGTCAGTTCGGCTGCTTCAGTTTCTTTCCGTCGAAGAATTTGGGTGCGTACGGCGACGGCGGCATGCTGGTGACCGCGGATGAGGCGCTCGCCGAACGCGCGCGCAGCTTGCGCGGACATGGCGGGCGCGTGAAGTATTACCACGAGGAGCTCGGCGTGAACAGTCGCCTCGACGAAGTGCAGGCCGCGATTCTGCGCGTGAAACTGCCGCATTTGGAAACCTGGATCGAAAAGCGCCGCGCCGCAGCCGGACGATATACGGCCGCGTTTGCCTCGCAGCTGCAAGTCCCCGTGGAACCCGCGGATGCAAGGCACGTCTATCATCAGTACACCTTGCGCGTACCGCAACGCGACCACGTGCAGCAGATGCTCAAAGCCGCCGGCGTCGAGACGATGGTGTACTACCCGGTTCCGCTGCACTTGCAGAAGGTGCACGCGGCGCTGGGCTTGCGCGAGGGCTCGTTCCCGGAATCCGAGCGCGCTGCGCGAGAAGTCCTCTCGCTTCCCATGTATCCCGAACTCCGATCGGAACTGCAGCAGCAAGTCGTCAACGCGGTCCTCGCGAATTGCCGGCCGGAACTGGTCGAGGGCACGGCGTAAATGCGCGTCCTCAGCGTCATCGGCGCGCGCCCGCAGTTCATCAAGGCGGCCCTGCTGAGCGCCGAACTCGCGCGTCGGGGAATCGACGAGAAGCTGGTGCACACGGGCCAGCACTACGATCGCGAGATGTCCGAGGTCTTTTTCGAGGAGCTTCAGCTGCCGGCCCCGCTGCACAACCTCGGCGTCGGCGGAGGCGGTCACGGCGCGCAAACCGGCGAGATGCTCAAGCGGCTCGAACCCGTCGTTCAGCAAGAATCTCCCGATTGGTTGCTCGTTTACGGCGATACGAACAGCACGCTTGCGGGCGCGCTCGCCGGGGCGAAACTGCGCGTGCCGGTAGCGCACGTCGAGGCCGGTCTGCGCTCGTTCAACCGCGCGATGCCCGAAGAGATCAACCGCATCGTCGCGGATCACGTCGCAGAGTTGCTGCTCGTTCCGAACGAACACGCGGCGAGGCAACTTGCGCGCGAAGGCATTACACGCGGCGTGCGCGTCGTGGGCGATTTGATGGTGGACCTGGCGCTGCAGGCGGCGGCCAAACTTCCCGCGGAGCCGCCGGTTCTGGCGCGCTTCGACGTAAAACCCCGCGCCTATTGCGTGGCGACGATCCATCGAGCATCCAATACGGACGATCCGTCTACGTTCCGGCGTTTGCTGCAAGGATTGCGCGCCGTCGATTCGCCCGTCGTGTTCCCGGTGCATCCGCGCACGCGCGATCTGGCCCTGCGCGAAGGCGCCGGAGAAGGCGACAACATCGTCTTGTGCGAGCCGCTGCCGTACGCGCAAATGCTCGCGCTCCTCATGCATGCGGCCACGCTTTTCACGGATTCCGGCGGATTGCAGAAGGAAGCGTTCGTCCTGAAAGTTCCGTGCGTCACACTGCGCGAAGAAACCGAATGGGTCGAAACGCTCGAAGACGGCTGGAACGTTTTGGCGGGAAGCGATCCCGAGAAGATCGCGCAAGGGGCCAAACGTCCGACGCCGCTTCGTCAAGGAACGCCCTACGGCGACGGTCGCGCGGCTCGAAACATCGTCGACGCGCTCCTCGAGCGCGCAACGGTACGCGCGGCATGACGTCGGTTCTGCCGCCGCCGCACACCTCGGAGCGGATCGGTCTAGTCGAACCGCTGATTGGCCAGGAAGAATTCGACGCGGTCGCGCGCGTGCTGCGCCGCGGACAGCTCGCGCAAGGGCCGGAAGTTGAGGCGTTCGAGCGCGAATTCGCCGCCGCAATCGGCACGAAACATGCCGTTGCGCTGAGTTCGGGCACCGCCGCACTTCATGCCGCGCTCGTTGCGGCGGGCATCGGCGACGGCGACGAAGTGCTGACCACGCCGTTCACCTTCGCCGCGACCGCAACGCCTATTCTCATGCAGCGCGCAATGCCGCGATTCGTCGATATCGACGAAGCGACGTTCAATGTCGACGCGCGCGCCTACGCGAAAGCCGCAACGTCAACGACGCGCGCCGTCGTCGCCGTCGACCTTTTCGGTCTGCCGTTCGATGCGGCCGGGTTGGAAACGCTCCGGGCGCGCGGCATTGCGATTGTGGAGGATGCGTGCCAAGCAGTCGGGGCCGCGCGCGCCGGACGAACTGCAGGGACGCTCGGCGATGCCGGCTGTTTCTCACTGTACGCCACGAAGAACATCATGACCGGCGAGGGCGGCATGCTCACGACCGCCGACGAGGAGATCGCCGCGTGCGCGCGACGCTTCCGCCAGCACGGGCAGGGCGAACGGTACGAGTATCTTTCGCTCGGCTACAACTACCGAATGACCGACATCTCGGGGGCAATCGGACGCGAGCAATTACGGCGGCTGCCCCTCGTCACGCAGCGTCGCCGCGAAAACGCGGCGACGTACGATCGCTGTCTGCAGGGCATCGCGGGCGTTCGCATTCCGCCGGTACCCGCCGGCGTCGAGCACGCCTACCATCAATACACGATCTTGATCGACGATGCGCGAACCGCAAACGGCGCCTCGCGCGACGACGTTCGGCGCAAACTTTCGGAACAAGGCATCGCCACGGGCGTGTACTATCCCGCGCCGCTTCACGTCAACCCGCTTTTCGCTCGTCTAGGTTACGCGCGCGGCGATTTTCCGGTAGCCGAGCGCATCGCCTCGCAGGTTCTTGCGTTGCCGGTCCATCCCGGTCTGGCGCAAAGCGCCGTGGAGCGCGTCGCGCGCGCCGTCATCGCGGCGGTAACGCAGTCGTGAGCGTGTGCGTCGGCATCGTCGGCTACGGCGCGATGGGAAGACACCACGCGCGGAATTTACGCTCGCTCGGCGACGAGGTTCGCGTCGCCGGCGTCGCGGATCCATCCCCAGCCGCGCGGTTCGATGCGGCCTCTGCGGGATTGCGCGCGTTCGAGAGCTACGACGCGTTGCTCCAAGCCGGCGTGGACGCCGTCGTGATCAGCGTTCCGACCAGCGAGCATGAAGCCGTCGCGTGCGCATGCATCGACGCCTCCCGTCCCGTACTCGTCGAAAAACCGATCGCGCACGATACGCAGGCCGGCGAGCGCATCATCGAACGCGCGCGCCGTCGCGGTGTTCCGCTGATGATCGGCTACGTCGAACGCTACAATCCGGCGGTCGTGGCCGCAAAAGACTTCGTGAAGCAGGGCAACCTCGGCGAGGTGCTCAGCATGAACGCCCGGCGGGTCGGCATCTTTCCGCCGCGCGTTCGAGATGCCAATGTGCTGGTGGACATCGGCGTGCACGACATCGACGCCGTGGCGTTCGTCACCGAACGAAATTTGCGCCTGATCTCCGCGCAAGGCGGTAAAGCATTTCTGGAGGACCGCGTCGACTATGCCCTGCTCACCGTTTCGGCCGGCAAGACCGCCGCCGCAATCGAAACGAATTGGGTCACGCCGATAAAGCGCCGCGAACTTGCGATAACCGGTACGCGCGGGTACATCCACATCGATTATATGAAGCAGGAAGCGCGTTTCGCGCCGGGACGCGATTTTGCGCCGACCGCCAGCTACGAAACGCTGGTGCAGCAGTACAACGAAGGGCAGCTCATCGAGCTTCCAGTGCAGCGGGAAGAACCGCTGCGGCGCGAGCTGCGCGCGTTCATCGCCGGACTGCACGGCGATGCGCTTCCGGATCCGACGCTGGCGCTTGAGTCGCTGCGCATCGCGGAAGAGGCTACCGCCGCCATCGAAGGCGCCGCGCGCATGCAAGTGCTGCGAGGCGTCGTCGCGTGATCGCGCAGCCGCGGCGCAAAGTGGCGCACCTCACCTCGGCGCATCCGGCTTGGGACGTGCGGATCGCCTTCCGCGAATGCGGCACGCTCGCCGCCGCCGGATACGAGGTCGTGCTCGTTGCCGGGGGCGATTGCGGACAGCCGCTGCCGCCGGGAGTCCGGCTGCGCAGCGTGCGCAAACCGCGCGGGCGGTTTGACCGGATGACGCGCACGGTGTGGGACGTCTTCGTGGCGGCGCTGCGCGAGCGGGCGGACGTGTACCACTTTCACGACCCCGAACTCATCGGCGTGGGTCTCGCGCTGCGCGCGCTCGGACATGCGGTCGTGTTCGACGTGCACGAAGACATTCCGAAGGACATCGTCGACAAGCCATGGATCGCGCCGGCGTTCCGCAAGCCCATCGCGCTGGCCGCCGCTTTCGTGCTGCGCGTGCTGCAGAAGCGCTTTAGCGCCATCGTTACCGCGACGCCCGCGATCGCGCGGCGCTTCAACGCCTGCCGGACGGTAGTCGTAAACAACTATCCGCGTTTGGAGGATCTCCCGATCGAAGCGCTCGAGGAGCGTTCCCGCGAGGACGCGGCGCTCTACGTCGGCAGCATTACGCAGCTGCGCTGCATCGACGAGATGGTCGCCGCGATGACGCATCCGGATCTGGCCCCGAACGTACGCCTCGTTTTGGCTGGAACGTTCGAGTCGGAGCGAGTCGAGCGCCTCGTGCGGCGCATGCGGGGATGGCGGCGAGTGCAGTTCCTCGGGCAATGCACGCGGCCGCAGATCAAGGAATTGCTGGCGAGCGCGCGGGTGGGGTTGCTCCTGTATCGCGCCGCGGCAAATCACGAAGAATGCTTGCCGAATAAACTCTTCGAGTATTTGGGCGCGGGGCTGCCCGTCATCGTTGCCGATTCGATGCAGTGCGCGCAAATCGTCGAGCACGAGCGCTGCGGCCTCGTGGTGGATCCGCTGGACGTGCGTGCGATTGCGTCGGCAATCACTTGGTTCGTGCAACATCCCGGCCTCGCGCAGGAAATGGGCGAGCGAGGCCGCCGCCTTGTTTTGGAACGGTATCAATGGAGCAGCGAAGCGAAGAAACTCACGTCCCTGTACGAGCAGATCGCGTAATCATCACGGCGGTCGTCGCGACCTACAACGAGGAGGCTTACATCGGCCCTTGCCTGATGAGCCTGCTGGATCAGCAGAGCGTCGACGGCGAGGTCGAGATCCTCGTGATCGACGGCGGAAGCACGGATCGCACCCTGCAGATCGTGCGCAGCTTCCCCGAGTTCGGTCATCGTCTGCACGTGCTTTCGAATCCGCGCCGACTGCAGGTGTATGCCTGGAACCTCGCGCTCGCGCAAGCGCAAGGCGAATACTACGCGATGATCGGCGCGCACGCGGAATATAGCCCGACGTATTTTGCGAGCTGCTTGGAGGTGATGCGCCGAACCGGCGCGGACGGCGTCGGAGGCGTCGCGTATGCATACGGCGACGGATGGATGGGACGCGCGATCGCCTGGTGTATGTCCAGCCCCTTCGGCATCGGCAATGCGCGTTTTCGCTACACGCGGCAAGAGGAAGAAACGGACTCGGTGTTCGCCCTGTTCACGCGAAAGAAAACCCTGCTCGACCTGGGCGGCTTCGACGAAACGCTGCCGTTCGACGAAGATTCCGATTTAAACTACCGCTTACGCGCGCGCGGCGGAAAAATCGTGATGTCGCCGTCGATTCGCGTGAAGTATGCCGCGCGCGGCTCGCTGCACGGTCTGTGGAAGCAGATGTACCGCTACGGCTATTTCCGGCGTTTCACCCAGCGCAAACATCGCGGCCGAACGCCGCTGCGCACCTACGTGCCCGCGGCGCTTCTCGCCGGCCTCGCGATGTCCGCGCTGCTCGCCGCGACGCCCGCGCGATTGCTCGCCGCCTTCATTCCCGCCGCGTACGCGCTGTTTTTAGTCGCCGCCATGCTGCGTGCGGCGCCCCAGTTGCGTCTGGGGGCGTTCGTAGTACCGGCCGCTCTTCTTACCATGCACGTGGCGTACGGCTGGGCGTGGTGGTCCGCTTCGTTCGGAATGTTCGCGTCGCAGCGACGCAGAGCGGCGCGCGCCGCTTAGCTCGCGCTCACCGCACGAGAATCGCCGCGGTCTGCGGCGCCAGCGACGTCGGCACGCCTCCGTCGAAGCGCACGGTGCCTCCGTCTAAAATGCCGCCGCCCGCGAAAACCATGGTATGCGAAAGATGCAGCGGGTTTGGAAGTGTGACCGCGCCGCCGCCGGGGTTTACGGCAACCTCGCACGAGCCGAGCGGGCGCCTGCGCATGTAGCACCAGCGAAAGAGCTGCACGTACGCACCGCCGTCCGATCGCAAATCGTCGATGCGCTTCGGCGTCGACGCCGGCCCGAGGGGCACGAATCCGGTTTCCGGATAGACTTTGAAGGTCGACGGTTCAGTCGTGAACGCTTCCTGAAACAGCGAATACTGCGGATCGTACGTCAGCAGAAACGAAGCGTAGTCGAACATGCGCTGCGGAATTGAAGATGCGGCCGGAGCGCTCGTGTTGTTCACATAGCACCACCACCCCGGTCCGGGCGGTTTGCGCGTGCGGCGCAGCAGCGACACGGTTTCGATTTGCGAGGTTTCCTCGGCGCTCCACATGCGGTCGTTGAAGCACTCCTCGAACATGCCGCCGATCACGTTGCGCGCCGAGAGGCGGTCGACGTATTTGCGCGTCTCTTCCTCCCGCGCGGCCAGGCTGTTGGTCACGATCGGAACGCGCGTGTTTTCAATCGCGCGATCGAATGCGCGTCCCCATGCAACGGGGTCGTAATTACACGGAAGCGGATTGGCGCCGTAGAGCGCACCGTTGTTGTCGACGAAGAAGGCGTCCCAGTTGCGATCGCCGCGGATCTTCTCGCGGATGTAATATTCCACGGTGTCTTTGTAGAAATCCGCCGCTTGCGGCGAGCGCGGGTCGGCAAGCAATCCTCGGCCCTCGTACGTGCTGACGGGATTGCCGCCGCAGTCCTTGGCCGCAACGGCGGCGTACCGGCCGTTGAGCATCTCGTACTCGCGCGCGCCCTGCTGCGGCATGACGGGATTGATGTAGAAAATCGTTTTGATTCCGGCCGCGCGGACGCGCGCAGCTTGACTGTACAGGGGGTACGCCCAGGTCAAATAGGGCGCGTACAGGCGCGGATCGGTATCGCGTTCCACCGGCGTCCACAGATATTCGGCCGTCTGCACGTGCGCCGGAATCTCGCGCGGCCGTTCCGCATGCTCCCAGCCGACGCCGTTTCGCGCGTGCGCGTTCTGCGGTCGGCCCTCCGAGTGCGTCTGACATCCGAACACGGCAATGGCGCCGGCCAGCGCGGCAATCGTGGAAAAGAAGCGCGAGCGCGCGAACATCTTCGCAGTCATCGTTGATCCTTGCGTATCGATAACGCGAAAGGCCTGCGGTGCGTCGCCGCAAACCTTTCGAAAGGCGCGTATGCCGCTAGGGAACCAGGATTTCCGCCGTCCCCGGCGCGAGCGAGCCGGCGGCCGCTCCCGAGAACGAAACGCTTCCGCCGTCGAGCACGCCGCCGCCGCTGAGCGTCATGCTGTGCGCGAGCCCCTGCGGATTGGGCACGCTCACCGTGCCGTTCGTCGGATTGACCGCGACCTCGCAACTGCCCACGAGCGATCCGCGGTAATAGCACGCGCTGAACGACTGCACGTACGCACCGGAGGGCGCCTGCAGTGCCGCGACCGTATTCGGGGTGCTTGCGGGATTCAGCGGAACGAACCCGGTTTCCGGAAAGACTTGGAACGTAGAGGGCGCGGTCGTGTAGGATTCTTGGAACAGCGAGTAGTTCACGTCGTACGTCAGCAAGAACGACGCGTAAGCGAAAAGCCGCTGGGGAATGACGGTCGATCCGGCCGCGCTCGTATTATCGAGATAGCACCACCAGCCCGGCCCCGGCGCTTTGCCCTCGCTCTTGAGCAGCGCGACCGTTGCGAGCTGCGAATCCTCCTCGGCGCTCCACATGCCGTCGTTGAAGCATTCCTCGAACTCGCCGCCGATGATGTTCGGCGCGGCCAGACGGCTGACGTAGGTTCGGACCTCGTTGTCGCTTTCGGCCAGGCTGTTGGTGATGAATTGCTGGTTGATGGCGGCGATGTCCGAGTCGAACGCCTGACCCCACGCAATGGGGTCGTAATTGCAGGGCACGCCGCTTGCGCCGTACAGCGCTCCATTGTTGTCGATGTACATCGCGTCCCAGTCTTGGGAACTGCTGTACGGATCGAGTCTGTTCTGGATGTACCAGTTTACGACGCTGGCGTAGTAGGCTGCTGCCAGCGGCGAGCGCGGATCTGCGATTCGCCCGGTACCGCCGTAAGAAGTGATGAGGTTACCGGAACAGTCCTTCGCTTGAACCGAAGGATAGCTGCCCGTGAGCTGCCCTATCTCGAACGAGCCGGCCTGCGGCATTTCCGGGTTCGTGTAGACGACCGTTTTGATCCCCGCCTGATGCGTTGCCGCCATGTTGTTGAACATCGGATACGCCCAGGTCAAATAAGGCGCGTACACCGCCGGGTTGGTTGTCGTTTCGGTGGGACTCCAGAGATACGTTCCGGTTTGCACGTGCGTCGTCGAGATGAGCAGCGGCGGCGAGGGGGTGGGCGGCGTCGTGGGAGCCCCGCTCGGCAGCGGCGTGGGTACCGGCGTGAAACTGGGCATCGGCGTAGGAATTGAGGACGGCACCGGGCGAGGGCTGGGGCTGGGCGACGGCGTCGCTTGATGACCGGAAACCTGTTTCGCGAATACCGCCACGCTCGAGCCGCCGACGCCGGTAACGGTAACGGGCTGCCCGACGGCGACGGATCCGGTCACGGTCGTAGACGAGACGACCGACACGGGCACCGAACCTCCGCCGTCGATGGCGAGAATGAACCCGTACGCGGTCTGCTGCTGAATGGTGCCGCTTACCGTGAGGCTCGGCGGCGAGGCCGCAAAGGACGCTACCAGCTGCGCGCTCACGTTCGGCAGCGCGCCCGGGCCGCTCACTTCCACGTACGATTGCTTCGTGGGCGGTGCGTCGGCGTAGCTCGTGGACGCCGTCGTAGTGACGTTCACGGGGTTGCCCGATCCATCGGAAAGCACGAACCCGCTCGAAGTATTCTGTGCGAACGAACCGCCGGCAGCCACGAGCTGGCTGCTCGTGCCGGGTGTGTTCGGCGCCGGCGGAAGACTGGAACTCGTGCCGCCGCCTCCGCCGCCGCATGCCGACAACACCAAGGTTGAGAGCACCACACCACCGCGTCCAGCAAGGGACCGAAACACCTTTTGCGACCCTCTATTAAGGAGGGAGGCTCGACGCTAACAATATCGGCGCAGACCGTTAATCTATTTAGTTACCGCCTGGGCAGCTAAGCAATCAGGAACGGCGACGCTCCCGCCCCAGAGACGACTAGGACTAACGGCTCTTTCGTGTGCGACCTTCGGCTAAATGCGTGAGAAACGTCCCGGTGATTTGGGAATGCTGCTTCAACGACGGATCCATAGCTCTGCCCGACATGGTTTCTGCCGCCAGTTGCTCACTGTTTAGGCGAAGGGGACATCGTGATAACCACGGACACCGCACGCATCTACGTCATAGAGGGACAGGTCCTGTTCGGTAAGGCCCTGTGCCAAGTTTTCTCCACGGATCCGACGCTGCAAATCGTCGGAGATTCCGACAACGTCATCCCGAACGCACTTGCCAAAGCCAAGCCCGACATCATTCTGCTCGACGTCGACGGGGGAGCGCTCGAGCTCGGAGCCGCACTTGCCGCATGCCGCGAAGCCGCGCCGCAGGCGCGCGTTTGCGTGTTGTCGATGCGTCCGCAAGCGGAAATGATGCAGTGCTGCTTGGCCGCCGGCGCCGACGGTTACATCATCAAGGATGTGACGCCGGCCGAACTCATCCGCGCCGTGAAAATCGTCGCTAGCGGCGATACCTATGTCGACCCGCGCGTCGCGGGCGGACTGCTGCGCCGCCGCAGCATCAGCAACGGACGCCCGGACATCAACGAACTTTCGATTCGCGAAACCGAAGTGATTCGGCTGATCGCGGAGGGCCTTTCGAACAAGGAGATCAGTGCGCGCTTGAACTTGTCCGAAAAGACGATCAAGAATCACGTAAGCCGAATTTTTTCCAAACTGAACATCTACGCGCGCACGCAGGCGGCTGTGCACGCGATCAAGATGGGGTTAGTGTAGCTCCGTAAAGCCGAAGGGGAGGGCGAGGCCCTCCCCTTACTTTATCGCCGCGCCGTACATGATGTATCGCCAGTGCGGCGGCGTAATTTTGTCGAAGACGGCGCCGTCCACTTTACCGAGCAGCGCGGCCAGACGCGGTGAACGGCCGAACGAGCCGCAAAAGCCCGTGGTGCGATACTCCACCGACGAAAACGGCGCAAGGTAGTCGAGCATCTCGCGCACCGTCACGTAGCGCCAAATCGAATTCCATTTGACGAAGCGCCGGCGCGCCGCGCGATGGAGCGCGCTGCCTTGGAGATTCTCCGCGAACAGCAGCACGCCGCCCGGCTTGAGCGCGCGGTACATCGAGGCAACCGCGGCTGTCTGTCGTAAAGCATCGCCGTCCCACGCTACCCCGCCCAGCACCGACTTGAACGCGACGGCGTCGAAACGATTCTCATACGGAATCGCCGTTGCGTCGATCGCTTCGTACCTAATGCGGTCTTGCACGCCGTACTTGCGATGGATCGGCGAGGCCATTGCGCTGTTGTCTTCGAGATCGGAACAGATCACGCGGTGTCCCGCCAGCGCGAGCCACAGCGAGAGGCCGCCGCGCCGCGCGCCGACTTCCAAACACGTGGAGCCGGGGCGCGGCGCGTAGCGCTGCCAAAACCGCAGCGCGCGCGACCAGTTCTCAACGTCCCATTCGACGACGTCCTCGAGCAGGGAGCCGCTCAACCGCATGCACGTGTTGTACCCAGCTCCTTAGGGTGTGAGAATCACTCCTGATTTCGGCCCCATCGTCGCAGGCACCGCGCCCGTGAACGTAACGCTCCCGCCGTCGAGCACGCCGTTGCCGCTGAGCACCATGCTGTGGTGCAAGCCGGCCGGATTGGGCACGTTAACCCAATTCGTCGTGCTCGGGTTGACGACGATCTCGCACTGTCCAAGCGATGCGCCGCGATAGTAGCAGTTGTTGTACCGCTGCAGGTATGCTCCGCCGCCGACTTGCAGCGAACTTACATCCACCGGGACGCTTGCCGGATTCATCGGAACGAAGCCGCTTTCGGGCATGACCTTGAACGTCGACGGCGTGGTGAACGATTCTTCGAACACCGAGTAGTTGGGATCGTACGTCAGAAGAAAGGAAGCGTAGATGTACATGCGCTCGGCGATCGACGAGGACGCTAACGCACTGGTGTTGTCGGCGTAGCACCAGAAGCCGGCGCCCGGAGCTTTGCCTTCACTCTTCAGCAGCGCTACCGTTTGGAGTTGCGCGTCTTCCTCGGAAGCCCACAGACTGGTCATGAAACATTCTTCGAACTCGCCGCCTTCGATCGCGGAGCCGCTCAAACGCTGAACGTACGTCGGGACGTTGTTGAGCGCCACCGACAGCGAGTTCAAAATGAACTTTTGTCCCGTGCTCGCGAACGCGGCGTTTTGCGCAACGCTCCACGTGCTGGGTAAGTATCCGCAGGGCGTCGCGCTCGCTCCGTAAAGCGGACCGTCGTCGTCGACGTAAACGAGATCCCAGGGATGGGCATACCCCGGATTCGCCGCCTCGACCGTCGCAATCGCATTGTTCACGACGTTTTGAAAGTACGCAGCGGTTGAAGCTTTCGTGGGGTCCGACAGCAGTCCGGCGCCGGCCCACGTCGTGACGATCGATCCGCCGCACGTTGTAGCGCGTGCCGAAGGATAGGAGCCGCTAAGCGTGTTGTATTCGTAAGAACCGCGGTTCGGCATGATCGGATTGGTGTAAAGCACGGTCTTGATGCCGGTCGCGCGCGTCATTCCTGCACGGCTGTTGAGCACGTATGCCCAAGTAAGATACGGAGCGTAGACGCTCGGGTTCGTGCTCATCTCCGTCGGCGATTCCAGGTATTCTGCCGTCTGCACGTGCGCGGGAGCTCCCGCAGGGGGCGCGGGGCTGGGCGTCGAGCTCGGCGCCGAGGGGCTGAGCGACACGGTAGACGCGTTCAGCATCGTGCCTGTCGTCCAAGAACCGCCCGCGGTGACCCATTTCCCGACGCTGAGCGAAAGACCGTTATAGGTCCAGTTCGTCGAAGCCGAAGTGGCGATCCAGTAATACGTCCCCGAGCTTGTTTTGATTTGGAATTCCTTGCTCGTGGAGAAGAACGTCATGTAGTCGACTTGCCCGGTAACCGAGCTCGACGGCGGTGACGACATCGTCCCTCGTATGGGTGTAGAGCCGGTGTTCGGTACCGGCGGCGTGGCCGTGCCGGATTCCCCGCCGCAGCCCGCGGCGAAAAGCGAGATCCCCAGCACTCCTGAGAGTGCAAGGGCGCGCAAAAAGTGCATGAAACCTCCCCGTTTGCATGGCGCGCGATGGGGCCGATGATACCGCGTGGGCCTTTTGATTCATGCCAGGGGTGGGTTCACTCGGGACCTGGGCTTGCAAGCAGTGAGGAAAGGCGTGCTTTTTCCATTTTTCGCTATAGTACGAGCGTTTTCGGGCAGCACCCCGCCGCTTACGAGCGCAAGGCGGCCTCGTAAAGATTCGGTGTACCGCTTCCGGAAAGCGCGACGCGATCGAGCCGTTGCGCGAAAAGCCCGGCCATCGCTTCGGCAGTGGTTACCGCGCTCATATTCGGCGCCGTCTCGTAAACGCCGGATTCGAAGCGCGCGTACGACGCTTTTAACGCGTGAACGGCTTCCTCCGGCGTCGAAGCGAAAAATCCGGCGCCGAGCGCTTCCATCATTTCGCGCATCACGCTTTGCGCGGGCCCGAACACCAGCATCGGACGGCGCGCGCCCAGATACTCCAGATATTTGCTGCCCGTCTCGTTGGCCGTAGCGGGATCCATGCTCAAGAAGATGAGTAAGACCGCAGCACGGCGCTGCGCCTGCATCGCGCGCTCGCGCGAGACCATGCCGTGGATGAACACTTGCTCTTCGAGACCGAGATTGCGTGCGTGTTCGAGCGCCGCATCGTTGTCTTTTCCGTAGAAATGCACTCGCGCGGCGCGCGCGAGGGGATGGCCTTCATCTTTGAGCCGGCGCAGCGCCTCCAAGAACATCTGCGGATTACGCTTACCGCCGTACAGCATGCCGGCGTACACGAAGTCGAAACCCGTTGGGGGTTCGTCCGGAATGCTGCTCCATTCGGCCGCGTCGAAGGCGTTGGGAATAACGCTTACCTCTTTGCGATGCAGCGCCTGCAGCTGCTCCGCAAGCGGCTGCGATATCGTCGTGAGCGCGGCCGCGCGCGCCAGAATGCGCCGCTCCGCGACGCGCTGCAGCCGCCGTTTGCGGGCACTCCACGGCATGTACGGATTCCCGCTCCACAGATCGCGATAGTCGGCGATCCACGGCACGCCGGTGAACCGCGAAAGCATGCCGCCGACGACGTGAGCCGAGGTCGGCAGCGCGGTGCTCAGAATCGCGTCGTAGCGCTGCCGCCGCATCGCGCCCAATCCGGCAAGTACCGCGGGACGAATCCACGGCGCGAGCTCGTCCGGGAAGAGCAAGGTGTCTTTTATTGCGGCGAGGGCGCGCCGTACGGGCCCGCCGGGGAGCAGCGCACGCACGCGTTCCAGCTGCGGCAGAGGAGCTGCGGTACCCGCCGACGCGATTTCCGTGGGGAAGGGCGGCGCCGCACGCTGCGGCGTGATGACGGTCGGTTGCCACCCGAACTTCGGCAGATAGCGGGCCAGGTAGCCGGGCCGCTGCGCGCCCGGAAGCGGCTCCGGCGGAAAGGCATAGGAAATGAGCAGCACGCGCTTCATGCTGAGCACACTGTACCAGGAGCAAGCGTGGCGCCAAACGGCCATAGTACTCAAAGCGCCGGGACGGGGGTATCTAAGATTGCGCCCGGCGTTGCCTGTACGATTAGGGCATATTTCGGCCTGAGTGCATAAGGAGAGCAATGCTGCGAGCGGTTTTTGTGGGCTTTGACAATGACCTCAACCGCGTGTTCGCCCACTGGCTTGCGCAGAAAACGGATCTGGCCGGCTGCGTGTGGATTCCTTCGACGACGCAGTGGCTCACGTCGCGCAAGGGGAAGCTCGAGTTTCTTCGCGGGCGCCTGAAGAAGAACGGCGTGCTGCGTACGCTCGACGAGGCGCTATTTTTTCTTCTTTATCATTCCAACGAGAAGACCAACTCCAATACGCGCGCGGCATCCAAGCTCGTGAAAGCATATTGGGACAAGGCGGACTTCAACGGCTGGGGCCCCTTTTTCCCGACGCGTAAGATCAACGACGAGAAAGTGATCCGGTACGTCGAAAGCCTGCGGCCGGACATCATCATTTCACACTGCATCCATCAGTATTTCGGCAAGCGGCTGCGGTCGATTCCGCGTTTGGGCGCGTATCTGCTGCACATCGGCATCCTGCCGGAGTACCGCGGGCTGTATTCGCCGTTTTGGACCATGCACAACGGCGATTTCGACAACTTCGGATACTCGCTGTTTCGTCTGAACGGCGATCTCGATGCGGGGGATTCGTACGTGCAGGGCCGGCTTACCAACGTCGACATCGCGCACGACAACCATGCCCTCATCGAATACAAGGCCGTTTTCGCCAGCCTGCCCGGCATCGAGCGATTTCTGACGGACCTCGAAAACGGGACCGCGCGTCCCATCGAACGGCCCAACGCCGTACCGGGATACTACTCGTATCCGGGTTTGACGGATTACATCCGGCAGCGCATCCGCGTCGCGCGCGCACTGCGCGATCGGCAGCGCTCCGCGCGCGAGGTCCGCGCCGAGTCCTCCTAAGGTCATCCCTCGACGAGCTCGAGATGACGAGGTGGGGTCAAACGAGAAGTGAAGTCGCATGCGGAAGGCGTTGGCGCTTGTCCTATCGTCCGCGTTTGCGTATTCGCTGACGGCGTCCGCGCGCGCGGAGAGCTACGACCCAACGCCGCTGACCGCAAAACAGATTTTCGAGAAGGCGGAAGCGGCTGCCGGTAAGCGGGAACCCGGCACGTATAAAGAGGTCGAGCGTGTCAGCGGAAACGGCGTCGTGCGAATGCGCACGTCGTACTACGATGCCGGCGGCAACTCCAAACATCTCCTCGAAGGCGGCGGGTTCACGGACGCGTGGGGCGAGTTCAACAAGCAGTCCTGGGAACAGGACGAAAACGGCGTCGTGACGCTGCAGAGCGATTTTCACGAAAAGGAAGATCCCAATGCTCTTGCGCTCGCGCATCCGGAAGACCCGAAGTACCGCGTGCGCGTTCTCGGGTTGACGCAGAACGATCCGCGGGAGTACGTGGTTGAGCTGAACACTCCCGGAGGCCGCGATACATACCGGTATTACAACGCGCAGACGTTCTTGCTCGATCGGGTCGTAACGTACGCGCGGGACCGCTACCGTCACGTGACCGAATACCTCGATTATCGCACGATGTTCGGGGAGACGTTTCCGTACCGGGTGCACTCCTTTGACGGCCGCCCGCAGAACGATTTGGTCGAACAGGATCTCTCGTTCGATCGCATAGGCGGCGCCGTAGACTTCAACATTCCGGTTTCGCGATCGCTGTTCCGCCTACCGGGCACCGCGCCGGTCACTTTACCCGCGAAGATCACGCGCGACGGCATCGTCCTGCGCGCGCAGGTGAACGGGCGCGGTTTGGACTTTGTGCTCGACAGCGGCGCTTCGGGAATGTTCATCGACCCGGGCATCGCGCACCAACTCGGTCTGGAACCGTACTCGCGCAGCACCGAAACGATCGGCGGCGGAGACGTCGACTCTGGATTGGTGCGGATTGCGTCGATGTCGATCGGACCACTGGTGCTGGACCAGCCGGTCTTCGCGACTACGCCGTACACGCACCAAGTCGACGAATCGCGCGTAGTTGGCCTCCTCGGCTACGATTTTATTTCCAGCGGCGTGCTCGAAGTCGACTTCAAAGCCGGTGCCGTACGCGTGTATCCGCGAGAGGCATTCAATCCGGCGACGCTGGGACTGATAGCTTTGCCCGCTGATCTTGACGACGGTATTCCGCGCGTGCGCGCGTCGATCGAACACGTGCCGGGGCATTTTCTCCTGGATACGGGCGCATTCGCTTCGATGGCGTTCGAAGACTACTTGCAGAAGCTGCCGTCGGCGGTCATGGAAACGCAGATGCAAATCGGAACGGTAGGCGGCGCGATGAACGCGACGGTGCGCGACGTCACGGACTTGCAGTTTGCGAACGTGCTGTTTCGCAGCGCGCAAATCATCGTGCCGTCCGGATCGACCTTCGACATTGCCGACTACGACGGGGGCATCGGACGCGACGTGCTTTCGATGTGCCGCGTGTTCTTCGATTACGGGCAGCGGACCATTTACGCCCATTGCGGGGCATGAGCGTCCGGGGTTTCGCTAGGCGGCGACTCCGGCCGCGGCGGGTATACTTTCGCGTATCGCGCGAATGACGTCGCGCACGTCGTTTTCGGTCATGGAGGGGTACAGCGGCAGCGAAAGGATTTCGCCCGCTACCCGCGCGGTCTGCGGCAAATCCGTCGCGAATTGCCGGTATGCTTCGAAGTGATGCGTCGGAATATAATGAACCGACGTGCCGATGTTGCGATCCTTCAGCGCCTCGATTAACGCGTCGCGCGATATTCCCGCTCGCTCCTGCTCGATCCGCACGACGAACATGCACCAGCTGTGGCGGTCGCGCGCGCGGGAAGGCGAGGCCTGAGCGATGACGCCGGGAATATCCGCTAGTTCCTCGAGATAACGCGCCGCGATCCGCTCGCGCCGCGCTTGCATCTTCGGAAGTCTGCGCAGCTGCACTAAGCCCATCGCGGCGGCGATGTCGGTCATGTTGTATTTGAAGCCCGGCCGGCGCACTTCGTAGCGCCACGAGCCGCGCTGCGTGTAACGCTTCCATGCGTCCTTGTCCATGCCGTGCAACGACAGCATTCGTGCCGTTTCCATAACGGCATCGTCGTTGGTGACCAGCATGCCGCCTTCGGCGGTCGTCAAATTTTTCGTGGCGTAAAAACTATAAGCAGCGAGATCGGAATGCGCGCCGCTCCAGCTGCCGGCATCCAGCATGCCCGCGGCATGCGCCGCATCTTCGATGAATGCAAGGCTGCGTTCTTTGCAAAATTCGGCGAGCGCCTTGGCATCGTAAGGTCGCCCCGCGTACGGCATGGCGATGACTGCGCGCGTTTTCGGTGTGAGCGCCGCCTCGAAGTGCCGGACGTCAGCCGTAAGCGCTTCCGGGTCGACGTCGCAAAACACGGGGCGCGCGCCGACCTCGAGCGTGCACTGCGCACCCGCAACGAAGGTGAGCGAAGGCATGACGACGTCGTCGCCCGGCGCCACGCCGGCCGCAAGCAATCCGATGTGCAGCGCGGCGGTGCAGCTATTGAGGGCGACGGCATGGCGAACGCCGGCGGTTTCGGCGAAGGCTCGTTCGAATTCGCGCACTTTCGGCCCGGTCGTCAGCCAGCCGTTTTCAATGCACTCGCGCGCTGCGGCAGCTTCCGCATCTCCGGTATCCGGACGGCAATAGGGGAGGAACGACTCACGCATGCTGAGGCAGCGGCGCCTTGACGGCCGCGGGGTGTGCGACGGCGGATGCGTTGCGCGTCAGGTTGACGATCATGAACGCGAGCCAGCAGCATTTGATCAGCATGATGTCCGCGAAAAGGCCCGAGATGAAGAGCGCGATGAGGGAGGCCTCCAGGCAAAGGCGCAGCGGATAGCGGTAATCCTCCTCGCCGATGTGCCGCAACGCGCGGAATTGCGAGTACCAGGCGAACAGCAGAATGCCGAGTCCGATGATGCCCAGCTCGACGCCGTTTCCGACGAGAATATTGTGCGATGCGTGACTCCAACCGATGGCCAGCGGCTGAAACACCTGGATGAATACCTGATTGTACGCTTGCTGGAAGTTGTTGAATCCCGCGCCGAAGAGCCAATTGTGTTTGAACGCGACCCAGCCGACGCGCCAGATGTCCATGCGTCCGGCGCCGCCGTCCGAGAACGCCTGAGCCCAGCGCGCAAGCAGCGAGGGACCGTAAAAGCCGCCGGCGACGGCTCCGAGAGCGCCGAGCAGCACTGCGAGCGTCCAGCGCCGCGCGCGATCCCGCGCAACGAGGTAGACGATGCCGGCGAGTACGCCCAGCTCCGGGCCACGCGCACCGGTTAAAATGATCGCGACGATCATCGCGACGACGCTTCCCATCCATCCCACGCGCGCGAACAGGTTGCGCGTCGAAAGGGCGCTGCCGATCGCTATCAGCACCGGCAGAATCAGCGCGGTCGAAAGAAAGTCGGGATTCCAGTACGAGGTGCTCGTACGCAGGTACATGCGGTCTTGGTGCACCGCTACGCCGGTATGAGCCAAGTACAACAGGTACAACGCCGCGCACACGCCGCCCAGTGCCGTTAATTTCAAAACCGTCGCCAGTTCCGCGTCGCGCACGCGGATGAACGACACCACCGCGTAGAGCGCGAAGAGCTCGAGCGCCGTCGGCATCATCGTAAGCGAAACGTTGGGGTCGATGGCCCAAAAGGTGCTCGCCAGAAGCCACAACGTGTAGACCAGCCATACTCCCACCGAAGAGTCGGGATCCGTGAAGCGCTGCTTGTTGCGCATGCCGGAAAAGAGCAGCGCGGCACCGCTGGCGGCGCCGACTGCGGCCGTGATCGTCCCGGCGCCCGGAGCGAAGACGATCAGCGCGTCGAACGGTGTGATCAGCGCGTACAAGCCGAACGGGAACAGCACCGGACTGGTGATCGCCAGCACGAGAACGACCGGTCCCAGTATTGCTCCCAGCGTGAGCACCAGGCCGGTCTTCGTGCCGCTCAGCTGCACCGCGGCGTAGGCCGCGATGAGCCCGAGCAGCGCCACGGCGGCTGCCCCGAGCGTGTTGGCGCGGCGCCCGGCGTCGCGCAGATATCCTACCATTGCGTCAATGCTACCGTCGTTGGCGCGCCGTGTGCAGTTGTGAACGACCCGAACGGCTTGGGAAGAGGGGCCTAACGCGCCGCCTGAAACAGCCGCCGGCCGTCGTGCGCCATGCGGATGAAAAAGGAAGCATACGCCTGTAAGTCGGTTGCGGTCGGGATAAAGAGATCGCGCCATCCCAGGCGGGCGCTGCGTCCGAAATACCACAGGCCGACGCATTGGCCGATGACGTAACCCGCCGTGGAGCCCGCCGCCGCTCCGGACATGCCCCAGGCCTTGATCAGAGCGACGCTCGTGCCCAAGCACACCGCCGCGGAAAGCGCGCCCAGCCACATCGAAATCTGCGGCTTGCCTAAGCGCAACGTGAAGTAGGTCGAGACGGGACTTCCTATGGCCAGCGCGAGTACGCCGAAAAGCAAGATGTCGAAGGCGGGCGCAGCCGGCAAAAACGCGCGTCCGTACAGCAGCGAGAGCAGCGGACGCGCGAACACGAACAGCAGCGCGCAGAGCGCGGCGGCCAGCAAGAGATTGTTGCGCACGCAGCGCGCGGTGAGCAACCCGGACTCGCGGAGATCGAGACTGGCGATGTGCGGCGAGGCGACGAACGACGCGGCTTGCGTCGGAAGCAGCAGTGTTTCCGCCACCGTGACGGCAATGCCGTACATGCCGAGCGCGGCGGGGCTGAGCATGAGCGCCACGACGTAGAGATCGGCGCGGTAGTTCAGCAGCGTCACGACGTAGACGAGGCTAGCTCTGGCGCAAAAGCCGGCGTACTCTTTCAACGAGATGTTTTCGGTGCCGTCGATGCGTTTGCGCGCGTCGAACACTGCGTATCCCACTGCCAGCACGCCTGCCGCCGTGGTGCTCCAAATCCAGGCTGTAATCGCGACGCCCGGCGAGCGGTTCACCAAAAACAGCGCGATAGCGACCGCGGCGAGCGTCAGCACGGTCGGCAGCGCCGCGAAGACGCTGGAATAACGCACCTTCTTAATTCCAAGCGCGTATCCGGTGGCGATGTTCAAGAACGCCATTGCGGGAAGCACCGCCAAGGCCGGCGCGAACGTCCATCGCGCGTGGAAGACGGAGAGCGGCACGAGCGCAAGCGCCGCGACGAGAACCCACGCGGCGGTGCACGCCAGAACGGTGTACAAGAACCGCGCGTTTGGTTTGCGATTGAGCAGAAAGAAGCTCGTGGCGCTTCCCAGGCCGCCGAAGATCGACGAAACCAGCGCGGCTTCGATTCCCGGAAGGCTGTACAAACCGCGTCCGCTCGGGCCGAGCGCTCGCGCCGTTAAGATCGCCAGTCCCGCGGAAAGCGCGACGTTGGCCAGCCGCACCGCGAAGGTGAAGAGGCCGTCGTACATCACGCGGTGCGTGCGATCAAACTGCACGGTGAAAGATCACTTCGACGAGCGTTTTCAAAAGCAGGGCAGCATCGATCACGACCGAGGCGCGTTCCACGTAAAAGAGATCGTACGGGAGCACTTCGCGCACGTCTTCGGGGCGGAAATTGCGTTTGAAATACAGCTGCGCCCAGCCCGTGATTCCCGGCGTGACGATGTGCCGCTGTACGTAGGAAGGCAGTTCACGTGCGAAACGCTCCGCGAACTCCGCCATCTCGGGCCGCGGACCGACGATCGACATTTCGCCGCGCAGCACGTTGAAGAGCTGCGGCAGTTCGTCGATGCTCGTGCGCCGTAAAAACCCGCCCGTTCGCGTGATGCGCGCGTCGCCGGGGCGAGCCCAGTCGCTGCCCGCGTCGCGCCGCATCGTTCGGAATTTCAGCACGTCGAACCGCGCGCCGTCGCGTCCGACTCGTTCTTGGCGGAAGAGCACCGGCCGACCGCTCTCGAGCACGATCGCGACGGCGGCTGCAACCATGATCGGCAGCGTTGCGGCCAGCGCTAAAAGCGCGACGGTAACGTCGAAGACGCGCTTCGTAAGAAGGTACGCCGGCGCTTCGCGGGCGTGCCAGGCGGCCGGTGTAATCGAGGAACGCGCGGCGGGCAATGCAGGCTCGGTGCGCCGCTGCAGATGCAGGCCGGCGTGCCATGCCGACGTTGCAATCGCGGTGAAGATCAGCATGACGCAAATCGCTCCCGTGCTGATTTGCCCCACGCCTCCGACCACGAGCAAGACCGGCAGCGCCGCCGCGAGTACCGCCGTGCACGCGTAATAGACCTCGTCACGCGGATAGACCGCGTACGAACGCTTGTACAGACCGCAAGCCCAAAACGCGCAGCAGATCAGCGCGGCGGCCACGAGCGCTGCAATCGGCGTGTTCGATTGACCGCCGAACAGAACCAACGCGATAAAGAGCGCGATGCCGCCGTCGCCGGCAGCGAGCGTGGCGGCAAACCGAGTCTCCAGGCGTTCGGGGATACGCGTCCTCTCGGGCGACGCGGCAATTCGCGTGTTCAGATCCGTCAGCATACTCCTATGACCCCGTAAGTGCACCCAGCGCGCCCCGCACGCCGCGCGCGATACGCAGGGCCGGACGCGCGAGTTCGATTTCTCGGTACGCAATTTCATGCGCGCCCAGATCCTTCTTGAAGCGCGCCACGCCGGGAAGACCTTCACTGGAACCCAAGTTGAACCACCGCACGCCCCGCGCCGATCCGGCGCGCAGCAGGGCTAGATTCAACGCGTTGCTCGGGCGCAGCCGCCCGAATTCGACGAGCATCGCCGCGCTCCAAAAAAACAGCTCTTGCGAACCGTAAAAGACGACGCCGCCGGCTACGGCGCGATCGCCGGCGCGCGCAAACCAAATCTCCACGTCGTTGCCGCCGTGACGGACGAGCGCATCGATCAGCTTGCGGCGTTCCACCGGCTCCGGAATGTTCCAGCGTTTCGCGGATTCGCGCAGCAGTTCGTAATAGGCATCCGCCGCGCCGGACGCGCTCGAGGGCGCGCACTCCACGCCGCGCCGCTCGGCCTGCCCCGCCATGCGCCGGTAGCATCCGTCCACGCCGCGCAGCGCAGCTTCGAGTCCGCCGGAGAGATCGACGACCGCGGTCCGGTGCTCGCGTCCCGCATAGTCGCGCGAGAGTCCCGGTCCCAGCGGCCACGGAACGAGCGATGCCGAATGCGCGAAGCGCGAGAGCTCGCGCATCGCGCTTTCAATGGTTTCGCGAGAAGCCGCGCTGCCGTCTTCCCGCAGGAAACACGTGTACGCGCCGAGCGGAAACGCGACGAAGCGCCGCAAGGGAAACGAGCGTTCGCGCTGCTCCATCGCCGGAAGCAGCACGGTCTCGCGTTCGCGCGTTTGAATGCGCAGCAGACACGGTGTGAGCGAATCGTATACTTCGGCGACCGAAACGGCCCACGCGGGCCGCGCGAAAAACGTCGGCGCGGGATGCGCGGCATCGAACCGTTGCCATGCGGCGAGATCGACGCGTTCGATCATGAGGGCTCCGGCGCCAGCTCTACCGGCTGCAAGGGATCCGCTGCGTGACTCCACGCCTGGGAAAGGCGCTCCAGGCAGGCTTGCGGCGAATACTGCCGGCGGATTTGCTCCGAGGCTGAGGCGTTGGGACGCAGTTCGCCGCGCTGATGCGCGCGCAGCAACTCGAGTATCTCTCGTTCCACGTCTGCGTACTGGCGTACTTGGCGCACGTACGGAAACGCCTGCGTCCAGATGACGTGACGGCCGTAGGTGAGCGCTTCGAGTACCATGAGCGACAGACCGTCGTGCGGCGTGAACCGCACGAGCACGGTCGAATCTTCATACGCGCCGCGCAGATCGTTGCGCCATCCGAGATCGATCGCGTCGACGCCGTCGGGCACGTTGATGAGGCCGCCGCCGACGATGATGTACCGGACCGGTTCGCCGCTGAGCCGCTGCATGAGCCGCTCGAATTCCACGCGCCCGTAAAATTCCGAACGCGTCCGCGGCACGTAGAGCAAAACGGTGAACTGCCGCGGCAGCGGCAGCGTTTCACCGTGATGATGGCGGGGCGGAAGCGGGGCTATGCGCGGCGAGAGTCCGTATCGCTGCAACTCCGCGGCGGTCCACGTCGCTTCCGCCAAATGCAGAATGCGCGGCGTGTTGAGCTGCGCGCGCAGCCTGGGATGCTGCTCGAGCGCGAGGATGTCCGAGCCGACCCAATGGATGACTTGCCGTTTGCGCATGAGCCGCGCGCCGAGCGAAATCCAGCGATCGCCCAGCGGATTGCCGATGGAATACCACACTTCGCATCCCGCGAGGGCGGCGAGCGCCGAGAGAATTTCCATGCGCGAATTGGTGCGAAGAAGCCGCACTTCCCATTGGGGCGCGTATTTGCGCGCGTATCCCGCGACGTCGGCGCAAAAGATCGGCAGCCCGGAGACCGCGACGCCTTTGCGGCCGTGCTCCGCCGCGGTGGTGAGGTCGCGAGTAACGCGCTCGAGTCGCCGCTCGAATCGCGCGGCCGTGTCCGCCCGCCCGAAATTGCGCAGCACGAAATCGCGTCCGGCGGTATTCAGCGGGAGCTTCCCTCCCTCGTGCAGGCGGCGCAGGTGCTCCAGATGCTGATGCGCTTCGTCGACCGTCCGCGCGGTGTGCACGTGCGGGAACTCGTAGTTCCATACGACGTGGCGCGCACGCGCCAATGCCTCGAGCACGAGCATCGATTTTCCGTCGTGCTGCGGCAGGCGCAGCAGCACCGTGGATTCGTCGAGCAGCGATTCCATGCGATCGACGTAGCTGAGAAAGCTCACGTTCGGCGGCGCGAAAGGGCTTGGTCCGCCGGTTCCGACCACGACGAACGGAACGTCCGGCATGCGCCGCGCGATTTCGTAGACTTCCGATGCGCCGTAGAATTCGCGGCGAGGTTCCGGCAGGTGCGTGATGACGCGGAACTGCTCGCGCAGCGGCGTGACCGGCGGACCGGGACGCACTGCCGTCAGCGGTTCGTATTCGGCGGACAATCCGAGCACGGCGAGCTCGTCGACGAGCCACTCGCCGTCGGAGATGTGATGGAACCCCGATTCGCGGACGACTTGCAGCTCCTGCGGATTTGCCTGCGCGCCGATGACGTCGCTTCCGGCCCAAATGACGACAATCGGAACGTTGAATTTGCGCGCTGCTTCGATCAGCGCGGCGTCCGGAGCCGGACCGCCGAATGAGATGAGCGCGTCGGCTCGGCGCAACGCAAGCAAAGCGCCCAGCGTGCCCCAGCGATGCTCTTTGAACGCGCGAAGCTCCCAGGCGCCGGAGTATTCGTTCATCAAGTCGGCGAGGAATTTTGCGTAGTAGTGAAACCCGATGACGACTGCGCGCCGCTTGCGGCTAGATCTCATCTTAGAGCTCATCTCATAAACCCACGCGCCCAGCGTTTGGAGCGCCGGAATGACGGCTGCTAGAGGACGGGGAGGGCGCATACCCACCGGGTCTGTAACCGAGCCGACGACACCGCAGACGGCGTTTCGCCGCCCAAACCCTTCGGGCGCCGGCAGTTTTGGCGCATATCATTGTTGCTGCGGCGGCCACAATGCGCCCTGGCATTGCGTCCGTCCTCGCGCCGCGATCTGCG
>Ga0070739_10001418_pt1 | contig 36321 bp, 40 predicted proteins | sample Coa_R1_7_FD_66445 | JGI IMG/M metagenome (GOLD analysis project Ga0070739, IMG submission 66445) | Surface soil microbial communities from Centralia Pennsylvania, which are recovering from an underground coalmine fire - Coalmine... | ecosystem: Environmental > Terrestrial > Soil > Unclassified ...
GCAAGGGGGGGCGCAGATCGAGTACGAGGATGAGGACCCGCGCATCCACCAGCTGTTCGAGGCGGAGCTGGCGCGGTCGGGAGCGACGTGCCGGATGCGGTCCATGGTCCCCTGGTGCACCGGTCCGGCGCAGTAAGGTGAATTACCATAACTTAGAGACGGGTTGGAGGCGATGTGACGATGGACCGCGCCGAGCACGCGCACCCGGCGGCCCGCTCCGACGTGGCTGCTGAGCCGCAGCGGCTGCACCTCGACTTTGTCGATCACCATGGGGACGACGAGGACCTCTCGCCCGAGGCGCTCGCCGCGCTGAGCGACGCCATCTGGAAGGTGGACAACGTCGAGTTCACCACGGTCGGGGTAGACGTGGGCTCGTCGACCTCGCACCTGATGTTCGCGCGGGTGCACCTGCAGCGCCTGGGCGACATGCTCTCCAGCCGCTTCGTGGTGGTCGAGCGCGAGATCCTGTGGCGCTCGCCCATCCTGCTCACGCCGTATCGTCCCGACAACACCATCGATGCCGAGCGGCTGGACGCTTTCATCCAGGAGGCCTACCGCGCGGCAGGCCTCACCCGCGCCGATGTCGATACCGGCGCGGTGATCCTCACCGGCGAGGCGCTCAAGCGCACCAACGCGCGCGCCATCGCCGACCTATTCGCCGCGGACTCCGGCAAGTTCGTCTGCGCTACCGCCGGCCACCACCTGGAGGCGCTGCTCGCCGCCCACGGCTCCGGCGCGGTCGCGCTCTCGCGCCAGCGGCGGCAGACCCTGCTGAACGTGGACATCGGCGGGGGCACCAGCAAGCTCGCCCTGATCCGCGACGGGACGGTGCTCCAGACGGCCGCCATCGCGGTCGGGGGGCGGCTGGTCGCGCGCGACGCCCGCGGGGCACTGGAGCGCATCGAGGGGCCGGCCTACCAGGCCGCGGCTGCGGCCGGGGTGCCCCTCGCGCTCGGCCAGCCCCTGGCGCCCGCAGACGAGGCGCGCCTTGTTCAGGCCCTGGCAGAGGCGCTCATCGCCATGATCCGCCAGGAGACGCCAACAGGGCTCGCGCGGGAGCTGCTGCTGACCGACCCCCTGGCGGGCACCGTCCAGCCCGAGGCCATCACCTTCTCCGGCGGGGTGGCCGAGTACATCTACGGCCGCGAGGAGGCGGACTACCGCGACCTCGCCCCCGCGCTGGCCGCCGCGGTGCGCGCGGCGCTCGCCGACGGGCGCCTGCCCTTCCCCGTGCTCGATCCGGGCGAGGGGATCCGCGCCACTGTGATCGGCGCCTCGCAGTTCACGGTGCAGGTGAGCGGCAACACCATCTCCATCTCGGACGAGGCCGCGCTGCCGATCCGCAACCTGCCGGTCCTGTTCCCGCAGCTGGACCTCGGCGAAGAGATCACGCCGGCGGGCGTCGCGGCGGCGATCCGGGAGGCGGTGACCCGCTTCGACCTTACCGACGGCGAGACGCCGCTGGCCCTGGCGTTCCGCTGGCGGGGCGACCCGCTCTATGCGCGCCTGCGCGCGCTGGCGGAGGGTATCTGCCAGGGCCTCCCGCAGGCAGTCCGGCGGGGGCTCCCGCTGGTCTTGCTCTTCGACCACGACGTGGGCAAGACGCTGGGGGAGATCCTCAAGCAGGAGCTGGGCGTGCCGGGCGCCGTGGTGTCGATCGATGGCATGCAGCTCCGCGAGCTGGACTACGTCGACATCGGCGAGGTCATCCAGCCGACCGACGTCGTGCCCGTGGTGATCAAGTCGCTGCTCTTCTCCCACGCGGCGCGGCACTGAGCGCCGGGGGGAGCCGCGACCTGCGCCCCCACCACGATTCCCCAGGAGGCACACCATGCAGCGCACTGTCGGGGTAGTCCCCGAGGCGATCGAGGCCTACGCCGCGCGCCACACCACGCCCCTGCCGCCGCTGCTGGAGGAGCTGCAGGCGACGACCCGCGCGCGGATGGGCGCGCGGGCCCAGATGCTCTCCGGCCACATCGAAGGCACCTTGCTGCAGTTCCTGGCCGCGGCAGTCGGCGCCCGGCGGATCCTGGAACTCGGAACTTTCACCGGTTTCAGCGCGCTCATGCTCGCCGCCGCGCTGCCGGAGGACGGGCAGCTGATCACCTGCGAGATCGATCCCGAGGCGCTCGCCATCGCGCGGAGCTTCTTCGCGCGCAGCCCGCACGGCCACAAGATCGCGGTCCGCGAGGGGCCGGCCCTGGAGACCCTGAAGACGCTTCAGGGCCCCTTCGACCTGGTGTTCATCGACGCCGACAAGACGGGCTACCTCGCCTACTACGAAGCGGTGCTGCCACTGCTCGCGCCGAACGGCCTCATCGTGGTCGACAACGTCCTGCGGAGCGGACGGGTGCTCGACCCGCAGAACGAGAACGACCACGCCATCGTGGCGTTCAACGAGCACGTGCAGCGCGACCCACGGGTAGTGAACGTCATCCTCACCGTGCGCGACGGCGTGATGCTGATCCGGCGGCGCGAGGCCAGCGGCACGTGAGCAGCCCCGCGGCGGCCCGGTACTATAATGGCGGCAAGGCCCGGTGCGACGCGCCAGCCGCTCGCAGCCCGGCAGCGCTATGGAAGGGGAGGGCCCGCATGGCCAAGATCCGACACATCGCTATCTCCACCGAGGACCCGGAGCGGACCGCTGCCTGGTACAAGGAGGTGTTCGGGCTGGTCGAAGTCGGCAAGTCGCCCTCGGGGGTATACCTCTCTGATGGCGAGATCAACTTCGCGGTGCTGCGCCTCCGCGCGAAGGACGACCCCAACCGCATCGAACGTGGCGTCCACCACTTCGGCTTCCTGGTCGAGGACGCCGAAGCCATCTGCCGCAAGCTCGAGGCGCTGGGCGCCACGCGCCTGCCCGATGTAGCCGGGGCCAACCAGTATTTCGAGGTGAAGTACGAGGGGCCTGACGGCGTCTGCATCGATATCAGCCAGCACGGCTGGGTCGGGGCCCGGCCGCTGGAAGCGCCCGCGGCCGAGGCGCGCGCGGCCGACTAGGGCTGCGGCGCTGGCGCGCTTGAGAAGGGGCAGAGCGGGGAGGGGTGTGTGCGCTTCGGGCTGTTCTACCTACCCACCTACCCGAGCAGCAGCGGGCCGGCGCCGGCCTGGCTGCTCCGTGAGATCGTCGACCAGGCCGCGCTGGCCGAGGAGCTGGGCTTCACCGGGATCTGGCTCGCCGAGCACCACTTCCACGGCTTCGGCGGGATGCTTTCCAGCCCGGCGGCGCTCGGGTGTGCCATCGCCATGCGCACGCGGCGCCTCCGCATCGGCACGGCGGTCGCGCTGCTGCCGTACCACCACCCGCTGCGCCTCGCCGAGGACTACGCCACGCTGGACGTGCTGAGCGAGGGGCGCTTCGACTTCGGGGTCGGCACAGGCTTCCTGCGCTGGGAGAACGAGGTGTGGGAGGCCCCGCTGGAGACCGCGCGGGCGAAGTTCGCCGAGGCGCTCGAGGTGATCCTCCGCGTCTGGCAGGAGGAGGACGTCGCCTTCGAGGGGCAATTCGTGCGCTTCCCCGCGCTCACCGTCCTGCCCCGGCCCTACCAGCGCCCCCACCCGCCCGTGTGGCTGGCCGCCACCACGACGCCGGAAACATTCATCCTCGCCGGCCAGCGCGGTTACCACTTGATGCTGATCCCCTTCCTCCACTCGGTCGCCGAGCTGCGCGAGAAGATCGCCCTCTACCACGAGGCGCTGCGCGCGGCCGGCCACGACCCGGCCAGCCGCGAGGTGCTCGCCGCCTACCATGTCTACGTGGGCGAGGATCGCGCGCGCAGCCGCGCGGCTATCGAGGCGGGCGTGCGCAGCTACATGGCCGCCGCCGGCGAGATCCACGCGCGCACGGCCCACCAGCCTCTGCCCGAGACCTACCGCGCGCACGACCGCACGCGCACCGAGGTGCGCAGCCTGCCGTTCGAGGAGATCCTCGCCCAGCGGCGGGTGGTAGCCGGTACCCCGGCCGAGTGCGTGGAGACGCTAGCTAGCCTCCGCGAGGACCTCCACCTGACCTACATCGCTGCTAACGTGTTCCTCGACCAGCTGGAGCCGGCGGAGATCCGCCGCTCGATGGAGCGCCTGGCCACCCAGGTGATGCCGCACCTCCGGCCCTGAGCGCCGGGCCGGCAGCTGTCCCTAGACGGGCAGCGGGGTGGGCAAGGGATCGCGGCGCACTACCGCGTCGGGATGCGGCAGGATCGCTAGCACCTTGAGGTAGGTGGTGCCGGTGTTCCGGTAGCCGTGCCACGTGTACGGGGGGATGATCAGGCTCATGTCGGGCCCGATGGGGAAGGTCTCGTCGCCGATGGTTGCCTCGCCCTCGCCCTCCAGGACGACGATCACCTCCTCGTACTCGTGCCAGTGCCGGGCCACCACCTCGCCCGGCTCGTGCTCGATGCGCCACACCGACTGCTGGGTGGCCCCGACCTCGGCGTTGACGATCTTGCGGACCGAGAGCCGGCCGGAGGCCGAGAGGGAGAGCGGCCGGTCCCGATGGTAGACGACGGGCATCTGGACCTCCTCGTGGCACGCCTGCTTCCAGCACGCCTTCTAGCGTGGGGCCTATTTTAGCGTACAGCCGGCGCGCTGTCGCGCAAGGCTAATCGAACGGCGCTACTTGACGGATGAACCCCGCTTGCTCCAGCTCGTCGATGAAGCGGTTGTCGATGAAGTCCGTCGGCTGGGCGGTATCGGCGCCGGGCACGTCGAGCACGCGCAGGATGGACTCCACCGCCTCGGGGCGCACGCGGAAGTCGGGCCGTCCCCAGATGTCGCGGTAGTAGCGGTAGGCGTGATCGAGGATCGCTGGGTCATCGGTCTGGGTGTACTTCCCGATGATCGCCTTCGTGGTCTCCACGTCGGCCCGGGCGAGCGCCACCGCGGTGATATAGCCCCGCAGGAAGCGACGGATCTCCTCAGGATGCTCGCGGGCGTAGGCCTGGCTGGTGCCGATGGCCGTCTGCATGAAGGGGATGTTCAGCTCGGCGAGGTTGAGCAGCGGCACCAAGCCGGCCTCGAGCGCCTTGAGATCGGTCGGCGGGGAGAACAAGGCAGCGTCGGCCAACCCCTGGGTCATGATCGCGAGCTGCTCGGTCGTGCCCGGCGACGGCTGGATGGCTACGTCGCGCCCCGGCTCGAGGCCCAAGCGGCGCAGCGCGATGAGCGTCGCCGAGTGGGTCGACGAGCCGGGCAGCGTGGTGACCGCCGTCTTGCCGCGCAGCTCGCTGGGGCTGCTAATGCCTGGTTGGACGAAGAGGGTGAAGGAGATGCGGTTCACAACGCCGGCGATCGCGACGATGTCGGCGCCGTTCAGCCGGGTAGGAATCACATTTGCTCCGAAGCCGATCGGGGTGTCGCCCGTGATCACGCCCTGATCCGTGCGCGTGCCGCTCAGGAAGATCAGCTCGACCTCCAGCCCCTGCGCGCGGAACAGGCCGCGCTCCTGCGCTACCCAGACCGGCGTCAGGGCCGCGCCGGGCGCAGCGTAGGCTGCACGCACCGCCAACAGCGGCACGGGGCTGGCTGGCGCGTCCCCGCCCGCGGGCGGGCCCGCGGCGGGAGGCGGCACAGTGGGCGACGCGGCAGGTGCACAGGACGCCAGCAGGAGAGCGCCGAGCACGACCCGCCTTAGCCGTTGCATCGTCCCTCTCCTGGCCACTCAGCGCGTGCCGTCGGGCAAGAGCGGCTCGCCCGCCGGCGGGAGCCGTTTGCGCCAGATCTCCTGCAGTAGCTCGAAGCCCAGGCTGGCGTAGAAGGCGCGCGCGGTGGTATTCGCCGCGCTCACGTAGAGCTGCACCGTCTCGAACCCCCGCTCGCGCGCCCACTCCAGCATGCGGGCGACGAGCCGCCGGGCCACACCATGGCGGCGATGCGAGGGCCGCACGTACAGGGCCGACAGCTCCAGCCAGTAGCGCCGGCGGAAGATCGGGGGATCGAAGTGCGTCTCCGCGATCAAGAGCCCCACCGCCTCGCGGCCATCCCAGGCCAGCAGCCAGAGCGAGTCCGGCCGCTCGCGTGCTCGCGCGAGCGCCTCAGCAAGGTGCGTCGGCCAGTCGTCGCTCAGCTCGAAGTGCTCGTCGAACGTCGCGTTGTACGCGTGCAGCGCGCCGAACAGCTCGCGGACGTGAGGGAAGTCGCGAGGCGTCGCCGGACGAATCCGCAGCCGTGGGCGCGACTGAGGTGGCGCACTCACGCCCCCTCCCCAGCACGGCGGAGGGTGATGTGGCTCATGCGCTCCCCTCCCCGGCCGGCTCCGCTCGCGTGGGGCCGGCGTTCAGATGATACGCTACGGCGCGGCCGCCGGTACAAGCCCCGCCGCGCCATAAGCCGCCGGGCGCGCCGCAGCGCGCAGCCATCACTCCCGGAGCATCCGCTCGTAGTCGTGCTGCCGGTCCACCTCCAGGAGCGGCACGCCCTGCCGGATCGCGGCGAGGATCGCCTGCTCGCGCGCGGCTAGCTCCTCGGCCACGCGCAGCACCTCCTCGGCGCGATCCTGTGGGATGAACACCACCCCGCTGCCGTCGGCGATCACTAAGTCACCGGGGTAGACAGGCACCCCGCCGCACTGCACCGGTGTGTTGTAGGACTCCTCGACGATCCGGCCGCGCGCCGTGACGGGCACCACGCCGCGCGCGTAGACCGGGAAGCCCACCGCCTGGCAGCCGTCCACATCGCGGCAGGCGCCATCGATCACCACCCCGGTCAGCCCGCGCGTCTGAGCCGCCGTCGACAGGATGTCGCCCCAGCTCGACACGTCCGTGCGCCCGCCGCTGTCGATAACAATGACATCGCCTGGCGCGGCGGCGGCGATGGCCCGCATGGCCAGGTGGTGGCTCGTGGTCACACGGCCGGCCGGCGCCGTGCGCACCGTCATGACGCGGCCGACGATCTTTGGGCACGGCCAGACCGGGCGGATGCCGATCGTGGCGCCACGGAGCTGTAAGCGGTCGAGGGCATCCGAGACGATACTGGTATCCAGGGCGGCCAGCCGCGACCGCCAGTCCGTCGTGCTCATCCGCGCTCCTCCCCTCCCCGCGAGGCGCACAGCTGCTCGCAGCCAGCGCGGCCCGGGCGCCTCGGCGAGCTTCACCCCATGATACTATGGCCCCTTGCTGGAAGCCGCGTATCGCTCGCCACACCGCTAGCCGGAGAGCTGGCCGCTCCGCTTGAGCTCCTGATAGGCGAGCTTGGCCAGCCCGCCGGCGACGTGCGTGCGCAGCTCCCGCTCGCCGCGCTCGGCCTCCAGCCGCTCCTGCACCCCCTCGGGACTGGCGCGCAGGATGTTGCGTACGGTGACGCTGCTGACGCCCAGGAAGCTAGCGATCTCGTCCTCGCTCTTCTTGAACTCCTCGTGCAGCACGACGACGTAGGCCGCCTCGATGAGGGCGGGGACCCAGGTCAGGTTGCGGTACTCCACGAGCTTCCGCAGCCCGCCGGCCACCTCGAGCGCCTTGAGGAGAACGGCGCGTACCATGTCATCGGCTTGCACCGCGACCGGCTCGATCTCGGGACTCATAAGTGCTCCCGCATACTGACGGCTCTAAAAGTACGCGGCTGGCTGCGGGCGAGGTCGGCCAGCCGCGGGCCTACCTGCACGAGACCCAGCTCGCTGATCGTGAGCACATGGGTGCTGGCGTCGTGGCCGGAGAGTCGGCAGCCATCGATGCGGAGGGTGCGCAGCACATCCCCCAGCGCGACGCCGTACAGCTGGCTCTGGAAGGGCGACTCGATCAACCGCTTCGCCAGGACGATCGTGCAGTCGACGATGTGGCTTACGGCATAGCCCCCCGCCGCTTCGGCGGAGGTCTCCTCCTGCGCGCTGCGCTTCTGGCTCACCAGGATCGCCGTCTGCTTCCACCTCTTCAAGAAGTTATAGATCTCGCGCACGATCGCGCGCGCCAGGATCTCGCGCGCCTCGTAGAGGCCCGTCACAGAGTCGATCACCGTCCGCTCGATCCTGTGCTGCCGGATGGCATAGGCCAGCGTTGCCAGTAACGTTGGCAGGTCCTCGCGCAGGCTCGCATGGGTCGCGGCGTCGACCAGAAAGATCTGCTCGCGGATCGCGGCCCAGTCGATATCCATCGCCTGCGCCCGGAGCTCCAGCGCCTGCGAGACGAACGGCCCGGGGTTCTCGACGCTGACGAAGAGCACGGGGTGCTCGAGCGCCGCCTGTTTGACCGCGAACTGCTCGGCCATCAGGCTCTTGCCCGTCTCTGGCACCCCGGTGAGCACGACCACCGCCTCGTTGGGGTAGCCGCCGAGCGCCCGCCGCACCGGCCGGCCACGCTGGAGCTCGACCTGGAAGAACAGCTCGTCGAGCCCCTCCACCCCGCTGGCAATGCCTACCAGCGGCGGCGCGCGCCGGCCGGCCGCACCGGCCGTCTCGATGGCGTCCACCAGGGGCTGGCGCTGCGGCGAGCGGGAGGGGGTAGCCTCCGTTGGCGACATGGCTCCCTCGCTGGGTCCTCCTGGGGGATCCTTGCGATCCCCCTGGCGGCCCCTGCCAGTGCACTAGGGCCGCTACACTATGATGGTATCCGACACGCCGCGCCGCGTGGCGCGCCCGAGGAGGAAGCATGCTCCGCCCGTGCGTGATCCGGACCATTCCCCGCCCGCCGCCCGAGCTGGCAGCGGCCCTGGCCGAGGAGGGGGTAGCGACCGTTCATGAGGCCCAGGGCCAGCTCGGCCTGATGCATCCCGCGATTCGGCCCCTGCTGCCCGGCGCCCGGATCTGCGGCCCCGCCGTGACGGCGCTCAACCACCCCGGCGACAACCTGATGCTCCACGCGGCCATCGAGGTGTGCCAGCCCGGCGACGTGCTGGTCGTGGCGACCACGGCCCCCTGTACGGACGGCATGCTCGGCGAGCTGCTGGCCCTCTCGTGCAAGGCGCGCGGGCTCGCCGGCGTCGTGCTCGATGTGGGTGCACGCGACCTGGCGGCGCTCCAGGCGCTGGGGCTGCCAGTGTGGGCCCGGGCGGTCTCGGCGGCCGGCACGGCGAAGAGCACCCCCGGCTGGGTGAACGTGCCGGTTGTGTGTGGAGGGGTAACCGTCCGGCCGGGCGATCTGGTCGTAGCCGACGACGACGGGGTGGTGGTCGTTGCTCGCGAGCATGCCGGGGCGGTGCTCGCGGCGGCGCGCGCCCGCACCGCGCGCGAAGCCACTATCCGGCAGCGGCTGGCGGCCGGCGAGCTCACTCTGGATATCTACGGCTTTCGCGACGTGCTGGCCGCGCGCGGGGTGCGCTACTACGATACCGCGGCCGAGGCGGAAGCAGACGCGTCCTGACGTCTTAGCCGCGCTGCAGCGCGTGGTAGCCATGCCGCGCCCGCGCCTGCGCGAGCGGGGTGCCGGCCAGCGCCTCGGCCAGGATGGCCTCCTCAGCCGCGCTGATCTGCTGGGCCACCTCCAGCACCTCCTGCGCGCGCTCGTGCGGCACGACGACCACGCCGTCGTCGTTGCCAACCAGCAGGTCGCCGGGGCGCACTAGCACGCCGCCGATCGAGACGGGCACCTGCATGGCGTCCACCTGCACGCGGTCCTTGCCCGTCATCATGAACCGCCCCCGGCTGAAGATCGGGTACTTCAGCTCGAGGGCACGGGCCACGTCGCGGCAGACGCCATCGATGACCGTGCCGGCCAGGCCACGCTGGTGGGCCACGGCCGTCAGGATATCGCCCCACACAGTACAGTGCAGCCGCCCACCGTTGTCGAGCACGACCACCGTGCCGGGCGCGAGGTCGTCGATGTAGTCGCCCACCGTGCCCCGCGTTACCCCCACGGGGACGTAGCGCACAGTGAACGCCCGCCCCACCATGCGGTAGCCGGTGGCCAGCGGCACGAGGCCCAGACACCCGCCGGGGATCCCCAGCCGGTCGAGCGCGTCCGAGATGTTGGCCACCGAGAGCGCGCGAAACGCTTCCACGAGCGCATCGCTCATCGTCCACTCCTCCTCTCCGCCCGCCTGACAGCTGCTCCGGAGCACGCTAAGCCGTGCACCACGAACGCCTCCCATCCTGTGCGCAGGGCGGCCTCCCACGCGCTCAGGGGCCGGCGTAGCGGCCGAGGCGCGCGATCGCGTACTCCGCGAAGCTCATATCCACCACGCGGTCCAGCTCGACCTCCCCGGTCTGGTCGCCGCGCTCGAAATACCAGCGCTGGAGCGCGCGCAGGCTGGCCACGTTCACGCCGCCGTCGGGATCCATCCAGCTCGGGGCCATCCGCTCGAGCAGGGTCTGATCGCGAACCCCGGTGATCCGAGACAGCAGCTCTAGCAGCTCGGCGCGTCCCTGGCCATCGCCAAAGAAGGCCCGGTAGTAGTCGCGCACGGCACGGAGATAAGCGACCATGAAGCGCCGGGCCGTGTCGGCGCGCTGCTCCGCAAAGGCCGGCCCGTAGAGGATCATGGCGATCTGGAAATCGGGCTCTAGCTCGCTCGCGGGCTTCCAACACTGCCCCAGGCCGCGCTGCTCGCTCAGCGTGATGAACGGCTCAACCAGGAAAGCGGCATCGGCCGCCTCGTTGGCAAAGGCGTTGAGCGTGTCGGGGAAAGGAATGGTGGTCAGCGTGAGGTCCTGGAGGCTGGCCCCGATCCGCCGCAGCTCCTTGTCCAGCACGTAGGTCGTGATCGTGCCCGGCACGTTCTCGGCGAACACGCGGCCGCGTAGGTCGCCGATCGTGCGCACGGCGCCGCTATCTAGCAGCGCCTTGCGTACCACTAGGCAGTTGAAGCGCGTCCCTGGCACGGCCCGCGCGCGATCGGCCACGATCCGCACGTTCACGCCGCGCAGGATGGCGTTGAACAGCCCGGGGCCGGGCCCGCCCCCGGCCACGTCCAGCTGGTCAGCCCCCAGCGGAGCGATGGCGCGCTGCGCCGAGTCGAAAGCGGAGAACTCGACGTCGAGCCCTTGCTCGCGCAGGTAGCCGCGCTCCTGGGCGATATAGAAGGGCAGGTCGGTCGCGTTGTTGATGGTGCCGACCCGCACCGTCTCCAACGCGCTCCTGGCGGCCGGCGCCGGCGCCGCGGAGGAGGCGGCCGCTGGCGGCGTCGCTGCCGGCGGGGCTGCCTCGGGGGCGCCGCGCGGTCCTGGCGCCTGGCAGGCGACGAGCAGCACACAGCCGACTAGAACACCCACTCCCCACCGACTCATGCTGCCCTCCCTCGTTCCACACCTAGGGGCTCGCGCGCCAACAGCATCTAAGGCCCCCGGTTGCACACCCGACGACTTGAATAGGCTACCCCTACGCGGGTCGCCCGCGCTTCGCCGGATGGCGGCGCCGGGCGACCGGACGCTCCCAGTGTAACACGCGCTCACGCGGCAGCAAGGCATGGCCGGCTCGCCGCCGCCACGCGTACAATTATCACCAAAGCGGTACCCGGCAGCCGAGGAGCGCTCGAGGAAGACTCCAGGAATGTGGTATCGGCATCGCCGCCCCTGGCGCTTCGCCGTCTTTGCCCCGTTCGGCTTCTACTTCCAGACGGGCTTCGGTTTTCCGTCGCGGTCCGAATATCTACGCCTGCTGGAGGAGTACAAGCAGGAGCTGGAGGAAGAGCTGCGCGCCGTAGAGCAGGAGATCGCAGAGCTGAAGCGTGAACCCGCATCCGAGCGCGAGTAGGCCCGGCGAGGTGGAACCATGGCAGTCTACGAGTATGCATGCCAGGCCTGCGGCCACCGGTTCGAGATCAAAGTGCCGATGAGCGAGTACGAGCGGCTCAAGCGCGAGCCGCCTACCTGCCCCGCCTGCGGGAAGACGGAGACGCGCCAGCTCGTCTCGCTCTTCAGCTGCAAGCCCCCCAGCAGCTAGCGATAAGCTGACATAACGTCCTAAGGGGCGGCGGGACGCCGGTCTCGCAGGAGGGGGTATTATGGCGTCTCACCGGCGGGGTTTCCCCGCGCCGCCATCCTAGCGGCGACGCGCCACGTACTGGCACCATACGCTACCGACCGATAGGCCTTCCTTGCCAGGTTAGCCGCACGGCTCCTGAGCCGGCGGCGCTGCGCTATCATGGAGCGACGGCAGCGCTCAGGCCATGTAGACGGGCAGCGAGCGTGCACGCCACCAGCGGGTGAGCGCCGGCGAGGGGCAACGCGATAAGGCAGGCACCAGCTAGCCCCACGCCTGCTAGCTCCCGGGAGGGGGATACCGTGTTCTTCGTCGTGCAATGGATCGCGCTGCTCCTCGGGGCGATTATCCACACGCTGGTCGATCAGCGGCCGGAGCGGCGCACGGCCCCGCGCGTGGTCGAGCTATTCCTGCTCTGGTTGCTCGGCGGGGGCGGGCTGTGGAACATCCTCACCGGCCTGTTCCACATCAGTCCTATGTCGGCCCAGATCGCAGCGGGCATCGGCTATACGCCGAGCATGTTCCAGTGGGAAGTCGGCTGGGCAGATATCGCCCTCGGCGCGCTCGGCTTCCTCTCGCTCTGGCGGCGCGACAGCTTCATGACCGCAGCTGTCACCGGCATCGCCATTGCTTTCTGGGGTTTCGCCCTCGGCCACATCATAGCGTTCTCCCACGGCAACCAGGCCGAGAGCAACGTATGGGCCATCCCGCACGACATCCTGTACCCGGCGGTCCTCATCTGGCTCCTGTCCCGCTACCGTAAACAGGCGAGCGCGAAGGGCGCTTGAGGAGACTTGTCACTGGGGTGCCACTGCGGCGAGGATGCACGGCAATCCCTGTGCCACCCTCGCCTACGCAGGCGCACGGGAGCTGTGCTCTCCCCTGCGCGTGGCAGTGCGCTCGTTGCTGCGCTCGGCGCGGGCAGCGCGCTCCTGGAGCTGCTGGAAACGCTGCTGGAGCCGCTCCAGCTCCTCATCGGGCAAGCTCTCGAGCGCCACCATCGCGGTGCGCGCTTCTCTGACCGCCCGAAGCAGCTCATCGAGTTTGAGCTGCATGGCTCTGGCTTCACGATTCTGCGTGTTCTGGATGAGAAAGACGATAAGGAACGTCAACACGGTCGTGCTCGTATTGATGACAAGCTGCCAGGTATCGGAGAACCCGACCAGTGGGCCGCTCACCGCCCACACGACGATCAGCAGTACCGCTGCCAGAAACGCCCACGGTGAGCCCACCATCAACGCGCTCCAGTGCGCGGCTTTCCGAAACCACTCGTTCATCACTGCACCTCCAGGGAAGCCCAGCACAGCGCGTGCCAGCCGCTACAGCGCCCAGCCCGCGCGCAGGACACGCGTGCATTACGCGTGTTATCATCCTGGCGAGTTGTCTAGCCCTCAGCCTGCCTTGCTCGATGGCCGCAAGCCGATTTCCGCCCGGGAGGCTCGCGAAGACCCCTAATGGAGGCGAGGTTAGAACCCCCGCCGCGGACACGCGGGCACCGCTGGTATGCGGCGGCGTACGATATCGTGAACTGGTGGGCGGAGGCACGGCTCTTCGCGCGCTATCGACCGTGGATCGCCGGCGAGGCGAGCGGCCGCGTGCTGGAGATCGGCGCGGGCACAGGCGCGAACTTCCCCTACTACCGTGCCGCAGCGCTGCTCGTGGCGACCGAGCCAGACCCATTCATGCTCCGCCGGGCCCGGGCGCGCGCCCGGCGGCTCGGGCGCATGGTGCGGTTTTGCCAGTGCCCCGCCGAAGCGCTGCCGTTCGCCGACGCCTCCTTCGACGCCGTCGTCTCGACCTTGGTCCTCTGCACCGTGGCCGATCCGGCCCGGGCGCTGGCCGAGGTACGGCGCGTGCTCAAGCCGAGCGGAACCTTCCGCTTCATCGAGCACGTGCGCGCCGATGGCTTCGTCGGCGCAGTGCAGGACTTCGTAACACCGGTCTGGCGCTGGGTTGGAGCCGGCTGCCACCCCAATCGCCGAACCGCGACAAGCATCCGGGCGGCCGGCTTCGAGATCATCACCTGCGAGGAGCACCCACTACCGCTCACACCGCTCATCATCGGGCTAGCGCAGCCGCAGCCCTCCCCCGTCAACCGCTAAAATAGGAGTCACTACCGGAGACACCGCAGTCGCCGATCGGGTACCGCATCAGGAGCACGCACATGGGGATGAGCTATCTCGCTCGGCCGCTGGCCATGCTGGCAGCTGGCACCTTCACAGCCAGCGTCCTCATCGCAGCCTGCACCGCTACGGGAGCTGGCCCCCGGAGCGCCGAACCCGCGCCGGCCGCACCGGCGGCCCCGCAGCCTCAGACCGGTCCCACCGAGCGCCCGCCGCGCGTCGTCCGGGCGGGCACGCTCGCCACGGTGGGCGATGCGGGCTGGTGGGTAGCGATCCACCGTGGTTACTTCCAGGAACTCGGTATCGAGTTCGAGTACACCACCTTCAACTCGGCCGCCGATATGGTCGCGCCTCTCTCGGCGGGCCAGCTCGATGTGGGGGGCGGCGCGATCAGCGCCGGGCTGTTCAACGCCATCGCCCGCGGCGTGGAGCTCAAGGCCGTGGCCGACAAGTCATCGAGCCCGCCGGGGCACGGCACCGTCGGCCTCGTGGTCCGCAAGGACCTGTGGGAGAGCGGCCGCGTGCGCTCGCCGGCGGACCTGAAGGGCCTGCGGCTGGCCATCTCGGGCCGCGGCATCGCGCCCGAGACGGAAGTCAATGCGTTCCTGGGGCGCGGCGGCCTGTCGTTCAAGGATCTCGACGTCACCACCATGAGCTTCTCCGACACCGTGGTGGCGTTGGCCAACCAGAGCATCGACCTGACGGTGATCCCGGAGCCGTTCCTCACGCAGATCCGCTCGCAGGACCTGGGCCATATCTGGGTGCGCTCCGACGAGATGCTGCCCGGGCACATCACGGCGGTCGTGCTCTACTCGCCCCAGTTCATCGCCGAGCAGCCCGACACCGCGCGCGACCTACTGGTCGGCTACCTGCGCGCCGTGCGCGACTACAACGATGCCTTCTTCAAGCAAGATCCGGCGGCCAAGCAGATGGTGGTGGAGGCGCTCACCCGCTTCACCCCGCTCAAGAACCCGGCGCTGTACGACGAGATGGTCGTGCAGGGCCTGGATCCGAACGGCGAGGTGCCGCTGGAGAGCCTAGAGAAGGACCAGGAGTACTTCCTCGCCGCCGGCCTCCAGCAGCAGCGCATCGACCTGTCGAAGGTGGTTGATAATAGCTTCGCGCGGGCCGCGGTCCAGATCCTGGGGCCTTACCGCTAACGCCGTGCCCCGTGCGGGGGAGCAGCCTCGCAGCACGCCCGCCGCCCCCGGAAGCTCCTGGGGGTCCCAGGCGCGCCCCCGCTTGATCGCAGCGCGCCGACGCCACTGCTGTGGTCTCTAGGCAGCGGCCCTGGCGCCCGCGGTGTGCCTAGGGAGCGCTCCCGGTGGTAAGGTGGAACTAGCGTGCCGCCCGCTCGACCACCCACCCCCAGCGAGGAGCGCAGGTGAATGGCCGCTGGACGCCCGGCCGGCAGTGAAGCGGCGAGGCGGCGCACGAAGATCGTAGCCACCCTCGGGCCGGCCACCAGTACCCCGGAGCGCATCGCCGCGCTACTTGCGGCCGGGGTAGACATCGTGCGGCTGAACTTCTCCCACGGCACGCCCGGCGAGCACGAGGCGCTCTACCGCCTCGTGCGGCAGCAGGCAGCGGCGCTCGGCCGACCTATTGCGGTCATGCAGGACCTCCAGGGCCCCAAGATCCGTGTCGGCGCGCTGGCGGGCGACCAGCCGCTCCAGCTCACCGCCGGGCAAGAGGTGCTGCTCACCGCCGAGCCGGGCGCCGTCGGGCACGATGGTCTCGTGCCCATTACCTACGAGCACCTGCCCGACGACGTGCGGCCGGGCGACCGCATCCTGCTCGACGACGGGCTGCTGGAGCTGCGGGTGCTGGCGAGCGAGCCGCCCCGGGTGCGGGCGCTCGTCGTCCACGGGGGGCTGCTCGGCCCGCACAAGGGGGTCAACCTCCCCGGCGTTCCCCTGAGCACGCCCGCGCTGACCGCGAAAGACCGCGCCGACCTCGCGCTCGGCCTGGCCTTGGGCGTGGACTATGTGGCGCTGAGCTTCGTGCGCGGACCGGAGGATATAGCGTTGGCTCGCAAGGCGACGCGCGGCCGTGTGCCGCTCATCGCCAAGCTCGAGAAGCCCGAGGCTCTCGCCCATCTCGAGGCTATCCTCCGCGCGGTCGACGGCGTGATGGTGGCGCGCGGCGATCTCGCAGTCGAGCTCTCGCCGGAAGAAGTGCCGCCCCTCCAGAAGCGGATCATCCGCCAGGCGAACGCGGCGGGCAAGCCGGTGATCACCGCCACGCAGATGCTCCAGTCGATGATCACCAACCCGCGGCCGACGCGTGCCGAGGCCTCGGACGTGGCCAACGCCGTGCTAGACGGCAGCGACGCCCTAATGCTCTCCGGCGAGACCGCCGTGGGCCAGTATCCCGTCGAGACGGTGCAGACCATGGTGCGCATCATCGTGGCTGCCGAGGCGGTGCGGGATGAAGGAACCTTGCCCCGCTTGCCCGGGCCGCCCGCCGCCTTCCGCCAGGGCGCTGCACCGGGCTCCGCGACGAGCCGCGTCCACGCGCTCGCGCATGCGGCATGCCTGCTGGCCGCCGAGGTGCGGGCGCGCGCCGTGGTGGTGTTCACTCGCACCGGCCATACCGCCCAGGTCGTGGCCCAGTACCGACCGCCGGTGCCGATCTACGCCTTCACTGCCGAGGAGGCGGTGCAGCGCCGGCTCGCGCTCTACTGGGGAGTGACGCCGCTGCGCACCTCGCTCGACGGCGACACTGACCGCGTCATCGCGCGTGTGTGCGCCGAGCTGGCGACGCGCGGCCTGGCAGCCCGGGGCGACTGGGTGATCATCGTCGGTGCGGCGCGCCGGCTCCGGAGCCGGCGCGCCGACCTCGTTAAACTACAGCGGATCTGAGTCCAGGGAGGGGAGAGCGATGAGCCGCATCGCGCGCGTTCTCGCGCGCCAGATCCTCGACTCGCGTGGCAATCCGACGGTGGAAGTGGAGGTGTGGCTTGAAGATGGCAGCCGGGGCCGGGCGGCCGTCCCCTCTGGCGCATCGACTGGCGCGCACGAGGCGCTCGAGCTGCGCGACGGCGATCCCCGCTGCTACGGCGGCAGAGGCGTGCGCCGGGCAGTGGCCAACGTCAACGAGCGGCTCGCGCCCGCGCTCGTGGGCCGCTCGGCGCTCGACCAGGTGGCGCTGGACGAGCTGCTGTGCGCCCTGGATGGCACGCCCAACAAGCAGAACCTAGGCGCCAACGCCATCCTTGGCGTCTCGCTGGCTGTCGCGCACGCCGCCGCTGCCCATCTCCGCCTGCCGCTCTACCGCTACCTCGGCCGGGTCGACGCCCGCGTCCTGCCGGTCCCGATGCTGAACATCCTCAACGGCGGCGCGCATACTGCCTGGCAGTCGACCGACCTGCAGGAGTTCATGATCATGCCCACGGGCGCGCCGACCTTCAGCGAGGCGCTGCGCATGAGCGCCGAGGTGTACCATGCCCTGGCGCGCGTGTTGGAGGACCGCGGCCTGGCCACCACGGTGGGCGACGAGGGGGGCTTCGCCCCCGCGCTCGGCTCCAATGTCGAGGCAGTAGAGGCCGTGCTCCAGGCGATCGAGCGGGCCGGCTACCGCCCGGGCGAGGATCTCCATCTGGCCATCGACGCGGCGGCGAGCGAGCTGTACACGGATGGGCGCTACCACCTGCGCCGTGAGGGGCGAGTGCTCGAGGCCGAGGCGCTGGTCGACCTGTACGCGAGCTGGATCGCGCGCTACCCGATCCTCAGCCTGGAGGACCCGCTCGCTGAGGACGACTGGGCCGGCTGGGCGCTCCTGCGCGCGCGCCTGGGCGACCGGGTGCAGATCGTCGGCGACGACCACTTCGTGACGAACACTGCCCGCATCGCCCGGGGCATTGCCGAGCGCACCGCGAACGCGGTGCTGATCAAGCTCAACCAGATCGGCACGCTGACGGAGACGCTGGCCGCCATGGAGCTGGCCGAGCGCGCCGGCTGGACGACGGTGGTCTCGCACCGCAGCGGCGAGACCGAGGACACGACCATCGCCCACCTCGTGGTGGCGACCAACGCCGGCCAGATCAAGACCGGCGCGCCGGCGCGGAGCGAGCGGGTAGCCAAGTACAACGAGCTGCTGCGCATCGAGGCGGAGCTCGGCCCCGCCGCGCGCTACCCAGGCCGCGCCGCCTTCTACAACCTACCCGCCGCCAAGTAACCCGCCGCCGGACTCCTACAAGGGAGCCATGACGGCCCTGCCGGCAGCCGCTTGCAGCAGGGCAAGGGTAGCTGTCCCCGGAAGGCGCGGCTGCCGGCTCGCGCTAGCGAGAGGGCAAGGGCCGAGGAGGGAGGCGGACGATGGTGTGGAGAGCGTGGACCGTCCAACGCGTGCTGAGCCTCGCCCTGGTCGCGGCGGGCGCGCTGGCCGTTGCCTGGACCGCGGCTCGCGGGGCCGCGGCGCAGCAACCCCGCGAGCGCGTCGTCTACATGGCGGCAGTCGAGTTTAGAGGCAGTGCCACCGCGGAGCAGGAGCCCTTTCCCGCCGCCCCCTTGCCCGCCGGGGGCGGGTATGTGCTGAAACCGCCGGACGATAGTGGCCGCTGGGAGGTCGAGGTCTACAGCTGGTTCCCGGGCACAGTCGTCGCGCGGCAGGGCGAGCGCCTGACCCTGGAGATCGTGGGGATAAACGGCCGGGAGCATCCCCTACACATCGAGGGCTACGACGTGCGCGACGTGGTGAGGCGCGGCGCGCTCACACGGCTCAGCTTCACCGCCGACCGCCCCGGGATCTACAAGATCGTCTGCGAGGTCCACCGGCCGGCCATGCAGGCCGATCTCGTCGTGCTGCCGCAGTGAGGCGCACGGGGCTGGAGCCCGAGCGCAGCCGCCTGTTCCCGGAGGGATCGCACCCTGCCCAGCTTACCTCCGATCGCGCCGGCTGCCCACCGCCGTCGCGGTGAAGCCCCTCCTACCACGGCGAGGAGCCGCTCACGATGGCGCAGCGCTAGGGAATATAGCGCTCGTCCTGCAGGAACAGCTCGGTCGGGATCTCCACCCCGAGGCCGCGCTCCCGGCACCGCTGGTAGATGCGGGCGCCCACGGCTGCGAACTGGACGCCATCGCCGCGCAGGATCAGCCCAGTGATCTGCTCGGGTGCCGTGCGCCCCGGATGCTTCCCCACGAGCACGTCGCCCAGCAGCGGCAGCGCCTCCCACTGGATCCGGCTCGGCTTGCCCCAGTAGTCGCGCCCGTGCTCGGGAATAACCTCCACCCCGCCGATCGCGTAGCGCTGCCACATCGGGCCGTGGCGATTAGTGGTGAGCACGTCGCAGCGCTCCCAGCCGGCCAGCTCCAGCTCCAGATCCTTCACCCCGGTCACGAACTGGCCCGGCTCCAGCCAGTCGGCCAGGACCACCGGCTCGGGCGCGTTGGTGGCGGTGATCACGATATCCGCCCCGCGCACGGCGTCGCGCGCCGAGCGCATCGGCACGATCTCGACGCCGACCACGGGCGACCAGCGCGCAGCGAACGCCTCCGGATGCCCGGGCGTGGGGCTGTAGACCTGGATGCGCTCGAGCTTGCGGACCACCGCGTTGCAGAGCACCTCGGCCTGGGCCTGCCAGCCCGTGCCGATGAGCGCCATCACCCGCGCGTCGGGCCGCGCCAGGTACTTCGTTCCGATCGCCGCCGTGCCCGCCACCCGGAACTTCTGGAGGTAGCCGTCGTGGATGAAGGCCAGCGGCTCGCCGGTGTGCGAGCTATATAGGCACAGCAGGCCGCAGAACTTGCGGTCGGGCGTGCCGGGCACGCGCACCTCGCGCAGGTGGCCGTCGCGGCGCACATAGGTGATGATGTCCGAATCGATGCGGTCACACACCACGTCGAGGCTGGCGACGGCGCCGGTCAGCGAGGTGAACGCGTGGTGGATCGGGTCGCCGTCGGGCGGGAGCTGGGGGCCGTAGTCCGTGCGCTGGCGCGGGGTGAAGACGCGGTAGGGCGGCGCGTTCACCGCTTGTCCGAGGGCGAGCGCGCGGTGCGCCTCCTCCAGCGCCTCGATGACGTCCTCGGGGGTCAGCACCTGCTCGACGGTCGGGTTGTCGATCACCAGCGTCATGGTATGCTCCTTCAAGCAGATCTAGCGCACACGGATCGTCCACTCCTCGGCCTCAAGCCGCGCGGCTGGCGTACTGCCCGCCCAGCGGGGCAGAGCGCCGGCTACCGCCGGCCGGCGTGGAGCCTTATAGGCGCGGCGGGCCTACTAGAGCAGCTCGGCCACCGCCCGGGTGTGGCCGGCGTCTCCGCCGCGCACCCGGAGCGGCAGAGCGATGAAGCGGAAGCGCCGGCCCTCCAGAGCGCCGAAGTTGCACAGGTTCTCGATGATGGGGATGTCGTGGCCGAGCAGCGTGCGGTGCGCCGGATAGGCGAAGTCCGGCGGCCGGAGGGCGACCGGCAGGTCGGGCGACAGGCAGTCGAGGGCGACCAGCTTCACGCCGCGCTCCACGATCCACCGGCAGGCCTCCTCGGCGAGGTACGGGTGCATCAGGTAGTCGGGGCTGGTGAAGCGCGCGTCCCAGCCGGTCCGGATGAGGAGGATATCCCCGCGCTCCACGGCCACGCCGCTGTTCTCTAGGTCGGCGGCCGTGATCGCCTCGCCCCCGCCCCGCTGCACCGTGATTAGGGCGCCCCGCCCGACGAAGGTATCGAGCGGAATCTGGTCGATCGTGCGGCCGTGCTCGAAGGCGTGGTAGGGCGCGTCGATGTGGCTGCCGGCGTGGGTGGCGATCCGGAGCTGCGAGATGTTGAGCGGCTTACCTTCCGCGATGCGGAACAGGCAGCTCACCTCCACCTCGGGCAGGATCGGGTGACGCGGCATGCGGTCGTAGATATCCTGCGACAGGTCGATGAGTGTCATCGCTCCCCCTCGGACACTGCGGGTGTCTCCTGCTGGAGGGTGGTCTCCCCTGGACGCGGGGCTGAGCGGCAGCGAGACGGAACGCGCGCAGCAGGCGCTAGCTCGTCCCGAGCCAGTACGGCGTCGCCTTCCCGATACGCTCCAGCACCTCGCGCCGCTCGCGCGCCCGCTGCGGGAACCAGCGGGAGAAATAATCCGGGTCTAGCATGTGGTGACGGCTCTCGGTGCCGAACAGCGCCGCGAGGTCGGGCAGCGAGATGAAGCCCTCCGTGGACGCCGGATTGAACTGAGGCCAGCGGCGAGCGTGCTCTTCCGACCGGAAGAGATTCATGCCACTTCACCTGAACGCTCGCTCTTCGGCCGAGCCGCCCTGCCCCCAGGGCTGGTTCATGTGCCCGATCACAGTGGGCGGCTCAACGGTCAGTAGCTGTCCGTCCCGCATCTCGACGACGATCGGCTCCTTGCAGTCCAGGCACGGCGCCTCGATGCGGACCGTCTTGCCAGGGAACAGCCAGCAAACTGCCAGCGCTTCAAACCCTCACTGGGCGAACCACTTCTGCTCGCCCTCGACGGCGATCCGGTACTGGGTGGGGATGTTGGTGAGTGGAGCGAACCCCGCGAGGTAATCGGTGCCCGGCTGCAGCCAGCCCGGGATCCCGCTGCTCATCAGGTCGCGCAGGACCTGGCGGCCCTCCTCCGCCGAGAGGCCGAGCGCGGCGGCCAGCTCAGTGTAGTGGGGCGCATGGCCGGTATCGACGAGCCGCTGCAGGATGATCTGAAAGGCGCGGTCGAGCACAGCGGTGTCGGTCATGGGGCTCTCCTTCTAGCCAGTCGAGGTAGGGCTTCCTTGCGCCACCCCACGGACGCGGCGCTCCCGTGCCTAGGATGACACCGCCACGCGGCCGTGTCAACTCAGGCGGCCTAGTCACGCACCAAGGCTTAGCCGCCGGAAGCCGCCGTCGCCTGCCGGCGGGCTAGCCAGCGCACGAGATCGCCCCGGGTGACCACCCCGACCGGACGGCCTTCCCGCACCACCGGCACGCGGCGGATGCGGCGCTCGGTGAGCAGGCGGGCGATCTCCTCGGCCGTGGCGTCCTCGGGCACGGCGACGACCTCGCGCGTCATGATGTCGCCGGCCGTCTGTCCCTGCTTGCTGAGGAGGTCGGCCTCGGTAACCACACCCACGAGGCGGTCGCCCTCGACGACCAGCAAGCCGCTGATCTGGTGGAAGGCCAGCAGGCGGGCCACCTCGGCCACCGGCGCGTCGGGTGGGATAGTTACCAGCGTGGTCCGCATCAGGTCGCGGGCGCGCGCGGGCGCCGCAGGCTGCGCCGGGCCCGCCGGGAAGGTGAACAGGCCGCCTTGCTCCTGGCGGCGGTAGTACCGCTCGGCCGCCTCGTGCTCGAAGAACGCCCCGACGGCGCCATCCTGGATCTCGAACGTGAGCACCTGCTCGTTCTCGAGGTGGAGGGTGCCCCGGAGGGTAGTCGCGGCCTCGAGCACGCGGGCATCGGGGGTGCCCGGCGGGACCACCGCCAAGATCTCCCCACCCCGCACGACCAGCGCGACTGCCTCGTCGCTCTCCTCCGCCGCGCTGCTCTCGCTCGCGTAGCTGGGCTCGCCTACGAAGGCCGCGCGAATGTTGATCCGGCGCATATGCCCTCCCTGCCGCGCTACCCGCACCGGCTCTACGCTAGCCGCCGCTCCCCGCGGTTCCGATAGCTCCGTGCCCGCTTTCAGCATAGCATTCCGCACGGCACGCGGGTCGGGCGCAGCACTCAGCCGCTGGCGGCGCTCAGCGGCGGTGAAGCACCATCCGGATCCCGTAGCGGGGGCGCAAGGTCACCGAGGGCCACAGCGCGATCGGATGCCCCGGCACCAGCGTGAGCCGGAACCGCGGCAGCACCGTGGCCAGCACGAGCGCCGCCTCCAGGCTAGCGAACCCGGCGCCGATGCACAGCCGCGGCCCGCCGCCAAAGGGGAAGTAGGCGTAGCGTGGCAGCCGCTTGGCCAAGCCATCCGCCCAGCGCTCGGGGAGGAAGCGCTCGGGCGCGTCGAAGTAGCGCGGGTCCCGGTGCAGCAGCCACTGGCTCATCACCACGATCGTGCCGGCCGGCACCGGGTAGCCGCCGATCTCGCAGTCCTGTACCGCCTCGCGCGCCAGGGCCCAGGCCGGCGGGTAGAGGCGCAGCGCCTCCCACAGCACCCACTCCGTGTACGGCAGCCGGGGCAGGTCCTCGGCGGTCGGCGCGCGGCCGCCCAGGACCGCCTGGAGCTCGGCGAGCAGCCTGGCCTCCACTGCCGGGTGCTGGGAGAGGAGGTACCAGGTCCACGAGAGCGCGATCGCGGTCGTCTCGTGGCCGGCCAGGAGGAGGGTCATCACCTCGTCGTGGAGCTGGCGGTCGGTCATCCCGCCGCCATCGGCCTCGTCCCGCGCCCGCAGCAGGATGGAGAGCAGGTCGCCGCGGTCCGCGCCGCTGGCCCGCCGCGCGGCGATGATGCGGTAGACGATGGCGTCCAGTCGCCGCGCGGCGCGGAGGAAGCCCCAGTTGTCGGGCGTGGGGAGGGTGTCCGGCAGGAGGAACGCTAGGCTGCTCAGCCGCGTCCCGAAACGCTCCAGGGCCACGCGCAGCGCCTCGTCCACGACGGCGGCCTCGTCGGCCACATCGGCGCCGAACAGGGCTCTGGCCACGATCTGGAGCGTGAGGCGCATCATCTCCTGGTGGATGTCGCGCACCTCGCCATCTCGCCAGGTAGCGAGCAGCTGCTCGGTGCAGGCCACCATGATCTCGCTGTAGGCCGCGAGCTGCTGGCGGTGGAAGGCCGGCTGGATCAACCGCCGCTGGCGCCGCCACTGCTCCCCCTCGCTGGTCAGCAACCCGTGGCCGATCAGCCGGCGGCTGTTCCGCAGGGCCGGGCTCTTGACGAAGCAGTGGCTGGAGGTCACCAGCACTTGCTCGACGTAATCAGGGTGGTTGAGCAGCACGGCACGCTTGGGGCCGAAGCGGAGGGGCACGAAGTCGCCGTACTCGCGAGCGTAGCGCTCCAGCGCACCCAAGGGGTCGCGCCCCAGCTCCGCCAGATGGCCCAGGAGGAGATGGCCCCGGGGGCCGGCCGGCAGGGGCTTGGCAACCTTCGCGAGCATTCCTGCCCTCCTGCATGGCACCCAGCCGAGGCGCCGGCGCGGTATCGCAGCGGCGCGCGCAACCGGCGGTGTGCACGGCCTACCTGGATGGTACCGCGCCGGGGGCGGGCGCGACAGGGCTTGCACTCGGGCCGCAGGCCCCGTAAGCTATGCCCCACCACGCTGTGCGGCCCTGGCGCCGCCTCCCACTCGCCGAGGGCCGCAGGGAGAAGAGGCGATGACACTCACGCTGCAGGAAGCACGCACCATCATCGAGGCCGGGCTGGCCCGCGCGCGGGAGCTGAACCAGCGGGTCGTGATCGCCGTGGTCGACGAGGCCGGCCACCTCGTATCGCTCGACCGCATGGACGGTGCGCCGCTCCACCGCGACCGCTTCGCGCTGGGGAAGGCATTCGGCGCGGTGCTGCTGCGGCAGCCCACGGCCGAGGCGTCGAAGCTGCGCGAGACCGCTCCCGACCGCTACTTCGGCATCCTGAGCATGTTCCCCGAGCAGATCTACCTGCTCTCGGGCGGCGTGCCGCTGGAGGCGGACGGCCGCATCGTGGGCGCGGTGGGGGTAGCCGGCGGGGCCGCGGGCATGGACGAGCCGATCGCCGAGGCGGGCATCGCGGCCTGGCGGCGCCAGCGCGGCTGACGCACGCCGGGGGCCAGCGCGCCTGTGCTACCCCAGCAGCGCCGCGACCTCGGCGCAGGTCATGACACGTGCCATGGTGGGGAACACGCGCTGCATCGCCCACTCCTGTTCGTCGGCTGGCACGCCGCCGCAGCCGTCGCGCAGCACGATCACCGCGTAGTCGCGATCGAAGGCATCGCGCACGGTGCTCTCCACGCCCACCGTGGTGCGCTGCCCGCCCACGACGAGGGTCGTGATCCCCCGCGCGCGCAGCAGCAGGTCGAGGTCGGTGCCGTAGAAGGCGTTGCGGCGCCGCTTGATCACCCGGTAGTCCTCTGGCGCGGGGCGGAGCGCGTCGATCACTTCCCACTCGGGCGTGCCCTCCACCGGGCGCCCGAGGGGCGCGAGGCCGTCCTGGATGGGCAGGCGCACCTGGTCGCGGCCGTCGGCGCGGCGCGTGTTCAACACGTACACGATCAGCACGCCGCGCGCGCGGGCGGTGCGCACAAGCTCGGCCAGTCGCTCGGCGATGCCGCTCGCCGCCAGCAGGCGGGCGCGCTCATCCCCGGCCGTGAAGGCGCCGCGCTGCATGTCGATCACCAGTAACGCCGTGCGCTGAGGGTCGAGCCGGTCCTGCACGGGTGCCTCCCTGATGCTGGTGCGCTACGGCGCAAGGTATAGCAGGGGCCGGCCACGCCTTGCCAGGCGCCCGTGCGGGGCAGCACCTGATGCGGGACGGGCGCGGCGCCGGCCCCTGTGGTTAGGGGGCGGTCTAGCTAACGGTGAGCGTGCCCACCATGCCGGCCTCGCGGTGGCCGGGCTGCGAGCAGTAGAACTGGTAGGTGCCGGGAGCAGTGGGCGTGAACTGGACGGAGGCGCGCTGGTTGGGCTGGACCTCGACGTGTACGCGGCTGCCGCCCAGGTTGTCGATTGTGAAGTCGTGTACCAGCGCCTGGCCGCTGTTATCGAGGGTCAGGCTGACCTGCTGGTTCGCGCGCGCCGTGATGGTGTTAGGGTCGAAGCGCATCGTGTCCAGCGTCTTGATCGTCGTGGCCCCCCCGGCAGCAGGCTTGCCCGCCGGCGCCCCCCCGCCCGCACAGGCCACAAGCGCCACCATGCCGAGCAGCACCGCGCCGAAACCGATGTGTCGCAGCATCTTCCCATCCCTCCTGTTGGCTGCGCACTGCGCCGCAATCTACCCCAGTCTATCAGGCTTCCTGGCGGAGGGGGCGCGGAGGGGGGGGTGCGCCGCCTGGCAGTGGCGTTTGACAGGCACCGGGCCGCGCGCTAAGCTTGTCGCACCCACACCTTGGAGCGCTGGAGCGCCCGCCGGCGCGGAGCGGGCTATGGCCTGGGCCCGCCCCGGCAGGGCTGGCGCCGGAGGAGAGGAGCGGTATGGCTATCGATGAGAAGACCTACCAGACCGTGAAGATCGAGCGCGAGGACGGCATCACCTGGGTGATCCTCAACCGCCCCGAGAAGCGCAACGCGATGAACCCGACCATGCACTTCGAGATGGTCGACGTGCTCAGCGAGCTGGAGACCGATCCCCAGACGCGGGTGCTGGTCCTCACCGGCGCCGGCGAGAGCTGGTGCGCGGGCCAGGACCTCAAGGAGTTCTTCCGCGAGCTGGACGACAAGCCGGCCGAGCGGCGCCGCGCCGCATGGGCGACCCAGGAGTGGCGCTGGCGGCGGCTGTTCACCTTCCCGAAGCCGACCATCGCGATGGTCAACGGCTACTGCTTCGGCGGGGCCTTCACCCAGCTCATCGCCTGCGACTTCGCCATCGCCGCCGAGGACGCCATCTTCGGGCTCAGCGAGGTCAACTGGGGCATCTTCCCCGGCGGGCTGGTGAGCCGCGTGCTGGCCGACGCGATGACCTACCGCGACGCTATGTACTACATCCTCACCGGCGACACCTTCGACGGGCGGCAGGCGGCGGCGATGCGGCTGGTGACCTACGCGGTGCCGCGCGAGCGGCTGCGCGAGGAGACGGTGAAGCTCGCGCGGAAGCTCATGGAGAAGAACCCCAACACGCTGCGGGCGGCGAAGGAAGTGTACAAGACGGCGCGCACGATGGACTACTGGCAGGCCGAGGAGTACATGGCGGCCAAGGCGATCGCTCTGCGCGCGACCGACCCGGAGCGGGGCTACGAGGAGGGGATCCGGCAGTTCATCGACGAGAAGCGCTACCGCCCCGGCTTCGGCGCGTACCACCGCACCCCCTAGCCAGAGCTCGCGGCGGCGACCCAAGGGTGGCGCCAGCGCGACCCACGCACCGCGCCCGCTGGTACCTCCCGCTGGTACCTATGGACTATACCAGCGGGCCGGGGAGCAGGCCGCGCCTGGGACGGTGCGAGGGGCGCCTGCCTGAACGGGTAGGCGCCCTTGGATGGATAGCGGCCTCCTACAGCGGGGCGGCGTTGCAGCGCGGAGCAGCGAGCGCTATGCTCCTCAAGCGCAGCCGTACGGTAGCGATGCGTGCTGCGCGCAGCGGCGGGGCAACGCGATGGCTTCCCCAGACACGGCTGGCCGGGGGCGGTACTGCATCCAGTCTGGGTATGGCGTGCTCGGGCTCCTCCTGGCACTGAGCCTCGCCTGTGCCGGTCCTGGTGCGGCACCCGTGTCGGGTCCGCCAGCCACCAGCCCGGCCGCTGCCGCCCCCGCCGAGACGGTCCGGATCGGCATTCCGACGCGGGGGCTGAGCGCGCTGCCGCTGTTCGCGATGCAGCAGCGGGGGTTAGCCGCTGCCGAAGGGCTTGCCGTCGAGATCATCCAGCTCCGCGGCAGCACCTCGCTGCCCGCCCTCCTCAACGGCGAGATCGACTACAACAGCGGGTGGGGCCCGAACACCGACGGCCTGCGGCAGGGCGCCCCGCTCAAGCTGCTCGCCTTCGCCGTCGACCGGCCGATGCACTACGTGGTTGTGCGGCCGGAGATCAACGACCTGGCCGAGCTGCGCGGCAAGCGCGTGGCGGTTTCCCGGGTGGGCGGCACAGACTACCGCATCCTGAGCGCAGCGCTGGCGCGGGCGGGCCTGCACGAAGGCGAGGTGGAGCAGCTCTTTGGCGGCGACGACCCCGTGCGCCTGCAGCTCCTGCTCCTGGGCCAGGTGGAGGGCACCACGCTGGTGCCGCCCGGTCTCGTGGCGGCGAAGCGCCAGGGGATGCGGCTCGTGGTGGCCGGCGCCGAGCTGCTGCGTGTGCCCACGTTCGCGTTGGCGGCCACCGAGCGCAAGCTGGCTGAGCAGCCCGATCAGGTCGTGCGCGTGCTCCGGGCGCTCGTGCGCGCGCTCCAGCTCGTCCAGGCCGAGGGGGCGACGCTCGCCCCGATCGTGGCCGAGATCCTCGGGGTCGACGAGGATGTGGCGGCCGAGGCCATCCAGCTGGCGCTGCCCGCCTTCAGTCAGGACGGGAGCCTGCCCGAAGCGGAGCTGGCGGCGCTGTTTGCGGACGAGGGGCTTGACCTCCAAGCATTTGACCGGCGGTTCTTGGAGCAGGCCTACCAGTCGCTCCGCGCGTCGAGTCGCTGACCAACGAGATGGAAAAGGCCTGATGCGGCCCTACGCTTGGCGCGACCCTTCCATCTCTGCTGCCCCTGCCCGCGAGGCGCCGGCCCCGCCGCGCGAGCGTGTCCGCTTCACCGACTCCACTACAGCGCGGGTGATCGTAGAGCAGTTCGCGCTGGAGCCGGGGCTGGCGGCCGAGGCGTACGATCGCGTGATCAGCGCCTTCACCCGCGATGGCGGTCTGAGCCGCTCGGGCATCGAGACCTTGCTGCTGGTAGCGCAGGAGGCGGAAGCGGTCGCCGCGGGCGCGCGGTTCGAGACGTCGCGGCCCTGGACCCGCGGCGGGAGGGCCAGCGTGAGCGAGGCTCGCGCCATGAACCGGTACAGCGCGGGCTTCTAGGCGGTGCGGCGAGCACAAAATCCTGTTAAGGAGGCGAGCAAGGATGGGCAACTCTGCAATCGTGGCCGAACTCGATGCCCTGGTGGCGCAGTGCAACCAGGAGATCGCGGCGCTCTATCTCGCGATCCCGACCATCCCGGCGGCGCAGGTCTACGTCCAGCAGTGGGGGATCTTCACGCGGCACAGCCGGCGCTGCTGGGCCTGGGTGGTAGGCAACTGCCCCGAGGTCGAGGTGCGCCGCTTCATCACCAAGGAGAACCTCTACGAGGAGGAGGGGCAGATCGAGACCTCCCACTACGAGAAGCTGGTCCGGCTCGGCCTGCGGCTGGGGCTGGAGCGCCGCGAGATCGACGACGCCACGCCGCTGCCCTCGACGAACCTGGCGCTCCACGTGTGGGAGTGCTTGACCAAGAACTACCCCTGGAAGGAAGGGCTGGCGGCGAAGGCCGTGCTCGAGCGCAGCGGGTTCCCCGACTTGCGCCGGATCCGCCAGCAGAACTGGCAGCGGGCGCTGCAGCTCTCGGACGAAGATGTGGACTTCTTCGCCCTGCACATCACGGCAGACGAGATCCACGGGTCAGGGGCGTACGAGCTGCTAGAGCGCTACGTGCGCCCGGAGGAGATGCCCGCGGTGCTGGCCGCGGCCCGGACCTCGCTCCAGGCCTGGGCGCTGTTCGGCAACGGGATTGCGGCGGCCATGCAGGCGCGCGGCGCCGTGCTGCCGGAGCAGGCTCCCGCGCGCTCGTAGCGCGTGCCCCGACAGGCAGAGGAGGCAGATATGATTACCGAGGCGTCGGCGCCGGCGGCAGCAACACGCGCGACCACTGACCTGCGAGACTGGCTGGCCCGAGTCGAGGCGCTGGGCCAGCTCAAGCGTCTGGAGGGCGCCCACTGGGACCTAGAGCTGGGCGGGATAAGCGAGCTGATGCACCGCCGCCCCAACCCCCAGGCGCTGCTGTTCGACGCCATCTCTGGCTACCCGCGCGGCCGCCGCGTGCTCACCAACATGCTGGGCACCGTGCAGCGGCTGGCGCTCACCACCGGCACCGATCCGGCCCTGACGCCGCTCCAGTATGTGGAGGCGTGGCGCCACAAGATCGCCCAGATCACGCCCATCGAGCCGGAGCAGCGAGCGGATGGGCCGGTGCTGCAGAACGTGCGCGAGGGCGCGGCGGTGAACCTGCTCGAGTTCCCCGTGCCCCGCTGGCACGAGCACGACGGCGGCCGCTACATCGGCACCGCCTGCCTGGTCATCACCCGCGATCCCGAGGACGACTGGGTGAACGTGGGCACCTACCGGGTGATGGTCCACGACGAGCGCACACTCGGCTGCAACATCAGCCCGGGCAAGCACGGGCGCATCCAGCGCCAGAAATACCTCGAGCGCGGCGAGCCGTGCCCGGTGGCGATGTCGTTCGGGCAGCACCCGCTGCTGTTCCTCGCCGCCTGCACGGACATCCCCTACCGCATGAACGAGTACGCCTGGGTGGGCGGCGTGCTTGGCGAGCCCGTCCCGGTGATCCCCGGCCCTCGCACGGGGCTGCCCATCCCCGCCTACGCCGAGATCGCGATCGAGGGGGCGATCCTGCCAGACGCCACGCGGCCCGAGGGGCCGTTCGGCGAGTGGACCGGCTACTATGCCAGCGGCCAGAAGACCGAGCCGCTCATCCGCGTCGACGCGGTCTACTTCCGCAACGACCCGATCCTCACCGGCCAGCCGCCGTTCCCGCCATCGGAGAGCGTGGAGTACACCCAGTGGCTGTGGCGGGCGGCCGTGCTGTGGAACCAGATCGAGGCCGCCGGCGTGCCCGACGTGAAGGCCGTGCGCGTCCACCCCTCGGGCGGCCGGTTCCTGGTCGCCATCGCCATCCGCCAGCGCTACCCCGGTCATGCCAAGCAGGCGGCGCTCGTCGCCTCCCAGTGCCGCGCGGGCGCCTACATGGGCCGCTACGTGATCGTGGTGGACGATGACATCGACATCTACGATACCGACCAGCTCCTGTGGGCGCTGGCGACCCGCTCCGACCCCGCGCAGGACATCGACATCATCCGGCGCGCCTGGTCGGGGCCGCTCGACCCCGCGATCCCACCGGGGCAGAAGGGGTTCAACTCGCGGGCGATCATCGACGCGACGCGCCCCTGGGAGTGGCGCGAGCAGTTCCCGCCGGTGAGCGGCATTAGCCCCGCGCTGCGGCAGCAGCTCGAGGCCAAGTGGGGAGCCCTGCTTGACGCGCGCTAGCGGCCGCTAGCCAGCACCTCTTGACCCGAGGCGGCCGCGGGGGCCATGCCGACCTCGCTCGGCACCGCCCTAGACGCCGTCACCTGGCGCCAGTACAATGTGCACTACACAAGCGGGTCAGGGTGTGTCGAGGCGTTGGAAAGGAGGACTCGCGATGCGCGCCTGCCTCGTGCGTCCAGGAGTCGGCCTGCTGCTCGTAGCCCTGGTGGCAGCCTGCGCGCCGGCCGCCAGCCCGGGCGCCGCGCCGGCGCCCGCCGCCGGCCAGCCCGCCGCCCAGCCGGCGGCCGATCGGGCCGCGGCCGCCGCGCGGGCCGTGGAGAGCTTCTACCGCGGCAAGACGATCCGCATCGTCGTCGGCTCGGCGGCTGGGGGCGGCTACGATACCTACGCGCGCACGGTCGCCCGCCACCTGAGCAAGTACCTGCCTGGCAACCCTACCGTCATCGTCGACAACATGCCCGGCGCCGCCAGCCTAATCGCCGCCAACTACGTGTACCGGGCGGCGCCGAAGGACGGCACCGTCATTGCCCACATCCAGGGCGGCCTGTTCGTCCAGCAGCTGCTGGGACTGCCCGGCGTGGAGTTCGACGCGCTCAAGTGGCAGATCCTGGGGGTCATCTCCCCCGATAACCCGCTGTGCGTGGCGACGCGCGCGAGCGGCATCCGCAGCCTCGCCGACATCATCAACCCCTCGCCCAAGCCGTTCGTCGTCGGCGGCAACGCGCCAGGCTCGGCAACGTGGGATGTGCCCATGCGCCTCAAGGCGGCGCTCGACCTGAACCTGCGGATGGTGGAGGGCTACGACGGCACGGCCAAGGTCCGCCTGGCAATGGACCAGGGTGAGGTCGACGGCATGTGCGGCTGGTCCTGGGAGTCGGTGCAGGCCACGGCGCTCGACCGCGTCCAGAGCGGCGACTACGTGATCCTAGCCCAGGTGACAGATCAGCCGCTCAAGGACCTGCCCCAGGTGCCGCTGGCCTTCCAGTACGCCCGCACGGAGGAGGCGCGGCAGTTCATCCGGCTGGGCATCATCATCCCCTCCAAGATCCTGCGCCCGTTCCTGCTAGCGCCCGAGGTGCCGGCCGAGCGCGTCCAGGCGCTCCGCCAGGCCTTCCTGGCCACGCTCGACGACCCGGAGTTCCGCCAGGACGCCGAGCGCGCCAAGCTGGATATCGCTCCGATCAGCGGCGAGGAGACCGAGCAGCTCATCCGCGAGCTGTTCGCGATGCCCGAGGATCTCAAGGAGAAGCTCCGGCGGATCAACAACAAGGAGCTCTAGGCGTTTCCCACCGAGCTTCCATAAATTGAAGGGCTTATTGGTTATGCCGCCGGCCGCGCTAGCGGCTCACCGCCGCGAGGAGGTCGGTGGGGAGGTCGAGCGCGCGCAGCGTCTCGACCGTGGGGACGCCTGTCTCGGGATCCCAGCCCTGCGCGAGGTAGTACTCGCGCACGATGGCTGCCACCTCCTCGCGGGTGATCACGCGGTCCTTGAGCGGGCCGGCCGGCAGCGGTTCGTGCAGCCGGGGCGGCAGCACGTCGTCGTGGCGGCCATGCCCCTCGCGCAGGTTCACCAGCCGCGCCAGGGTGATCCCTCGCCGTGCCACCGTCTGGAGCGCCTGCTCATCGAAGTCCGTCCAGCCCGTGATCGCCCGCGTGAGCGCCAGCACCTGCTCGCGGTCGTAGTTCAGGAAGTGGCATAGCCCGATCACGTTGCGGAAGCCGCGCTCCTCGTAGGCGGTGCCGGTGTGATCGCCGCCCGTCGGCGCGACGGGGTAGTTGCGGAGCATGTTGGGCATGTGCCGCGGGTCGTGCATCGCCACCTCGAGCCCCTTCACGTGGACGGTGAACGCCTCCGTCCCGCGGCCGAGCTGCCGCGCGGCCCGCACTGAGCCCTCGGCCAATAGGTCGCCGAGCCCCTGGCGGTGTGCGATGCGCTCCACGAGCGTGACGACCGTGTGGGGATTGCCAAAGCGGAGGTCGAGCCCGTCCGCCTCGGCGGGGCTCAGCAGCCCGCGCTCGTAGGCCTCCATGGCCCAGGCGATGGTCGTGCCCGTGGAGATCACGTCGAGCCCCAGCGCGTTACACAGCTCGTTGGCCTTGCACAGCGCGATCAGGTCGTCCACGCCGCAGGTAGGGCCGAGCGCCGCCAGCGCCTCGTACTCCGGCCCGCCGTACTTGCGGTCCACGCGGTAGGGCCCCTCGGTGACCTCGACCACCTTCTTGCAGCGGACTGAGCAGGCGTAGCAGCTCTCCATCCCCACCCGCACGGTGCGGGCGATGGCCTCGGCATTGATGCGCTCCACCCCGGGGAACAGGCCCTCCTGGTAGTTGCGCGTGGGGATCGCGCCTGCCAGGTGCTTGCCGGTCATGCCCGCGCCGGTGCCGAACTCGTGGAAGGTGCGGTGCTTCTCCATCAGCGTGGCGGCCACCCAACGGGCCAGGCTGTGGATAGCCGCCGGGTCGGCGAGGGGCACCTTGGCGCGGCCGCGCACCGCGATGGCCTTGAGCCGCTTGGCCCCCATCACCGCCCCCATCCCCGTGCGGCCGGCCACGTCCTTCAGGTCGTTGACCACGCAGGCGAAGCGCACGCGGTTCTCGCCGGCCGGCCCGATCTGGGCCACGCGGACGAGCGCGTCGCCCAGCTCGCGACGGATGGCCTCCTGCGTCTCGCCGGTGGTGCGGCCCCAGAGCGGCCGCGCGTCGCGGAACTCCACGCCATCGGCGGTGATCCAGAGCCAGGTCGGCGTCTCGGCCTGCCCCTCGACGATCAGCGCGTCGTAGCCGGCCTTCTTCAGCTCGGCGCCCCAGTAGCCGCCGCTCTCCGCCTCCCCGAAGCCGTCGTTGAGCGGCGATTTGGCCCCCACGCTGTGCCGGCCGGCGCCGGGCAGCGGGGCAGCGGTGACCACGCCGGGCGCGAAGATGAGCGGGTTTTCGGGCCCAAACGGGTCTACCCCGGCGCGCGTCTCGGTGAGCAGGTAATAGCCGATGAAGGCGCGCCCGCCGACATAGCGCTCGAAGAACGTCTCGCCAGGCGCCTCTACCCGCCAAGTGCGCTCGGTCAGGTTCACGCGCAGTATGCGGTTCCAGTACCCGTAGGCCATCACTCCCTCCTGCACACGGCGCCTGGCGTCACGCTCTCAGCGCCCGGCGCCGCCGCCCATCGGGTGGTAGAGACTGAGTTCGTCGCCGTCGTGGAGCGGCGTGGTGTCCTGCGCGAGGACGCCGTTCAGCCCGACGATGCGCTCCTCCTCCGGCCGCACGCCCACGCGCGCGAGCGCGTCGGCCACGCAGGCCCCCTCGGGCAGCTCCAGCTCGACGGCCTCCCGGCCGGGCGGCAGGAGCCGCCGCATCTCCCCGAAGAACAACACCCGCACGCGCATGGCTCCTCGCGGGGATTCTAGCAGATAGCGGCAGCCGCTCTTGAGAGGCCCCAGCCCGCCTGCTACACTCCGGGCGAACGGTCCGCTCAGGCGTCGGAGGACGCGCGCCTCCCGCTCCGGCAACTTGGGAGACGAGGCGGCGCGGACCGCAGGTCCCTCACAGGTAAATCGCTTTATTAAGGAGGCCCCGTGCGGCGCTGGCTATGCGCCCTCACGCTCGCCCTCGCCGGGCTCGCTGGGTGCACCCCCACGCCTACCACTCCGACCGGCGGGCCGGGCGCCTCTGGCCCAGCCGCCTCCTCCGCGCCGACACCCCCGCTCGCTGCTCCAACCGCGGTGCCCGCGCCGGTGCCGGTCCGCGTGGGCCTCATGTTCTCGGCTAGCGACGCCGGGGTCCTGATCGCCCTGGAGCAGGGCCACTTCCAGGAGCAGGGGCTGCAGGTGGAGCTGGAGGGGTTCGGGGCGGCCGCCCAGATGCTCGGCGCCCTCGGCGCGGCGCAGATCGATGTGGGCGGCACGGCGGTCACGCCCGGCTACCTCAACGCCTTCGCGCGCGGGGTGCGCCTCCGCATCGTCGCCGACAAGGGCAACACGGCGCCCGGCTGGGGCTACCAGGGCTTCGTGATCCGCCGCGCCCTGTGGGACAGCGGGGCGGTGCGGAGCCCGGCTGACTTGCGGGGCCGGAAAGTCGCAGTGCCCTCCGTGGGGTCCACCGCCGAGATCGGCCTGGACCGGGCGCTCCGCCTGGGCGGCATCAGCAGCCGCGACGTAGATCTTACCCAGCTCCCGTTTCCGGACATGCCGGCGGCCTTCGCCGGCGGTGCGCTGGACGGGGCCATCACCATCGAGCCCTACCTGACCCGCATGGAGGCCGATGGGGTCGCGATCGTGTGGAAGCGCGAGGACGAGTACTATCCGAACCACCAGATCGCCGTGCTCTACTACTCCGAGCCCTTCGCCACGGAGCGCGCCGAGATCGCGCGCCGCTTCATGGTGGCCAACCTCCAGGGCGTGCGGAAGTACAACGATGCGTTCCGCAAGGGGGATGCCGCCCGGCGCGCGGAGGTCGTGGCCGTGCTGGTCAAGCATACCCCGGTGAAGGATCCCGCGCTCTACGAGCGCATGCTCATGCCGGGCCTCAACCCGGACGGGAAGGTCGACGTGGCCAGCCTCCAGCAGGACTACGAGTGGTGGCTGGCCCATGGCTACCAGGAGGAGCGCGTTACGATCACCGACCTTATCGATCACTCGTTCGTGCGGTACGCGCAGCAGCAGCTCGGCCCGTATCGCTGACGCGGCGGGCGGCTGCTGATGAAGGGGGAGGATGCCGATGATCGGCGAGCGTGTTGCTGAGACGACCGAGCGGGAGCAGTTCTACGCCGAGCTGGAGCGCGATTACCTGCAGGGGCTCTGGCGCGTCCAGACGCAGACGCCCGAGCCGCGGACGGCGGTCCAGCCCTACGTGTGGCGCTGGGACACGCTCCGCCGCCACCTACTCCGCGCCGGCGAGCTGCTGACCCTCGACCGCGCTGCCGAGCGGCGGGTGCTGCTGCTGGTCAACCCCGGCCTGCGGGCGATCAACGCCGCCACCCACACCCTCGTCGCCGCGGTTCAGATGATCAAGCCCGGCGAGATCGCCCCTACCCATCGCCACACAGCCACGGCGATCCGGTTCATCATCCAGGGCCAGGGCGCCTACACGACCGTGGAGGGCGAGAAGATCCTCATGGGCGCGGGCGACCTGATCCTCACGCCCAACTGGACCTGGCACGACCACGGCAACGAGACCGACGCGCCCATCTTCTGGATGGACGGCCTCGACCGCCCGCTGGTCGCCGCGCTCAACGCTACCTTCTTCGAGCCGTACCCGGAGGACCGCCAGGCGGTGACCCGCCCCCTCGACGACTCGGCACGCCGCCACGGGACCCAGCTCCGGCCGTACCGCCAGCGCGAGGCGCCGGTGTTCTCGCCGCAGCGGGCGTACCGCTGGCAGGACACCTACGCCACCCTCAGCCACCTCGCCGCGCTCGGCGAGGCCAGCCCCTACGACGACATCGCGGTCGAGTACCTCAACCCCCTGACCGGCGGCCACGCGCTCCCCACCCTCGGCTGCGCCATCCAGCTCCTGCGCCCCGGCGTGCGCACCCGCGCCCATCGCCACACCAGCAGTGCGGTGTACCACGTGTTCCGCGGGCGCGGC
>Ga0070739_10001420_pt1 | contig 36238 bp, 37 predicted proteins | sample Coa_R1_7_FD_66445 | JGI IMG/M metagenome (GOLD analysis project Ga0070739, IMG submission 66445) | Surface soil microbial communities from Centralia Pennsylvania, which are recovering from an underground coalmine fire - Coalmine... | ecosystem: Environmental > Terrestrial > Soil > Unclassified ...
TGTGGTGGCAGACGTTCGCCGATCTCGGCATCGATACGGCGTGGTACTCGCAGCGCGCGCGGCCGATGACCGAAGTGCTGCCGTGGGACCATATCAACGTCAAAAAAGGCCGCGAATATCTGGAAAAAGAGCAAACACGCAGTCTGGTGCAGCTGCAAGTGATGGCGGATGCGAAGTAAGGGGGGAAGGCCATGTCTTCGACGATTGACTATCCGCGACTCTATCGCTGGACGCGGGATGAATACTTCCAGATGAACGATCTAGGTTGGTTCAGAGGGCAAAAGGTGGAGCTGATCGGCGGTGAAGTGCTTGTTCATCCAGGGTTAGATGCAGAGCCTCCGGGAGCAGAAAAGCTCCCTGCGCGACGTTGGACGCGAGAAGAATTTTTTCAGATGCTCGACCTCGGTTGGTTCCAGGGCCGGCGCGTGGCACTGATCGATGGGGAGGTGTTGGAGATGCCGGCTCAGAAGGATTACCATGGCGCAGCTGTTACCTTAACAATGGATGCGCTTCGCCTGGTCTTCGGCCGCGGTTTCTGGGTTCGCAATCAGATGTCCCTGGATCTCAGCCCGCGATCCGTGCCTGATCCGGACTTAGCTGTGGTGCCCGGCTCTCCCCGAGGTGTAACGGCTACTTCGGCAACTCCGACGAGCGCTCTTCTTGTCGTGGAAATCGCTGAAACTACCCTCGGCTATGATCGCAGCCATAAAGGCAGTCTCTACGCCGCTGGCGGTATCACCGATTACTGGATCGTCAACCTTGTGCAGCGACAGCTTGAAGTGTACCGCGATCCGGTCGCCGACAGCACGCAATTGTTCGGCTTTCGTTACAACAGCCGAATCATCCTCGATGCGTCTGATAAAGTATCGCCGCTGGCCGCGCCGCACGCCAGCATCATCGTGGCGGACTTGTTGCCGTAATGGAAACGCAGCATCCAAAAAGCTCCAGAACCCCTCTCCATTCCATTTTCTCGTCGGAACTAGGGCAGCGCTGCCAGTGATACGAGGAAGGAAAATCGCCCATGCAGAGCGTTGATGAGCTTGTCATCCGCCGTGACCAACTCGCAGTTTTCCTGCTCGGCAAGAGCGACGTAGAGACAATCATAGAATCCGCTCCGGGTCTGTGAAGATATTTCGACTGCTCGATAGAAGAACGGGTCCAGGGAGAACAGAATCGGCGGTGTGTTCAGTACATCCGCGATGAGCCTGTGAGCATCACCGACAGGGATTAATTTTTGTCGTTCAGCCTTTGTGGCTGCACTAGCGATCTCGCCGGGGAAATGGGCAGGTGCGATCAGTTCGTGAATCGATTTCTGATAATCATCGCGTAACCGCAAGGCCTTGAAGCTCAAAGGGCGAGGCATCACCCAGCAAAGGCCGACGGAAGCATCCAAGACATATCTCATTCGTCGTCATCTCGGAGCAGCGCCTGAAAAGTTGCGTCGTCAATCATGCCATGCACGCGTTGGATTTCCTCCATAACGCGCGTGGCCCGCTCGCGGACGCGGCGCGACACCTCAGGGTCCAGTGGCTCGCCATGAAAAGCGTGGCGCAACACGGCCGCCTCATCGGAACGTTCTTGGGGGTCCGTGTCAGTCGTTTTCGTTTGGTCGCTCATGCCTGTATTTTCGCATTCGTGGAACGTGGGTCAATGGGGAGCGTGCGAACCAAGGTTGCACGCGTAGCAAGCGCTCCGTCGCCAACAGCACGTAGCCATTCGGCTTTCGTGATTCCCCTCTCGCTAACTACGGCTCGCCGCCCAGGGGATGACCCGGAAACACGCGGAGATCGAGAAGGATGACGGCACGCTCGTGTTCGAAGGCGGCATAGCGCACGATGAGGGGAAAGCGGAGCCCGCGCAAGACAAGACCGCCCGGATGCCTGGTAGCGTACTGAGGATCTCCCCAGGTCAACGGTTCGCTTTCCAACTTCGCCACCACCGCCAGCAGGGCATCTTCGATCTCTTGACGTATACCCAAAAGTTTCGCTCTCTGCCCCATCTGCCGGATTTGCTCATTGACGACCGCAAGACGGCCCACCTTGTAGGGTCCAGACTGTTCGGCATTATCGGGCATGTTTCAGCCCCCAACGTCCTTGAACACCTCGCGGACAAACTCCCGCAAGGGCCGCTCCTTGTCTAGTTGGGCAAGCTGGGCCAGGATTTCTTCTTCAGGCAATGCCGGCTCGGCCGGCAGAAGCGTTAAGAGTGCCTTGGCCAGCTGGTCGCGCTCGGCGCGGAGCCGCGCCACTTCCTGGTTGAGCCGGTCCCGCTCTTGCTCGAGGCGCAGCAGGGTCGCTTGCTCGCGCTTATCCGCGTTGGCAGATTTTCCCTCTGGCGGGTTGCCGTTCATCGTAGACCCCTCTGCGAGAAAAGGAACCATCTGGACTCGGTCGGCCGTGATTATAGCACGAGGGCGGGGCTGGCTGAAGCTGGGGTTCCCGCATGGGGCCTGGCGAACAAGTCTAGGGCAGCGCTGCTAGTGATACAAGGAAGGAAAATCGCCCCTGGAGAGCGTTAATGAGCTTGTCATCCGCCGTGACCAGTTCGCAGTTTTCCTGCTCGGCAAGAGCGACGTAGAGACAATCATAGAATCCGTTCCGGGACTGTGAGGAGATTTCCACGGCCCTGTAAAACAGGGAGTCAATGGCGTACAAGACGGGTGGCGTGTTCAGGATGTCCTGGATGAGACGGCGGGCATTTCCCAAGGGGGATCAACTTCTGCCGCTCTGCCTTCGTCAAAGCGCTGGCGATCTCGCCGGGAAAATGGGAAGGAGCGATCAATTCATGGATGTTCTGCTGGTAGTTGGCTCGCAGTTTGAGGGCCTTGGCCTGGAGCGGGTTGCGCAGCACCCAGTAGGCGGCGACGGAAGCATCGAGGACATACTTCATATCTCGTCGTCATCCTAAAACAGGGCATTAATCGTCTCCGTGTCGATCTCACCGTGGAGGCGGTAAATCTCCTCCGTCACGCGCGCGGCCCGCTCGTGGACACGGCGTGCCACCTCAGGGTCCAGCGGCTCACCATGGAAGGCGCGGCGCAACACGGCCTCCTCATCGGAGCGTTCCTGGGGGTCAGGGCCAGTCGTTTTCGATTCAGTGCTCATGCCTGTATTTTCGCACTCCTGGATCTTGGGTCAAGGGGGAGCGCGCGAACCAAGGTTGCGCGCGTAGCAAGCGCTCCGTCACCGGATGACCTGCCGCTCACTTCTGCTCTCCCGGACGTGGAGCGATTGCCGGCGACTTCTTCGACTCGGCCACCAACTCCGCCAGCAGCTTCTTGAAATCGTCCCGACCGCAGAGTGAATAATCGGTGTCCGTTCATTTCTTCTAAAAAAATGAACGGACACCGATTTTTACTGACACTGATTTTTTTGCAGCGATTTATCTGGCGTTCGCATTGCCCAAGTGTCCTAACAGGTTATAAATCCCACAGGCCGCCTTGGGTGCCGCCGGGCTTGACTTGATCCAAAGGATGCTCTTGCTCGGCAAGGGCTATTTGTTGCTGACTAACAACCACACGAGGAACAAGATATGAAAGCCACAGAAGCGATCCGCGTCGAAACTCAAATCCCCCAACCTCCGGGCCAGCCGGCCGTAACTGTTACCGAGGTTGTCTGCCCGCACTGTCGCCTGCCGGTCGCCACCGTTCGACTGACGGTCAACGGTGAACCATTTCGGCGACACAAGCGGAGGCTCGCCGATGGAACCCGCTGCCTCCATGGGCTCACCGAACGTGATCCGGCAGGAACTCTAGCAGCGTTCTGACCAGCGGGCGACCCAGCCGTTACACCTGACCGCGGTGGCATTACGGTTATTCGAGAGTCAGCGTCTCATCGGCCGTCGCGGCAAGTGAGCTTGATCGTTCGGCCGCAGAGGAGGGCGCAGCACGCACCGCGCACCATCGGCCCATGCCGCCGCACCAACACGGCGGTGCGGTGAGCGGGTTTTAGTTCGACCGTCTTCGTCCCGTGCTAGGTTGGTGGAACTTTCTGGACTAAGTGGAGATAGCTGCGCGTCTTCTCAACGATCTCGATCATGACGGGCGTCGGTAGAGACCCAACCTCCTGCAAGACGTGCTCCTTTGTTAGTTCGATCAACCAATCGCAAACGGCTACGGTCGGGCGTTTGAGGCCAATGCGCCCTGCACCTTGGGGATGGAAGGGCAAGCGCACCTCCGCGTCGCGCAACGGTTCCTGAAACGTGCTCGTAATGGCCACGACCACGAACGGATCCGTGTCCTTAATCTCCTCGGTAGCAGTGATAATGACCGCGGTACGCGGCTTGCCAGGACTGCCGTCTGGCCTTGGGACATTGGCCCAAATAATGCGACCTTGCTGTAACATGTGCGCCACCTGGGCTTGGGCCAGGCTAACTAGAAAGGCCGCTCCTCATCCGCGTCGAACCAGCTCGCCGGTGGTGGCAGCTTGGCAGCCAAAGCACGCAGTTGGTCGTTGCTAGGCGTGATCCGCCGGAGAAGATCCTGGCGGAGTGTCTCCACGACAAGCGTCTCCAGTTCCATGCCTTGTCGGGCCGCTCGCGACTTGAGTTCCTCTTCCAATTCCGGAGGCAGCTGAATGGTAATCGTCATGGCGATTCCTTCTTCTCAACCTTCGCGGGTTCGTCACAAGAGAAGTATATCAGACGCCCGGTGGCTGCGAAGCGCGTCTTCTGCGCCGCTGGAAATACAGCACGCTTCGCCACGCCAGACTATTGACGGCGGACCCGCCGGCGCTTACTCTCGCAGCATGACCGCAACTTCATCATCTGCCCGCGAGAGGAGCCTTCCGTGAAACACCTGACGTATCTCCCCTGCTTATTGCTCGTTCTGCTGGCCTCGCCGGCGCGTCCGGAGGAGAAAGCGGCCGACAGCCGGCTGCACGCCAAGCTGCGCACCCTCAACGACAAGGATTTCTTCTTCCGCGTGCCGGCCACAAAAGAAGCCTGGCTCAAGCGCCGGCAAGCGGTCCGCGAGCAGATGCTCGTTGCCACCGGCTTGTGGCCGCTGCCGGAAAAGACGCCGCTCAAGCCCGTCATTCACGGCAAAATCGACCGCGATGAATACACCATCGAAAAAGTCTTCTTCGCAAGCTATCCCGGGCATTACGTCAGCGGCAACCTGTATCGTCCCAAGGCGAGCGGGGGGCGTAAGCCCCCTGTTGGGAATCAACAGGGGGCTTACGCCCCCCGCTCGCCGGGCGTTCTCTGCCCGCACGGCCACTGGGCCAACGGTCGCCTTTACGAAGCCGACGACAAGACCGTCGCTGCACAAATCAAACAGGGCGCCGAGAAGACGCCGGAAGGAGCGAAATATCCGCTGCAAGCTCGCTGCGCTCAACTGGCGCGCATGGGCTGTGTCGTCTTCCACTACGACATGGTTGGCAACGCTGATAGTACCGCCATCGCGCATCGCACCGGCTTCACCGACGCTGATGCCGAGCTGCGTCTGCAAAGCTTCATGGGGCTGCAAACGTGGAACAGTATCCGCGCCCTCGATTTCCTGCTGAGTCTGTCGGATGTCGATGCGTCGCGCATCGGCGTCACCGGCGCTAGCGGCGGCGGCACACAGACATTCATGCTCTGCGCCATCGATGATCGGCCTACAGTTGCCTTCCCTGCCGTGATGGTGTCCACTCAGATGCAAGGCGGCTGCGTCTGCGAGAACTGCTCGCACCTGCGCGTCGGCACAGGCAATGTCGAGTTTGCGGGTCTGTTTGCTCCCAAACCGCTCGCCATGAGCGGTGCCAACGACTGGACCATTGACATTGAGCGCAAGGGGCTGCCGGAGCTGAAGGATCTGTACAGGCTCTACGGCGCGGAGGACCGCGTTTTGGCCCGCTGCTTCCCGCAGTTTCAGCACAATTACAATCAGGTCAGCCGGGAGGTTATGTACAACTGGTTCAATAAACATTTGAAACTGGGTTTTGCCGAGCCGGTCGTTGAGAAGCCGTTCAAGCCGGTGCCGCCCAAGGAGCTGAGTGTCTACGACGAAGCGCATCCGCGACCGGCCGACAGCGTCGATGCCGCGCGTCTGCGGCAGTACATGACGGAGCAATCGGACAAGCAAATCCAGGCGCTGCGGCCTACGGATGAAAAAAGCCTGGCCGAATATCGCCGCATTTTCGGCGCTGCCCTGCGAGCGATGATTCACGACGACTTGCCGCAAGGCGATCAAGTCGAGGAGATCGACCAAGGCGGACCGGAGGAACACGACGGTTATTCATCGCGCAAGTCCTTCCTGACGCGCAAGGGCCAAAACGAGCGTATCCCAGCTGTTGCGCTGTGGTCGCCGGAATTCGACGGCACGGCCGTCGTCTGGATTCATCCGCGTGGCCGGGCCAGCTTGTTCCAGGACGGCAAGCTGGTTGCCGCGGCGAAACAGATCCTCGACCGCAAGAGCGCCATCCTCGCCGTGGATCTGTTCGGCACCGGCGATTTATCGCTGGACAAGCCGCGCCCCGTCGATCCGAATTATGCCGGCTTCACCTTCGGCTACAACCGTACACTCCTGGCCGAGCGCGTCCACGACATTCTGACCGCCGTCGCCTTCGCCAAGAATCACGATCAGGTGAAGACGGTCCATCTGCTCGGCTTGGAGAAAGCCGGCCCGTGGGTGCTGCTGGCTCGTGGCCTGTGCGGCGAGGCCGTCTCGCGCACGGCGGCGGACGGCAACGACTTTCGCTTCGATCAAGTGCGGACGACCAGCGACGAGATGATGCTGCCGGGCGGACTCAAGTACGGCGATCTGCCGGCCCTGGCGGCGCTGGCAGCGCCGAACGAATTGTATGTCCACAATCATCACGGCAACGGTTCGGGGCAGTGGCTCAAGGCTGTGTATGATGCGGCAGGAGCGAAGGATAAGCTCCGGGAATCGTCTGAAAAGGGGACGGATGAGAAGTGCGTAGAGTGGCTGTTGCGCTGAGAGAGATGCCACAATCCCGGAGCGCAAGCGACGGGTGCTTCGGCACGTCGCTTGCGCTCCGGGCTTGTGGTTGAAAGCCCGCTTGGTATGCTTTGATCGCGTCACTTCATCGCCTTCTCGCCTTGCATATGCTGATGCGCAATTGCAGATAATTCCTCTCGGAGGTGCATCGCCCGCTTGCGCGCATCCTCCACTTCAGCCTGGAGTGCTGTCTCATCGTCCTGTTGTGCGATGAAATCCTGGTAATACGTCAGCGCCGCTTCCAGCAGTTTCCTGCGTGTCTCCAAGAACTCCGGCTTGTTTGACATCGCCTCGTCGCTCCATTCGACGAGGGAATCGGCGAGGCAACGCGCTTGACGGAAGTTGGCCTCGGCTTTGGCGTAATCTGTTTTGAACGTGCGGTGCTGGCGCACAAGCAAGTAGTGGCTGACCATTTGTCCGCCGATCAGGAGCAGGAACACGACAAGGCCGATGGCGACCAAGGCGCGATGCCGCCGTGCCCACTTGGCTGTCTTGTCCAAGAGTGTCGGCCGGCGCGCCAGGATCGGTTTGTGTTCCAGGAAGCGCTGGAAATCGTCGGCCAATTCCGCGGCGCTGCCGTAACGCTCGGCCGGGTTCTTGGCCAGCGCTTTCAGGAGGATCGTCTCCAGATCGACGGCGACGGTGCGGTCGAGAGAGCGCGGCGGGAACGGTTCCTGAGAGGCGATTTGGCAGAGCAATTCTTGACCGTCCTGCCCCGAGAAGACCGGCTGGAGCGTCCGCAGCTCGTACAGCGTGGCGCCGAGGGAGTAAATGTCGGTGCGATGGTCGATGAGGCCGCGCTTGGCTAGTGCTTGCTCGGGACTCATGTAGCGGAGCGTGCCGACCAACTCGCCGCTGATAGTGACGCCGGAACTGGTTTGGAACATAGCCAGTCCGAAATCGGTGATCCACAGCTCGCCACGTTCGTCCAGAAGAAGATTGGCGGGCTTGATGTCGCGGTGGACGACGCCTTGTTGATGGGCGTGTTCCAGCGTCCGGGCGGCTCGCAGTCCCAGCTCGGCGATTGATTGATCTGAGCCGCGACCGTAAGGGAGCGGTTGAGGGAAGACCACTCCCTTACGGTCGCGGCTCTGCTGCCGCTCAGCGATGACGGCGGCCAGGCTTCGCCCGTGAATCAGCTGCATGGCGAAGTAGTGAACGCCGGCCTCACAGCCGACCGCGTAAACCGGCACGATGTTGGGATGGTGCAGCCAGGCGGCGGTCTGCGCCTCGTTCTGGAAGCGGTGCAGCTGCTTGGGATCGAGGGCGGCGGCGAACGGCAGCACTTTGACGGCGACGCGGCGGCCCAGTGACAGCTGCTCCGCCTCGTAAACGATCCCCATGCCGCCGCGGCCGATCTCCCGAATGAGACGGAAATCACCCAGCTGTCGTAGGTCAGGCTTTCTGTCCTTATCATCCTTACCGTCTTTACCGTCAGGCTGGAAAGCCTGACCTACGGCAGTGGAGTCGCGCAGTGGGGCGACGATGCTTTCCACGCGCTGGCGGCAAGCCAAGAAATCGGCCAACTCCTCGGCGAATTCGCTATGGGCATCGAGGAACTGCTGCGTGTCGGGCGCCTGTCCGCGCGCCTCGGCTTCGAGGTAATCCAGCAGCACTTCGTGCAAGCGTTCTTCACGCTCCGGCGAGAGAGAATTGGGTGCGATCATGGCTTCTCCGTAGTCGAGTCGTCGAGCAGCTGGCGGAGTTTGCGCAGGCCGCGAAAAAGCAGTCCGACGACGGCGGACTTGCCGCGGCCGAGAGCGTCGGCGACCTGCGCCACACTGAGCCCCTTCAAGTGGTGCAGTTCGACGGCGCGGCGCTGATCGTCGGGCAGCCTCGCCAAGGCGTCGGCGAGCCGGCGCAATTCTTCCAGGTGCAAAGCGTGTTGGCTGGGAGTGGAGGGATCGCTGCTCAAGCGATCGCGTGGAATCGCAGACGGATCGGGCGCGACCGACTCCAGCGATTGCTCCCGCCCCACGTCGCGGCCAGGCTTGCGGAAACGGCGATGAATGCCGAGAAGATGATTGCGAAGGATTTGCCGCAGCCAGCCACGCAACTCGGCTTCGCTGCGTCCACGGAACTGATCGAGCTTTTCGTGAGCGGTCAACAGCGTTTGCTGCACCACGTCGGAAGGATCGAGCTTGCCCCGCAATTCGCTGGGCAGCTGCAAGCGAGCCAGCGTGCAGAGATAAGCACGGCAGCGTTCCAGCGTGGCGTTATCGACGACCCCTTGCTCGATCATTGCGTCCTCCTGCTGTCCGTGAAGCAGTCCAAGGATGAACGCGGCGCTTATCCGATCAATTCACATCCTACGCTAGCAACGAAGAAATGCCGAGCCGCGAGCGTGCTTAAGGGGGTACTCTTCTCGCTGACGCTCGCGGCCGGGATGTTCCGATTATTTCTTTTCGTACTCGCCTTCGAGCGTTTTCCAGTGACCCAAGTCCTCCTCCTTGCCTTTGAGGTCGTCGAGCGTTGCCGTCTTGTCCTTGGCTGTCCATTTGAAGCTCAGCTCGTAACCCACCGGAACATGCTCCTTGACCTTCTCGATCTGCTTCGCCTCCCCTTCGAAGTCGGTTACCTTGACTTTGACGCGCTTGTCTTTTTCGACCGTGTAATCGAAGATGATGGCGAGCTTATTGTTGGCTCCGTGGGGGAAGACCTTCATCACGCCCTCGCCGACAAACTCGATCTTCAGTTCCCCCTCTTTGCGCACCCATTCTCCCGATAGGGCGGCCTTCTTGTCATCGGCGGCACTTCGACTAGCGAAAAACGCAGCCAGAGCCAGGATGCCGTACACCAACACGACGCACTTGTGAGTTTTGCGATTCATGAGGTTTCGCTCTCCTTCAATGATGGTGACGAACGTGGATGATCGTCCGGCAACGAACCGGCCCGACCTGATCGCGGCGTTCAGCCTCGTTATGGATCTAGATGCTTTCCCAGGACAAATGAGGCGCGAGCTGAAAAAAGTTGAATCGAAATGAATCGCCGGCGGCGGGAGCGGATGCTATCGCTTACTTCACGGCTTGTTGCCCTCGTCTTCAAGGTTGGCAATCTGGCCGTTGCAGTGAGCAGGTCAAGCGACGCTTGGCGCTCGATCCGATAAATCCGCGATGTGCTGACGAATGGCAGCCAAGAGTTGTTCATCCTCCATGTCCCAGATCGCTTCATTCGTAGGCCCGATTGCCAAGTAGGACAGATTCGCGATGAGCTGTCCGAAGCGAACATCGGGAGTTAGCTCGCTCAATCGTTCCAAGAGCCGCAGAATTTCCTGGCGTTGCGGTGTAATCATGGGAGCAAATCTCCAATTGTCGGCAAATGCCCGACTGGGGCAGCGAGGTTGCCGACGACCTCGACGCGGAGAAGTGTGCCCGGCACCAACTTCGCAATCCGCGTTGCCCGCGTTACTCCATTGTACAGCTGTAACTCTCCGTCGGAGCCGCGATATACCCACGGAATGGGCATGCCGACCATCGACGAGCCAAAATGGGCGATCTGCCGCTGTAGTTTGAATGGGTCAGCCCCAGATAGACGGGATGGAGGCACATGGAGCGTCCGGGGATCGACATCAAGCAGCTGTGTAGGCATGTGCGATATCCCACAAACGGCCAGTGGCCCAAAAACGAAAATGCCGCGTGCAGCTTACCCACCCAAGGCTAAGCTGCACGCGGCAGGAGCGGACGCCATCGCTTACTTCACCAGCTTCTTGACCTCGTCTTCGAGGTTGGCAATCTGGCCGTTACGATTGACGACTTTGCCGTCTTTGCCGACGACAAAGATCGTGGGCAATACCTGAATGCCGTAATCGGTGGCCATCTTGCTTTCCAGGCCGCCGTCCTGGTGCAGGTGAGTACCGGAGACCGGATTGCTCTGGAGATATTTGCGAGCTTCGTCGAGGGTGTTGTCGAGGTTGACGCACACCAACTCGAGCTTGCCGCTGTGTGTGTCGAGCATCGTCTTCAACTTGGCGAAGTCGCCGGTGCATTGGGTGTTCCAGCTGGCCCAGTAGTAGACGATCACTACTTTGCCGTGCTTCTGATCCATGTCGAAGGTGATGTTCGGATCATTCATCGTCGGTCCGGACAGACGCAAGGTTCTGCCTTCCAGCTCAAGACGCGCGATCGAGCCTTCGGCCTTCTTGGCCTGCGGCTTGTCGGCGAAGCGGTCCTTGAGCTGCTTGTACCAGTTCTTGGCCTCGACTTCCTTGTTGAGGAACTCGCTGACCATGCCGGCTTGCAGCAGGGCGTCAGGCGTGTCCTCGCCGTTGGGGAAGGCCTGGGCGAACTTGGCCAGGCGGCCCAGCCACGCTTCCTGAATCTTGTTGAAGTTGGTTTCCTTGCCGTGCGGCGGCAGGCTGCGCGAGTAGTCCGCCTGCATCTCACGATAGGTGACGTAAGCCGTCAGAGCATGGCCGGCCGGCAACGCGCCCGTCAGCTGTTGTTCCAGGCTCACCAGCCGGGTCATCGACACCGTGTTGGTCGGATCGCTCTGGGCGGCGGTGCTGAGGCTGTCGGCCACCTGGCGAATCCAGGGATCGCGGTCGGCCGGCTTGACTCTGCCGACGATGCGCTCCAGGATGTCGGCCCGGCGGAGATGGTGCTGGGCCAAGGCGGGACTGGTGCCGTTGCCCGTGGCATTCTGAACCTGCTTGTCCAGCTCCGTCAGCTCGGCGATGAGTTTCTGCAACTCGGGATTATCATCCAGGTTGACCGAGCCGCCCTTGGCGTTCGCCGATTCCGGAGCGGAGGCGCCGGGAACCGGAGCGCTGACCAGACGCCAGGCGCCGCCGACCTGATACATTTCGCCGGTTTGAATCCAGTCGCTGCTGCCGCCGTTGTCGTACAGCAGGGTGCCGCGGCTGTGTTTGATGACCTCGGCCCGGCCGGAGGAGCCTTCCGGGGCGACACACTGCGGAGCGACGGTTTCCAGGTGAATCCAGGTCGCCTTGGAGGTGAGCTTGGTCAGCTTGCCCACGGTTTCCTGGAATTTCTCCGGAGCGGCCTTGAGCTGATCGCGGATGCGATTGGCCTGATCGGCGGGCAGCTCCAGCGACTTCAGCTCCGCTTCGGTCAAGAGCAATGGCTGGATGCGGGCAAAATCGCGGCTGATGAGCGCTTGCAGGATCTCCTGGCTGACCTCTTCCGGCGAGATGACTTTCCAGGAGTCGATACGACCGTCCTTATCGGCATCAACGCCCCATTTGCTGCCGCCGGCGTTGAGCCAACGGTACTGATCGGGCTTGCCGCTGAAGGTGGTGTCGATCTCGACATACACTTCGACACCGTCTTTGTAATAGGACCAGACATCGATACGTTTATCGCCATTGCTGTCGAAGAAACGGCGGAGAAGATTACCTTCTTCGTCCTTGAGCACCCAGCCGCTGGCGTTCCCGGCGCCCTTGACCAGCTCGACCTTGCAGCTGTCTTGCTTGTCGGCGGCGGGCGTAGTGCAGTTGACGCCTTCTTGGCGCGGTTTGAAGCTCAACATCTGTGCCGCTGTCGGGGCCGCTGTGGCCGAAGACGTTAACGCGGCCAGTAAGAGACCACTCGTCAACCAACTCCTCGTCATCCCTGGCTCCTTTCGTGCCGGATTCCCTGTAGAGACGGACCTCCTTATTTTCGGCACAAGCGGCGATGGCAGTTCAACGCAAACCGCGCGCTACTACATATAGCCCCCGGCTTGCCGGGGGTTATGTGAACACTTTTCGCTCATCCCCACCTGATTTCGCGGCTTGAATGAGCGTAACCTCTTTGGAGCTTGAATGATGCGGAACTGCTGGCCCGCGCTCGGGATTTGCTGGGGCAAGGCTTGGGCTAACGGCCGGTGAACGCGCGCTGGGCGGCGACGGCTCACCGGCCGCCTTGCTATCCGACGGCTCTTCTTCTGCTCCGACCTCCTCATGCGTGGAGCGGACAAGCCTGTTTACTGCACGGTCAGCGTCAGGGCGGTGGGATCGCCGAGAACGCCGTAGTTGTCCTGAGTCTGGGCATACAGCGTATAAGTGCCGGACGTGAAATTGACAGTAAATGTCAATACCCAGTCGCCTGAGCTATCCTCGGTGTCGGTGCCCAGCACGACTTTGTTGCCGTTGACGTCGAAGTATTAGAACGTCACCTGCGTGATGGTGCTGTTGGGATTGCCGTCCGTGATGTTGGAGGCGGCCAGCGTCGTGCTGGTGCCCGACGCCACCGGGTTGGGATTGGCCGTGAACGTGCCGACCTCTGGCTCCGACGGCAGGTAGCGGGCCACGGCGAAGTTGTATTTGCTGCCGTTGTAGGCCTTGCCCGCTGCAACGATGTCGCCGTTGGGCTGGATGGCCACCCCGTAGAACACGTTGCCCGGACTGCCAGAAGGGCTGCCGCTCGCGATCGCCGTCGTCACCAGGCCGCCGTTGCCGAAGATCGTGTCCGGGCTGCCGTCCGGATTGAGGCGGGCCAGCAGCATGGTGGCGCCGAACGTCCCCCAGCCGGCGGCGACCAGCTTGCCGTCCGACTGGACACTGCCGGCGAGCGTCTCGTTGGCTTGATTGGAAGGCAGCGCGCTACCGATGGTGACGTAGCCGGTGCCGTTGCCGAAGGTGGTGTCCAGGCTGCCGTCCGGGTTGAAACGCTCGACCAGCGGCTGGAACGTATTGTTCGAAGCATAGTGAACATTCCCCGTCAGGGCGATCGTCCCGGCGTTGGCCGACCCGGTGCCGGGATAAAGGGCAAGGGCTGCTGCTGACAACCCCCCACCCGGCCCTACCGTGGTGGTGACGCCGCCGTTGCCGAAGGTGGTGTCCAGGCTGCCGTTGGCGTTGTAGCGGGCCACGGTGGTGCCGCCACCCAGGACGACGAGCTTGCCGTCGGGTTGCTGCACCATCGCGCGTACCTGCGGGGCGCTGAAGTTTGAGGTGACCTTGCCGCCCGTGCCGAAGGTCGGGTCGAGGGTGCCGTTGGCGTTGTAGCGGACGAGATACCAATTCGGGCCCCCCGCGTTGTCCCCGGCCACTACGATCTGTCAGCTGCCCGTCACCACGACGGCGTCGGCGGTCTCGAAGTTATCATTGGCGTTGACCACCGTGACCACCCGCCCGCTGTTCCCGAAGGTGGTGTCCAGGCTGCCGTTCGCGTTCAGGCGCATGACCGCCAGCCCCCCCGGGTAACCGCCGCCGCCCACGAGCAGGATCTTGTCGTCGCCGGTGGTGCCTGTCGGCTCCAGCGCGGCGTCCTTGAAGGTGGCGGAGCCGTTGTAGCTCTTGACCGGTTGGAACATCTGCCGGGCGATGCCGCCGGAGCCGAAAGCAGTGTCCAGGCTGCCGTCCGGATTGTAGGTGACGGCGCCAAAAGCGCTCACGTTGGAGGTCGTCTTGCCCGAGGTGTACGGGAGGGTGGATTGGCCGGCGACGACAATGTTGCCGCTGGGTTGCAGCAGCACGCGCTCACCGATGTCGTAGCCGTTGCTCAGCGAGGTGGTGACGTAACCGGCGCCCGCGCCGAAGGTGGGGTCGAGGGCGCCGGCGTTGAGCAGGCAGCGATCCTCCAGTACCTCCAGACAGGGGCGTACGGGTGAGTAGGGCGGCGGGCGGATTTAGTCGGCGGTGCTTTGCGTCGAAACTGTGAGAACATGGGATGATCTCCGTCGTTGGAATCGGTCTGCGATATACTGATTTCAGACAACGTCCCGGGCGCGCAAACCGGACGCTCGGGCGTCGTACAGGCCGGTGAGGGCTTTGCTTGGCGGCGGAGCCTCACCGGCCGCCTTTTCTCTGCTTCCTGTCCTATTTGTGCGGCAGCCGCGGTTTCACCACAGCGGCGCCGGCGGTATACTACCGTGGACGATTTTCTTTCTCTCTGGGAGTCGAAATCATGGCCTTAACCATCGAAGCCGTGTATGAAAACGGCGTGCTCAAACCCACCCAACCGCTGCCGCTGAAAGAACACGAAAAAGTCCGCATCACCGTGGAGCAAGGGGATAGTCCGACACTTCGGGCTTACGGCATCATGGGCTGGACCGGGACCCACGAGGAACTGGAGCAAATCCTTGCCGAAGCCGAGGAGTTCGAGGATCTGCCATGATCTTTGACGACCTTGTCTCGGGTGCCAGCCTGTTTATTGACGCCAACCCGCTCGTTTACTACTTTGCCTCCGATCCAATTCTTGGGGCTGCATCTGCGCGCCTTATCGCGCGCATTCCAAACCAAGAACTCCGGGCCTACACCTCAACCCATGTCTTGAGCGAAGCATGCCATAAGCTGTATGGTCGTTGAGGCCGCAACAAAGTTCGTCTGGAAATCGAAAGTTGTGGAGCGTCTCAAGCAACAGCCCGACAAGGTGCGGCAACTCACGAAATTCCGGCAAGCGATCCAACAGGTGCCGCAGCTCGGAATTCACCTTCTTTCCATCGCCCCGGCGCTGATTGATGCGGGCACCCTGGTCAGCCAGCAAACGGGTTTGTTGACAAACGATGCTCTCATAGCCGCAGTTATGCAGTCCAACGGCCTGACCAACTTGGCCAGCAACGATCCCGATTTCGACGGCGTGCCAGGCATCACTCGCTACGCGCCCCAGTGATCGTAGGGTTACTATTTCATGTCCGCTTTTTTCACCGTAGGGGCTTTTTCCTGGGCCTTGGCCAGCAACTCGGCAACATCGGCCCACAGTTTCCGCCACGCGGATCGCTCCTCTTCGGGCAGCTTGGCCAGGGCTTTGTCGCCGCGCACGCCGGCGAAATCCTCGTCCTGGAGCCAGTGCTGCATCTGTTGCGCGACGAGGCCGGCCTTATCCGCAGACTTCTCGATCATCTGCCGATACGCTTTCAGGTCGGCCCGCAGCCAGTCGAGGGCTTGCTGACGCAAGCGAGCGCGTTCTTTAGTATCGAGCTTATCTGCATCCTTACCCTGACCGCAGCCGGCCAGCGACGCGGCGCAGGCGGCGTTGTAGCGGTGCTGGGCGTTCAGATCATCGGCCAGTTTCGGGTCCTCGGCAAACGTGTCGCTGTAGAAGCACTCAGCCGCCATGTATAGTTTCTTGCACGGCAATTGACACAACTCGGCGAGGGCGAGACGTTCGGCATTATCTGCAGGTTGCTTTTGCCCGATCAGGATGGCCGGCAGTTTGCTGTCGAGTTCTCCCAGGCGCTCACAGCTACGCACCCATTCAGCAGAGGTGTAAGGCCACCGTGGATCTTTCGAGCCGAGTTCGTGGCCGCGGCGGAAGTATCTTAGTGCTTCGGAGAACTGTCCTTTCTGTCGGTATATTTGGCCAAGGTTGCAATGGGCTTCGGCATGGTCGTTCTTGAGCCGGATGGCCTCGCGGTACTCGGCGATGGCCTCCTCCAGCTGTCCCTTGTCATGAAGAGCGATGCCGAGGTTGTAATAGGCATCAACGTAGTCCTTCTTGAGTCGGGTGGCCTCCCGGAACTCGTCAATCGCTTCGTCCAGTCGGCCTTTGCGCCCAAGTGCGGCACCAAGGTTATTGTGGGCATCAACGTAGTCCTTCTTGAGTCGGAGGGCTTCCCGGAACTCGGCGATGGCCTCGTCTAGTTGGCCCTGGTCAGTCAGGGCGCTGCCGAGCATGGCGTGGGCCTCGATGAAGCTCTCTTTGAGTCGGATGGCCTCGCGGTATTCGGCAATAGCCTCGTCCAACTGCCCCTTCCTTTTCAGGGCGCAGCCGAGATTATGGTGGGCTCCGGCGTAGTCGTTCTTGAGTCGGAGGGCCTCACGGGCTTCGGCGATGGCCTCATCTAACTGTCCCTTGTCGCACAATGCGTGGCCGAGGTTAACATGTACACCGGGGCTTTGCGGGCGCAATGCAACCGCTGCTCGGTAAAAGCCGATGGCTTCCTCTAACTGAGGAGGCTGTGCGACCTGAAGGAACTTGGCCAGGTCGTGATTGGTCCAAAAATCAGCCGGGCGCCGTTGTTGCGCTCGCCGCAGCAAGGCCGCCACGCGCTCGCTAAAAATGTTCTTTTGCTTGATATCGAAAAAACCCAGCAGGCTCAGCGCAGTCGGCAGGATCGTCTCAACATCGTCAGAAGCCAGCAGAGTGTTTATGGCCTTATCATCTCCACGCTCCCAGGCATCCCGAACCAGATTCTGCCACTCATCCGGCTCAGCGGCGCGAGCCACGGCTAGCAAATGTTTCCACTCTCGGTCCTTCCTCGACCTTTGGATGCTCGTCCAGTGGTCCAATGCCGTCACCAACTGCGTGAGGATGGAGCGCGAGCGGATAAACTCCGCCGCCATTCCCGCGTCCGCATGCTCCACGTCCAGACCATACCACGCGAACGCATCCGCATAGGCGGCGATGCACGCATAGTCATCGAAATGCCCATCCTTTACCGCCGCACCCTGCAAACGCGCTTCTTCCAGCCGCTGGGCCATTTCCAGATCCTTACCCAACTCATCGCTCTGCTGACGCAGACTGGCATCGGACCCGAAGGCGCGGAGAACTCCTTGCGCGCGGCGAATGGCGCTGAGGGCCTCCGACCACCTCTCATTCTGTTGCCAGCGTTGGGCTTCATCAAAGGCCGCCCGCGCTTCCGTCTCCGCTGCCGTCTGCTTTTGCATCCACCACCAGGCATTGCCGAATCCAAGCACCAGCAGCACCAGCAGCAGCAGCACAAAGGCGCTGGTCGTGGCCAGGGCCTTGCGGTTCTTGCGAGCAAACTTCCGCAGCTTGTAAACCGCACTCGGCGGGCACGCTTCCACCGGCTCATCGGCCAGATAACGCTGCACATCGCGCGCAAAGCCATTGGCTGTCTCGTAGCGCCGGTGCCGGTCTTTCTCCAACGCCTTCATCACAATCCAGTCCAGCTCGCCACGTACCAGTTTCGTCAGCTTGGCCGGCTCGGTCTTGCGCTGGGCGGAGATTGACGCCAGTTGCTCCCTGGACTCGCTCAGCCGCGTGCTGGGTTTGGGCGGCTCCTCTTCGCGGATCATCCGCAACATCTCGGTGAAAGCAGCGCTGCGCAGCTTCTGCTTTTCCAGCGGCGTGCTGCCGGTCAACAGCTCGTACAGCAGCACGCCCAGCGAGTAGATGTCGCTGCGCGTGTCGATGTCCAGAGCGTTGATCTCGGCCTGCTCCGGACTCATGTACTCCAACGTGCCCACCACCTGGCCAATCTGCGTGAACAGCGTCCGCTCCGTCAGTCGTTGCTCAATCGCCTTGGCCACGCCGAAGTCGATGACCTTAGGTACCGGCTTGCCGTCGTAGAGCGTCACCAGCACGTTGGAGGGCTTGATGTCGCGGTGGATGATCCCTTTCTGATGCGCGTGTTGAATCGCCTGGCAGACAGGCACGAACAATTCCAGCCGTTCGCGTGGTGTCAGGTGGTTGTCATCGCAGAACTTGGTGATGGGCACGCCCTTGACCAACTCCATGACGAAGTACGGTCGGCCGCTGGCGGTGGTGCCGGCGTCGAGCACGCGGGCAATGTTCTGATGGTCCATCAGCGCCAGCGCTTGCCGTTCGGCATCGAAGCGAGCGATGACCTGCGCCGAGTCCATGCCCGGCTTGATGATCTTCAATGCCACCTTGCGGCGGACCGGCTCTTGCTGCTCGGCCATGTAGACGATGCCCATGCCGCCCTCGCCGATCTGCTGCAACAGCTTGTACGGACCGATGCGCGTGCCGGGGCCTTCGCTGGGGGGCGGCGTGTCGGCGGGATCGATCCAGTGACCCGGCGAGACATCATCGCTGGTGGCGCCTTCGACGGCGGGCTTTTCCAGGAAGCTACCCAGCTGCTGCTTGGCGTCCAGCAAGCGTTCCACCTGCCGACGCAGGTCGCTGTCTGCATGGCACGCCACGTCTAGGTAGGCGGCTCGTTCTTCGGCGGAGCCTTTTTCCAGGGCGGCCTGGAAGATAGCCTCCACCTCGGTCAGACTGGCCATGGTTGATTCCCTCGCGGTGTTGCGGTCTACAACAATATGCGAAAAAAAGACGCCAAACCCCTCAACCGTTTGGAGATTTTTTCAGGCGTTGGGGTTTTTGTCTTGATCGGCCAATTCGGCATACAGCCAGGAGCGCGCGAACGTCCAGTAACGCTCCGCTGTCGCCAGGGAGACGCCCAGGGCTCGGGCTGCCTCAGGCATCGTCAGGCCGGCGAAGAAGCGCAGCTTCACCAACTCGGCCTTGAGCGGCTGCTTTTCGGCCAGCCTGGCCAGGGCCTCGTCGAGGGCCAGCAAGTCCTGACGCGGCTCCGGCAGGCTTAGGGCCTCGTCCAACTCAAGGCGTTGGCGGCCGCCGCCGTGACGGACACTGTGCTTGCGGCGAGCATTTTCGACCAGGATGCGACGCATGGCTTCGGCCGCGGCAGCGTAGAAGTGGCGGCGATTGTCCCACGGCGGCGAGCAACCCCGCTGTTCCGCCTCGATCAGCCGCAGGTAGGCCTCGTGAACCAGGGCCGTGGCTTCCAGAGTCTGGCCAGGCTTCTCCTGGGCGAGCTTCTGTGTCGCCAATTTGCGCAGCTCGTCGTAGACGAGAGGCAGCAGCTGCTCCGCGGCGTGCGGGTCGCCCGCTTCGATGCCGGCGAGGATTTGCGTGAATTCGTTCATGGGCGTCACCCCGGGGCTTGCAACTCCCGGCGGAATGTCCCCGCCCAACTTCGGGAGCAGGTTCGGCAGTCCTGGACTCTGTGCGCGTCTAACCGGATGAGCCAACAGGTCTTTTTCTCTCGGACGGGGACTGCCCATGAGCATAGCAGTCACCCGGCCACAATGCCTAGCTTTCTTGGCACGTCGCGAGTGTAGGTAACTTGACAACCCCCACCGTATCGATGCTCGTAAGATGATTGTGGAGGGAGCGGTCACAATCGTCCGCGATGCCGTGGAGTGGTTGCATGCGGCGGGCCTGGAAGTACAGGCGGGTGTCAAAGGATAAATCGCAATGAGCAATCTCAATGATATTCTGCCGCCGCAGCGTTTACGCGTCATGCAAATCGTCGCTGGCGCCATGCTACTGGGCGTGCTGATCTTCCTGGGCCTTGTTCTGTACATGGTCTTGGTGCAGAACAAGGGCGTCGGAACGGCGCCGCCGGGTGATTTGCCGTTGCTCTCGCTCTTGGCGGTTGTCTTTTTTGTCATTCAGGCTCCGCTCTCGTTTCTCGTTCCCCAATTTCTGACACGGACCGCTTTAGGACAAATCGCCTCGGACGTCTGGAAGGCGCCGCCACGGGCAAACGCCACGGATTTCCGCACCGATGCTTCCAAGCTCTTGGCTGTACGGCAAACCTCGATGATTGTCGGCTTGGCTCTGCTGGAAAGCGTTGCCTTCTTCGCTTGTATTGCCTACTTGCTCGAGGCGCAGCCTTGGGTGTTGGCGATCATCTTGGCGTGTGTGTTGCTGATGATGGTGAACTTTCCAACCGAGGGGCGCGTCCGGTCCTGGTTGGCGCTACAGGCGGATCAGCTGGACCAGCTGCGCCGGCAAGGAGACGCCGCGGGACAAAGGTGAGCGCGGCCGATTGCTTCGCGCAAAACGATAAATTACGCTTGCGGCGAAACGATGGGTATACTGTTGTGCTTACCTAGCTTGACGGGTTTTTCTGACCCGGCTATAATTTTGCCAGCGCTCGGAAAGCAGGGCTAATTGCGGCTTGCTCGCAGCCGGGGTTAAAGACACGGAACGAACAAGAAACGAAATGGACCGAGGGGATTTCGGTCAAACCGAGCGCGGCGGCAAAGGAGTGCCGGACATGGCCAGGCCAGCTGTCCGAAACGGCTGGGGAGTTGCTTCGAGGGAGGAACGGGCGCAGAGGGGGGTGCTCCCGGTCGCAATCCTTCAATCCGGGAGTGGCCATGCGTTGCTTTCCTTTCTGTCTGCTACCACCAGGCTGTGGACTCTGCCGCTCCTAACACCCTGCCGAGGTCAATGAGTACGGTTCCAGAGATTGATGATTTCAGATTGATGATTGATGATTTGAAAACGGGTTCCAATCAGCAATCCTCAATCCTCAATCTGAAATCCGATTTGAGCGGGACAGGTGGCCCTTGGCGGACGATCGTGTAAAGCAGGTCAAAGAAGCCAACGACATCGTCGCCGTGATCGGCGGCTATGTGGAGTTGCGTCCCGCCGGAGGCGTTCGTTTCAAGGGGCTTTGTCCTTTTCACGACGATCATAACCCCTCTCTCATCGTCGATCAGCAGTGGCAGAATTACAAATGTTGGTCCTGTAATAAATACGGCGATGTCATCCAATTTGTTCAAGAACACGAGCGGGTGAGCTTTGCCGAAGCGCTCGAACTTCTGGCCCGCCGGGTAGGAATCTCCCTGGAAAAACGCGGAAATTCCCTGCAGGAGCAAGGGCGCGCCGCCATGCTTGATGTGATCCGCTGGGCAGCCCAAGAGTTTCATCAGTGCTTGCTGGACTCGCCTTTGGCGGAGGAAGCGCGGCGCTATGTTGGTTCGCGCGGCCTGACGGGAGAAACGGTGCGGCGCTACGGTTTGGGTTATGCCCCGCGCAGCGGCGATTGGCTGGTGCAGCGGGCCGAAGCAGCGGGCAAGTCGCTGGAAACGCTGGAAAAAGTCGGATTGATCGCACCACGAAGCGAACGACCGGGCTACTATGATCGCTTTCGGGACCGGGTGCAGTTTCCCATTCGGGACGCACAGGGGCGGACGGTGGGTTTCGGCGGACGCATTTTGCCCACATCTCCTCTATCGTCCCGAGGGCCAAAGTATTATAACTCCACAACGACCCCGCTCTTTAACAAGAGCGAACATTTGTATGGAATAGACCATGCACGCCAGGCGGCCGGGGAGGCCGGCTATCTGGCGATTGTGGAAGGCTACACCGATGCCTTGATGGCCCATCAGATGGGCATCGGTCAGGTGGTGGCGACGATGGGCACGGCCCTGAACGCGCAGCACGTCCAGCAGGCCAAGCGGTTCGCCCGGCGGGTCGTGCTGGTTTTCGATGCCGATGAGGGCGGCAACACCGGCGTCGATCGTGCCCTGGAGATTTTTGCCGGACACGATATCGATTTGGCCATCGCCACGCTGCCGGAAGGACTCGATCCGTGCGATTTGTTGGTACAACAAGGCGCGGATGCGTTCCGCCGGGTGCTGGAAGCGGCGGTGGATGCGTTGGAATTCAAACTCAACCAGGTGCTGCTCCACGGCGAGCGGGGTCGCGTAAGCGCCCCGAGACCTTTGGGCGTCGAGGACAAGCGCCGCGCGGTGGAGGCGGTGCTGGGCATCATCGCCCTGGCCCCACCGCTGCCCGGACGGGACGGCGCGATCAAGACGGAACTGATAGTCAACCGTATCGCTCAGCGATTAGGACTCAAGGAGGAGACCGTATGGGCGAGGCTGAGAGAATTACGGGAGCACAAGCGCGGCGAAGGACCGGCGAGCGGCGGGGTTCATCCCCGCCGACCGGACGAGGGCGCGACGGGCCTGCGCTCGGCCAAAGCAGCGCCCCTGGAGCTCGAACTCTTGCAGGTGCTGCTGGCCGAACCGGCGCTGGTCGATCAGGCGGCGGCGGCGGTTCGGCCCGACGAGATCGCACATCCCGGCTTACGCAAGCTGCTCGACGGCTTGTACGGCTTGTTGACGGCGGGTGAGCCGCCTACCTTGGATTTGTTGCGGCCCCGCCTGGACAGCGTTCCGTTGGCGGCGAAGGCCCTCGAACTGCAAACGACCGGGCGGATGCACTCCGACCGGCAAACGTGGTTGAAGCAAATCCTGGCGCGTTTCCAGGAGCGAAAGCTTCGGCCTGTGACCCAGGAACTCCAGACGCAGCTGAATGCCGTCCGCGACCCGGCGGCAGAGTTGGAATTGCTCCGGCAGCTGCAACGAACAAAGTTCTGAGTGCCGAGCCGCGACCGTAAGGGAGCGGTTGTCCCCACCGCTCCCTTACGGTCGCGGCTCGGCACTCGGAACTCGGAACTTCGAACTTCTATGAGGGCGAGGAGGGTTTGATGGAAAAGATCGATGACGGCCTGAAAGCTTTGCTCGAGTCGGGCAAGGAAAAAGGCTACCTGACCTACAGTCAGGTCAACGACCATTTACCCGATGACGACGCCAATCCGGAAAAAATCGATCAACTCCTCATCCTGCTGGAGGAGCAGGGTATCGAGCTAATCGACGAGTCCGAGGCCGAAGAGCGTGAAGGCGGCGCTCCCGTCCTGGACGATGAAGCCCGCGCCGAATTGGACCTGAGCTTCCTCGACGAAGAGGAAAGCCGGCGCATCGACGATCCGGTGCGCATGTATCTGACGCAGATGGGCGAGATTCCCCTGCTCAAGCGCGAGCAAGAAATCGCCCTTGCCAAGAAGATCGAAGTCACGCGCAAGCGCTTCCGCCGTAAAGTGCTGGAATGCGATGGAGCGCTGGTGCAGGTCGTCGAGACCCTCAAGCGCGTTCACCTGGGCGAGTTACCCTTTGATCGCACCGTCAAGATTTCGCAGACCGAGAACCTGGAGAAAGACAAGATTCTCCAGCGTATGCCGCACAATTTGAAGACGCTCGAACATCTGATGGAGCAGAATCAGGAGGACTTCGCCAAGCTCCTCGATCCGCGCATCGACGACAGCGAGAAACGCAAGATTCGGCGCGCGCTGCGCATCCGTCGCCGCAAGGCCGTCACTCTGGTCGAAGAATTGTCCATCCGCACCCAGAAAATCCAGCCCTTGATGAAAAAGCTGGAGCAGATGTCGGCGCAGATGGACGAGCTGGAAGCGAAAATCGCCGGACTCGATGGCAATCGGACCTGCAAGGAGGAACGGGCCAACCTGGAAAAAGAGCTGCACGACTACATGATGCTGACTCTTGAGGAGCCGGCCAGCCTCCGCAAGCGCGTCGAGATTGTCCGCAAGCGCTTCACCGAGTACGAGCAAGCCAAGCGCGATCTTTCCGGCGGCAACCTGCGTTTGGTCGTGTCCATCGCCAAGAAGTATCGCAATCGCGGCCTGAGCTTCCTCGATCTGATTCAGGAAGGCAACACCGGCCTGATGCGTGCGGTGGACAAGTACGAATATCGCCGCGGCTACAAGTTCTCGACCTACGCGACCTGGTGGATTCGCCAGGCCATCACCCGCGCCATCGCCGATCAGGCCCGCACCATCCGCATTCCGGTGCATATGATCGAAACGATGTCGAAGCTCCGCAATGTCTCTAAAAAGCTGCTGCAAGAGATGGGCCGCGAGCCGACCATCGAAGAGACGGCACGGGCGGCCAACATCAGCGTCGAAGAGACACGCCGCGTCCTGAAAATCAGCCGGCCGCCGATCAGCCTCGACCGTCCCGTTGGCGAGAGCGAGGACAGCTACTTCGGCGACTTCATCGAAGACGACACCGCCGAATCGCCGGTGCAAGCAGCTACGCAGGAGATGCTCAAGGACAAGATCGATCAGGTGCTCAAGACCCTGACCTATCGAGAACGCGAGATCATCAAGCTGCGTTACGGCCTGGGCGACGGCTACACCTACACGTTGGAGGAGGTCGGCCGCATCTTCAAGGTGACACGCGAGCGGGTGCGGCAGATCGAGGCCAAGGCGGTGCGTAAATTGCAGCATCCGGTGAGGAGCCGGCAGCTCGAGGGCTTCCTCGACGGCGTGCTGCGCCGCTGAGACACGCGACCGCCGGTCCAAAAGACCGGCGGTTTTTTTTTAGTTTTCAGTTTTCGGTTTTCGGTTTTCGGATAAGAAATGTACCACTCCTTTGAGGATCTTGATGTATGGAAGAGAGCTTGCGCTCTTGCGGTACAGATTTATGAGGTTCTCAAGAACTGTCGGGATCACGCTCTCCGAGATCAAATGCAGCGTGCCAGTGTTTCCATTGCATCGAACATTGCAGAAGGAGCGGAGCGCGGTGGTAAGGACTTTCTTCGATTCTTGTCCATCGCACGAGGTTCCGCCGCGGAGTTGCGCACTCAAGCCTATATTGCGGCCAAAATCGGCCTGATAGATAAGGCAACCTTGGGCGGCTTGGTACTAGAACTCAAGGGTATTTCCAAAATGTTAACGGGCTTGTCCAAAGCGCTCCAGTCCCAAGCCCGACAACTACCTATCCGGTCCGAAAACCGAGAACCGAAAACTGAAAACCGATAGGAGTTCCATCATGCCCGGCCCCGCTGTCCTCTTTCGTGAAATACATCGACTGCGTCGTTTCGCCCACGAATTGCAGGAACAAATCGACCGTCTTCCTCGCCAACAAAAAATCCAGCAAACGAAAGTGGCGCGGCAAGAAGAGAACCTTCGCCAAGCTCAAGACACCCTCAAGCACCTCAAGGTCGATATCCACAGCAAGGAAGGCACGCTGAAAGCGACACACGGGCAGATCGCTAAGTATCAGAAACAACTCAACGGAGCCGAATCCAAGAAGGAATACGACGCGCTGCAACACGAAATCAGCGACGCCAAGGCGGCGTGTGCGCGGCTGGAAGAAGAAATCCTCGACGCGCTGGGTCAGAGCGAAGAAAAGACGGCCCAGCTGCCGGAATTGGAAAAAGCGGTGCGGCAAGCCAAGGAAGAGCAAGCCCAATTCGAGTCCGCCATGCAAGAGCGCTTGGCGAGCTATCAAACACAATTAGCAGAAACACGGCAACAGTTGCACGAGCGCGAAGCGGTCCTGCCGGCTAATCTCCGCGCCCAATACGAGCGCGTCGTCGCCGCAATGGGTCACGAAGCGCTCTCGTCGGTACAGGGCCACAGCTGCGTCGCCTGCTACACCGAAATCACCGCCCAGCAGTACAATGAACTTCAGCAAGAGCTGTTTGTGCTCTGCAAGTCGTGCGGTCGGATTCTCTATTTGCCGGAGTGATTTTGCGAGTGTGATCCCGACTACCGGGTCGGCGGGCCGGACCTGCTGCTGTGTATCATGTTTCCAGGCAACCCGAATCCACAAGGACCGCCAAAGCCTGTAACGCTGGCGAACCCGCCCTTTCTGTCCGGTAAGGACTATGCTCAGCTCGCCGGACTGACGTTTGCCGAGAAGGTCGTGCAAATGCGTGCCGTTTTGCAGGCCGTCAAGGATAGTCGGACGCCAGCCGACATTGCACAATACGGTGATTTTCTCTGGATCGAGCGGTTTGGTCCTCATGGTGAAGTGCTGTTTGTCGGGCAAGCAGGGCCAGGGGCTGCCATGAACTTTCCTACGATTACCGTCATCATGCCGCAGACGGGCGAAGTGTATCGAATGTTCATGAGCGGTCTGACTGGCGTTGATAGGACCAAGACGCCTCCCGCGTACTTGTACGATCTTCAGAAAGGCAAAGCACAACTCATGGTAAGTTGAGGGAGACGATGGGAAAACTCATTAACCACGACAAAGCGATTCAATACCTGGAAGGCATTGCCGATCCAATTGTTCAATCCCTGATCCAGTATGCCTATGGGAAAATCTTCATGGAGGGGTTAATTGAGGATTTAGAAGGGGATTTCGATTTGCTCTTTTACTTCAAGACGTTAGAAGCGTTGCTGCGCGATCGTGAGCAGTTGGCAAAAGCCCTCGTGGGAGAAGTACAAGATACATTCGCGAGGGATTAAATCGCTTTCGTGCGGAGCGCGAGAATGCAGCTGCGCTCCGCACGAAACGGAAAGCCTCACTTCTTCCCAATCGTCCACAGATGGATCTGCTTCTCTTCGGGGATGTTCTCGTCGGGTAGATCGACTGTTTCCGTTTTCTCTGGCTTCCAGTCACCCATCAGGAAACGATGCGACACAATACGCGCTCCCGGCTTGAGCTGCTTTTGCAGAATCGGCATGAGCCGCTCATTCAGCTCGTTGGACATATACAGCGTGACCACCGTGGCCTCGGAGAGATCTTTGACGTCCTTGAGCACATCGCCCTGCCGGATCTCGACCTTGTCCTCGACGCCGGCTCGCTTGGCATTCGCCTTGGCTAGCTGGACTTTGTCCTCCTTCAGGTCGATCCCGACGCCGCGTTTGGCGTTGAACTTTTTGACGGCGGTGATGACCAAGGAGCCATCGCCGCAGCCGAGGTCGTACACCACGTCTTCCTTGCCGACGCCGGCCAGTTTCATCATGGCGTCCGCGACTTCCGGCTGCGTCGGCACCCAGCGGATGAAAAGCGTGTCGCCCTTTTGCCAATCGTGCTTGCTCAGATCGACTTCGACCGACTTGCCGGCTTCCACCGTGACTTTGCGCGTGACGATGAAGGTCTCGTAGTTATTGCGCGGCATCCATTCGGCGACGAAGGTGTAGACGTACCTCTTGCCCGACGTCAACGGCGGCGAGACGAATTGACGGCGTCCGCCCGTCTGCTGAGTCGGTTGGCCTTCGACCGTCAGCTTGGCCAACGGATGAACGTGAACGATGACGGTAGCGCGGGTGTCCTGTTGAGTGGGCGCCTGGCTCCAGAGGGCCGGCGCGGCGATCAACGTCGTAAACACCATCAGCACGACACGGCAAGAGAGCGAAGAACGGTTCATTGCAGTCACCTCGTTTTACCTGAGAATCCCCAGTGTGCGAACCAGACGCCGTACAGCTTGGCCAATTCGGCAGGACCGAGATCGATGCCGAAATAGGGCGTGAAATCCGCCTCTTTCCGTCCGCGTTCAAAGTCGGCGATGTAGCGCTCCATGGCCCGGCGCGGGCAGTTCGTTAAGCTCTGAATGTCCGGGGCGCGGATGCCCTGGGCGTGCAGGGCCAATACAAGATGCAGTTTACCCTTTTTCGTCCGCCGCGGCTCCGATAAATAGCGATACGGACGCATGACGAAGCGCGTTCCCTCGGTGCGTGCAGCGACTCTCTTGAGCATCAGGCCGACGCGCGGCGAACGGTACAGCGGCCGCTTTTCCGTCGTTTCCGTCGTTTCCGTCATTTCCAACATCAGAGGATTGCCATCCTCCCAGGCGAGCCGTTTGTTGATGGCTCGATCCAACTCGGCAACAGTCGCTGCACCCGTCGCATCCAGCAGATGATCGACGCACAGCGAAGGGCCGTCAATTAAGGCGCCATCCGGCGTTTCGATGCCGCGAATCAGAACGCCGCCGGAAGCGTCGCCCTGGCCGAAGGTGAGATCGAGTCCCTTGAAGCTGCCGCCGCGATAGACGCCGTGCGTGCGGTGAAAATACCAGTGACCGACGTGAAATTGGATGGGATCGCGGTGGGTGAATGGGTCGGGATGCGCTTTCGACCAGTAGTAAAATTCGATCTCAACCAGGCGATAGGGTTGCCTTCTGACTACCAGCCGCGAACCGTTGAGCAGTCGCTCGGCGATGCGCGTGAACCAAGCATCCAGAGGCTCGCGTTTGCGGAGCAGGGAGGGCCAATCGGACATGACGCAGATTATAGTCCGGCGAGCGGGGTCGCGTAAGCGCCCCGAGTGCTTGCTCACTCGGGGCGCTTACACGACCCCGCTCGCCGGTTGCATTTACTTCGGCGGCGCGAGCTTGCCCGATTTCAGATCGTCCAGCAGCGGTTTGATGGCCTCGGCGGGAATGGCGAACGTTTCGGTGCGGCCGGCCCGCGCGATGTTGATGCCGATGACCTTGCCGTCCAGATCGACCAGCGGTCCGCCGCAATCCTTGGGAAACAAGATCGTATCGTGCTGCAAGATTATCGGAAAACCGGTGCGGTGATCGCTGAGCTTGCTGCCTAGCTGATTCTGGAAGTCGGCGCGGTCCGGTGGACGCTTGCCCAGCTTCGGCTTCAGCTCGACTTCCTCGCTGCCGCGCTTGACGCGCACCGTCACCTTGTCTCCGGGCTTGGTCTTTTGCAGAGCCTTAAAGAGCGTTTCCGGATCGGTTATCTTGGTTTTGCCGACGGCGACGATGATATCGTCTGCCTCGAAGCCCGCTTCTGCCGCTGCGCCGCCGCGAATCACGTCGGCGACTTTGACGCCGTCCTTGACGGGAGCGTTGCTGATGCTGATGCCGAGAAATCCGCCGCTGGTGCTGCGCCGCGCCAGCTCCGCCCCGGTGATCTTGCGCGCGGCGACACTGAGCACGCCCACGGCTACCGGCTGGGGGTTCATCCCCGGTGTCGCCACCCAGCTGCCTACCGCATCCCTGGTGCTGTCGCGCCATTCGACCGGCTTGAGTCCCTTGGCATCGATTTTCAGCATGGCCAAGTCATAAGGCTCCGAGATGCCGACGATGCGAGCCGGAAATTCTTGCCCATCGTGCAGCTCGACTATGATCTTGCCCTTAAGCTCGCTGGCTTTGGTCAGAATCCAGCCGTCTGAGCCGACAACGGCTCCGAAGGCCACCGGCGTCTCCTCCTCGCCCTCCTCCGAGCAGCGGATACGCACCGTCGAGCGCGAGGGGACGGCGACGACATCACGGAAAGCGGCGAGGAAACTTCGGTCGGTTTTGGTTGGAACATTACCGTCGCGGGGCTTTTGCTGGGCCGGGGCCGCCGGCGCAGTCCACAGAAGCGCCCCGGCTGCGATGAGGGCGAGTGCAGAACGTGGACAGAGCTTTACCCAGTATGTTATCATGGATGAAAATCCCTCATTTCCTAGCTTGGCGAGCGGGTGTGTCGATTTGGCGAGCGGGGGGCGTAAGCCCCCTGTTGGGGGACACAAACAGGGGGCTTACGCCCCCCGCTCGCCTATTACGCCGGATGTCTTCCAATAACTATCTTCAGTTCGAGTATTTTCTTGCCGCGGCGGACGCGGATGGGCACTTCATCGCCCGGCTTGTGTTCTCTTATCAGCGTCAGCAGATCTTCCAGGTCCTCGACCGGCTCCTTGCCGAATCGAATAACCACGTCGTCCGCTTTCAGCCCGGCCTTTTCCGCCGGCGAATCTTTATCGACCTCGGCGATGCGGCACTCCGCATCATCCTCGTTCAGACGAACGCCGATATAGGGGCCGCGTTTGCGTCCGCCCCACACTTCGCCCTTGGCCAGCCTGTCCCAGGTGGCGCGATAAGTGTCTACCGGGACGTGAAGGTTCATGGTCATGTATTCGCCAATGCGGCTGTGGATGCCGATGACCTTGCCGTCCAGATCGAAGAGCGGCCCGCCGGAGTCGCCGCCGACCAGGGCGCAATCGGTGCGGATCATCCTGTCGCCGCGCTGCAGCACCCGGCCCAGGCGAAGGACGGGCGTTCGGCCGGATCGAAAACCTTCGGGATGACCCAGGGCCAGGCACCAGGCGCCTGGTTTCAGCTTGGAGGCGTCGCCCATCTCGACGAACGGCCACTCGCCTTCCTCGGTAATGCGAATCATGCCGCTGTCCAGGGCCACATTGGCACCCAGCGTTTTGCCCTTGAGGCGCCGGCCGTCCGGCAGGAACAAGAGGGCGTCGCGGTCGGGTTCGCCGCTGATGTGGCCGGCCGTCAACACGTAGCCGTCTTTGTTGACGATGACGCCGCTGCCGGCGGCATGGCCGATGCGGATGCCGACCACAGCCGGCGTGACCTTCTCCACCACCTTCTTGACGCGCTGTTGAATGGCGCGAAGATCCTGAACATTTTCCGGCACCGGCTTATCCAGGGCCGGCGGCCTGCTCTCGGCGTACAGCGGCGTCAACACCGCCAGGCTCAGAAGCAGCGCGAGGACGAAACGCGAATGGTTCCTCATAGTAGTTCTCGAAATCATCGAAAAACGGTGAACAAGCAGTTTCCCTACCAGCCCGCATCGCCAGCGACGGGCTAATAAATGGAACCCGTCCGAGGGCGAATAGTAGCGACCTCTCTGTCTCTTTACCAGTGTACGTCGAGCCTCGCCCTCGCTCAAGGCAATCCGTAGCTCCACCGGCCGCAGATGCCAAAAACCGGCCAGTTCCTCTAGACCGCAGCGGCATTGTTCTTTATGGTAAAGGCGTTACGTCTACCCGATAATCTCCCCTCGGGACAGTCTTTGCCGCTTAAGGTACAGACGCGATTCCCTCCTCAAAGAGGCTGTCCCTCATGGGTGGACGATGGGATCGCCCTCACCCCAAGCCAGGAAGGATTGTGCATGGCCTCGCAATGTCGCGGTGGATCACTCTTCATCTTTCTCACCCTCCTCCCTACTTCCTTAGCTCATGCAGAAATGCCGCCTTCGGACGGAGGGACCGGCGTGTCGCCGGCCTCAAGGGCGGACCGGCGAGACGCCGGTCTCACTGAGCCGAGCATCGGCGTTCGCCATCTGAGCGAGCAGGACGGCTGGCAAGTGGCCGAGACAGACAATTTCCGGCTCTTGCACCGGCAGTCGCGCAGCTTGGCCGAGGCGGTGCTGCGGACGGCCGAACGCGCGCGGACGGCTCAGCTGCGCAAGTGGTTTGACGATGCCGGCGAAAATTGGCAACCGAAATGCCGCGTTTTCCTTTATCCCAGCGGCGAGGCCTATAGCGAGGCAACCGGTGCGCCTTTCAATCCGGGAGGCGGGCATACCGATATTCGCACCGATGACGGACGCGTACTCAGCCGTTGCATTCACGTGCATGGGGCGCGGACATTTTTGCTCAAGGGCGTGGTGCCGCACGAAGTTACCCATGCGGTGCTGGCGGGCCGACTCAGCAGCGGTCGTGTGCCGCGCTGGGCCGATGAGGGCATGGCCATCCTCGCGGAAGCCCAACCGCACATCGATATGCACTTGCGCTATCTGCCGCGCTGGCGCGCCGATGATGCGCTGTACAATATGCGCACGCTCGTCGAGATGCGCGACTACCCGGAGCCGCACGCGCTGGGCGTCTTCTATGCGCAGAGCGTTTCCCTGGTCGATTTCCTGACGCGGCAGAAAGGGGCGGAGCGCTTCGCCGCTTTCGTGCGCGACGGCGAACGCGATGGCTATGCCGCCTCGTTGCGGAAACATTACGGCTGGAGCTTCGCTGAGCTGGATCGCCACTGGCGACGACATGCCTTCTACGATAAAAAAATGGTCGAGACGACCAGTGGAGGGGGATAATAGCGTAATTAAAACCGGCGAGCGGGGGCGTAAGCCCCCTGTTAGCACGAACAGGGGGCTTACGCCCCCGCTCGCCGGATTCCGAGACGAGCAACACGATGGCAACAGGGCAGTCCGTTTACATCGGCACCGATGGCGGCGCAACCACATCGAAGATAGGCGGCGTTTGGAGCGATGGCACCGCGGTTTCCACGCGCCTGCTGCAACGCGCCACCAACGCCGGCCAGGGACCCGAAGCGGTCGTCCGCGAGTGGGTCGAAGGCATCACCGACTATTTGACGCGCAACGGGCTGACCTGGGACCAAGTTCAAGGCGTCGGCCTCTCCATCCCCGGTCCCTACCAGCGCTACGGTGTGTTTGATCGCTCCGCCAATCTGCCGGCCAGCTTCGTCGGCTTTGACGTGCATACGGCGTTCAGTAACGCTCTGGCGGAGCGAGCTAATCGCAGTGTGCCGCTGATCGTCGGCAACGACGGCAACTTGGGCGGCGTGGCCGAGGCGCAACGGCTGCGCGGCGTGGGCACGGGCACCGTTCTGATGCTCGCTCCCGGCTCTGGTCTGGGTGCTGCCTACATTGGCCGTGATGGGCTGCCTTTGGACGGCGACACGCTGGCCGGCATGGAAGCCGGACATATGCCGGCACCCTTGCACTTGCTGGGCGCTGCGGCCTATCCGTGCGGCTGCGGCCGAACCTGGGGATGCGTTGAGGTGTACACGACCTTGGCTGGCCTGCCCTATTTGCTGGCCGACAAGCTCGCTCAGTATCCCGATCACGAGCTGGCCCGTTCGTCGTTGCCGCCGCGGCAGCGAGCACTGGCCCTGCGCGGACTGGCTCAGAAAGAGGATCCTCTGGCCATCGACATCTTCGATTTCCAGGCCCGCGCGCTGGGACTGCACATCGCCAATCTCGCCATGGCCCTTGATCCCCGCTTCGTCGTTATCGGCGGCGGACTGATGGACCCTGAGGCCACCACCGAGGCGTTCCGCGAACGCTATCTGCGCGTCGTTCGTGACACCGTTTCTCCTCATCTTTGGCCGGCCCAACGCAACAGCTTGAGCATTGTGCCGGCGGCGCTGGGCGATCTGTCTCAGGCCATCGGCGCCGCCCTTGTGGCGCTGTATCACAGCCGTTCGTGAACGCTGGCTCTCGGCGAGTGGAGGGTGTTAGCCCCGGTACGTTCACCAGGGCGTTGACACGCCCCGCTCGCCGGACCAGAAATAATTGACAATTCAAAAAAATAGATTTGACAAGCCGAGGTACTTCCGCTAATAATAAACTTACACCAGGGGGATTGGTATCCGCGGGCGTATAAGAAGTTTGAACAACTGAAAGACGGCTAAGGTAGCCTCTTTCGCTGTAAGGCGAAAGAGGCTTTTTTTTTCGCTCAAACTGAGCTGTTTCGGCTGCAAGGAGGTGTCTCATGTTGGTTTTGACCCGTCGGCCTGGCGAGCAAATCGTGATCGACGGCAACATTCGGCTAACCGTAGTGTCCGTGAAAGGGGATCGCATCCGCATCGGTATTGAAGCGCCGCCGACGGTTCTTGTGGATCGGGAGGAGATTCACGCACGTCGGCAGCACTCGCCGACTCAAGTGCCGCATCCGTGTTTCGTAATGGAGGCGGCCGGTTTCGATCCGGGCGTCCCCGTCTCCGCACGATGACAACCGCTTGAGCCGAGCAGCAAGACCGCCTCGTCCGGCGTTTCGCAGACTCCAGGGCACCGTTCGTCACATTGATGCAGCGAAACGAGCCGGACGGGGCGGCATATACCTCCACAATCCGCTTGTCTACCAAGGGCGAGCGGGGTCGCGTCAGCGCCCCGAGAAGCAAGCACTCGGGGCGCTGACGCGACCCCGCTCGCCTTTTTCACTCGGGGCGCTAACGCGACCCCGCTCGCCTTTTTCATTTTGCTTTAATACTTGACCTCAACAACAGCGGTGACTACCATGCTGGAAAGGTTAGGATGAGTCCTTCGGCTCCCACCATTGCCGAGGGGTTGACCTTCGCCGCCTGCCAGGGCGCCCGCCGACTGAATGGAGTCACGAATCCGCATTCTCAGGAGCGATCCGCGATGCCCTTGTACCTTTCTTCCCTATTCTCAGTCCGCCGTGTCCTCGCGCTGCTCGTGCCCTTGCTTGTGCTGGGGGCTGGTAAAGCCTTGGCACAACCACGGCCTGGCTCGAATCTGCCCGCGCCGCGGCTGATGACCATCACGCCGCCCGGAGGCAAGATCGGCTCCACCGTCGAGGTCACGTTCACCGGCACCGACCTGGAAGAACCCGAACAACTGCTGTTCAGCCATCCTGGAATCAAGGCCGAGCCGCTCGCCGCTCCGCAACCGCCGCCCAATCCTCAAAATAAGAATCCGCAGCCGGCCAAGAGCAAACCGGTCATCAACCGCTTCAAAGTGACGCTGGCCCCCAACGTGCCGCCCGGCATTCATGACGTGCGCTTCGTCAACAAATGGGGCATCAGCAATCCGCGCGCGTTCGTGGCCGGCGATCTCAACGAAGTGCTGGAAAAAGAGCCGAACAACGATGTCGAGCAGGCCCAGCGTATCGCCATCAACTCGACTATCAACGGCGTGGCGGAGAATCCCACGGATGTCGATTACTATGTCTTCGCCGGCAAAAAGGGCCAGCGCGTTGTGTTCAGCTGCCTTGCTTCCAGCATCGACAGCCGCTTGCAAGCCGGCCTGGAAGTGTACGACAGTAAAGGTAGACAATTGACTTCCGGCCGTCATTACAATAACAACGACGCCCTTACCGATTGCATCCTGCCCGGCGACGGCGATTACTACGTTCGCCTGTATCACTTCACGCACACGCAGGGCAGTCCCGAGCATTACTATCGCCTCAGCATCAGCACCGCTCCGTGGATTGATGCGGTTTTTCCCTGCGTCGTCGAACCCGGCAAATCGACGAACGTGACCGTCTATGGCCGTAACCTGCCCGGCGGCAAGCTCGATCCCTCCGCCGTCGCCGACAATCGCACGTTGGAGAAAATCACCTTCCCCGTCACCGGGGCACAAGGTCCATCGTTCAGTGGAGCGGTGACGCCGAAGATGGCGGGCATCGACGGCTTCGAGTTTCGTCTACGCAATGACAGCGGCTGGTCCAATCCCTTCTTGATCGGCTTGGCTCGTGCCCCACTCGTGCTGGACAGCGGCAACAACGACACGCCGGAGGCGGCCCAGATGATCCCGGTGCCCTGCGAAATCGCCGGCCACGTCGAGAAGCCGCGCGACCGCGATTGGTACGCGTTCACGGCCAAGAAGGGACAAGCATTCCTGATCGACATCCTCAGCGAACGCCAGGGCGCGCCGAGCTATCCGTACTTCATGCTCAAGAGCGACAAGGGCTTCCTCAAGGAATCCGACGATAATCAAGACAATTTCACGACGAGGTTTTTTTTGCAGACGGAAGATCCGCAGGTGTTTCAATTCGTGGCGCCGGAAGACGGCAAGTATCAATTGCTGGTAGGCAGCCGGGTGGCCGACACGGTGACCGGCCCGCGGCACTATTATCGCGTCCGCATCACGCCGCCGCAGCCGGACTTTCGTCTGATTGCTCTGGCCACCGACGAATATCGGCCCGACGGCACGACGGTTTTGGCCGGCGGTCAGCAAGCCTTCACCGTCTTCGCGCTGCGGCAGGACGGCTTTGCCGACGAGATCAAGCTCCGTGTCGAGGGGCTGCCTCCGGGCGTGACGGCGGCGCCGCAAGCGATTGGCGGCAACATGCGTTCAACCAGGCTGGTGCTGTCCGCCGCCAGTGGCGCTGCGGCCTGGACTGGCCCCATCAAGATCATCGGCACGGCGGCGATTGGCGGCAAAGAAGTGGTGCGCGAGGCGCGTCCGGCCAGCATGGTTTGGCCTATTCCGCAAGAGCAAATTATCCCTTCGATCACCCGCATGGATCGCAGTATCATGCTGGCAGTGCGGCCCGGTGCGCCGTACAGCCTCGCCGCCAATCTCGACAAGCCGTCCTTGGTGCAGGGCGGAACCGGCGCGCTCAAGGTGAAGCTGACACGCCTTTCGCCGGACTTCAAGACACCCTTGACCGTGCTGGTGGAGCCTACCGAACTGCCGCCCGGACTGGCGATCAACAACAATCAGCCGATCACCATCGCCCCCAACGCCACAGATGGCACGCTGCCGGTCAATGTGCCGCCCGATCTGCCGCCGGGTGCGTACAACATTGTCCTGCGCGCCGAGACGCAGATGCCCTTCAACAAGGATGCGATGGCCAAGGAGAAGCCGAACACGCTCGTCGTGCTGCCGTCCGCTCCGGTGACGCTGACCGTCCTGCCCAAAGCGGTGGCCCAGCTGTCGCTCTCGACGCCCAACGCCACGGTCCAGACCGGCAAGGAAGCCGAAGTTGTGGTGCGCGTCAATCGGCAGTACGGCTACAACGGCGAGTTCAAAGTGCAGGTAGTCCTGCCGCCGGGAGTCAAGGGAGCGCAGATCGGCGACGCCGTCATTCCCGCCGGCAAGGACGAGGCCAAGCTGGTCATCAAG